>Ga0157369_10005509_pt1 | contig 14710 bp, 18 predicted proteins | sample C25metaG_FD_113461 | JGI IMG/M metagenome (GOLD analysis project Ga0157369, IMG submission 113461) | Corn rhizosphere microbial communities from Kellogg Biological Station, Michigan, USA - C2-5 metaG | ecosystem: Host-associated > Plants > Roots > Rhizosphere > Soil | place: USA: Michigan...
AGCGCGTGATTCTCGAAGGCGCGGGCTACGACGTCGTCACGGCCGTCGATGGCTTGGACGGCGCCGCGCGGCTCAAGGACGACCCGGCAGACCTCGTCGTCTCCGACGTGGAGATGCCGGGCATGGACGGTTTCGCGCTCACCCGCACCATCCGCCGCACTCGTGGCTGGGAGCAGGTGCCAGTCGTGATCATGACGTCACGCGGCAGCGAAGACGACCAGCGCGCCGGTCTCGACGCCGGTGCAAGTGCCTACCTGTTGAAGACGCAGTTCGATCAGAAGCAGCTCGTCGAGACGGTGCGCCGTCTCATCGGGCGTTAGAAGGAGTTGCTCGCCATGCCGACCGTAGTCATCGCCGACGACAGCGCCACCTTGCGTCGCATCGTGACGTCCGTGCTGACGCGCGAAGGGTTCGACGTCGTTACCGCCGAGGACGGCGTCGAAGCCGTGCAGGTCGTGCTTCGCACGATGCCTGACGCTGTCGTGCTCGACGTACAGATGCCGCGTGTCTCCGGCTATGTGACGGCGCGACTGCTCAAGGACGACTGGCAGACGGCAGACATCCCGATCGTGTTGCTGACGTCGCTCGACGCGGCAAGCGACCGCTACTGGGGTGCGCACGCCGGCGCAGACCGTTACCTCACCAAGGACTTCCAAGCCCCACAGCTGGTCGAGGCGATCCGCGAGGTGCTCGACGCCGCCGACGCGGCCCGGGGCGGTCGTCCCGCACTTCGACCGGACCCGATCGAGATCAGCGCTGACGACGTGATGTCGCGCGTGTGTGACCTGCTCGACCGCAAGCTCTTCGAGACGCAGGTCGCGGCGGACGTGACAGCCCTCGCCGCAACCACCCATGGTTTCGAGCACACGGTTGCCGGCGTGCTCGACATCCTCAAGCGCTTCGTCGACTACGACCTGGCGTCGGTGCTCCTGCTCGAGGAGCGCGCGGCTTATGTCGCCGTCGGCAACGAGACATCGCAGGCGCACTACGGCGAGTTCGTGACCGCCGTCGGGCAGGCCGCGACTCAAGCGGTCGGGACGGACGTCGATGTCGCTGAGCTGGACATGCAGCTGGCCGACCCGGATGGGTTGCTCGGCGACGACGACGACGCCCGGATGGCGACCTTCCTCTCGATGCCGCTGCGGGGTCATGGCGGGCGGGTCGTCGGCGTCCTGGGGTTGTCGAGCAGCACCAAGAACGCTTTCGGGGAGTCGGCCCTGACCACGCTCCGACTGATCGAAGGCCCGGCTGCCATCGTCATCGACAACGCCCGTCTGGCCGACGTCCGCACGGGCTGACCCGGCGGTCGTGACATAGCCTCCGTTCGTGACCGCTGCCGTTCCGTCCTCGCCGCTGTCGGCGAGCGAGTTCCGTCATGCGGTCGGACGCTTCGCCACGGGCGTGACCGTGGTGGGCACGGTCGACGACGACGTGCGCTACGGCATGACCGTCAACTCCTTCACGTCGGTGTCGCTCGATCCGCTGCTCGTGCTGTTCTGCTGCGAGCGTGACTCGTCCCTTCACGAGCCGATCCTGCGTTCCGCCGTATGGGGCGTTTCTGTGCTCGGCGCCGAGCAACAGGAAGACGCGGCGTGGTTCGCCAAGCGTGGCCTCGCCGGGGAGGACCAGTTCGCCGATCGGGAGACCACCCGCGGCGCCGTCACCGGGTCGCCGTTGCTGACTCACGCGCTCGCGTGGTTCGAGTGCCGCACCTGGGCGTCGTACGACGGGGGCGACCACACGATCCTCGTCGGCGAGGTGGTCGACCTGGCCGTCGCCGATGAGGATCGCCCGCTGCTCTACTTCCGCAGCCAATACAAGACGACGGCGGACTAGCCGCAGGAATGCCGCCGCCCCGGCGGGGGCATGGACGGCACGTGACGTCGATCGTCGAGTTCGTCCTCTGGTGGGCGGTCGCGACCGGAGTGTGGATGGCCTCGCTCTCGGCGTGGTCCTGGCACGACCTGGTCGTGGCGGTCGGCTGCGGGATCCCGGCAGCGCTCTGTGCAGTGGGCGGCCGGCGTGCGGTCCGCGGTGCCTGGCGCATGCCAAAGGCGGCCTGGCGATGGCTGCTGCACCTTCCGGTCACGATCGTTGTGGATGCACTGCGCGTCTTCTCGCTGCCATTCCGGCGCCGCCCGGACGCGAAGACGCAATTCGCGACCATCGAACTCGGCGTCACGGGGGAGTCGGCGCGCGCCGCCGGGCACTTCGCCGCAGCGACCATGTTTCTCTCGGTGACGCCGGGCTCATACTTCGTGTCCACTGATCCGGACAAGGGGACCGCACTACTGCACATGGCAGGACCGCCGTCGTCTCTGCAACGAGCTGTTTCGTCATGAGCGGTTACACCGTCTGCACGATTGTGCTTGCCGCCGCTCTCGCTCCCGCCCTGCTGCTCGGCGCCAAGGGTGGACCGGTCGACCGACTCGTCGGCCTCGAGCTCGTCGGTAGCGTCGGCACGGCGCTCATGCTCGTCCTGGCGCAAGTGCAGCATCAGTCGTACTACCTCGCCGTTCCGCTTGTTCTCGTGCCGTTGTCACTCGCCGGGACTCTTGTCTTCACGAGACTGCTCGGCGACCGGGACGACGAGTCATGACACACGCAATCGCGTTAGCCCTGGTGACCGCGGGTTGTGTTGTCGTCGCGGCAAGCGCACTGGGGGCGGCCACCGTGCGCGGCGACCTCTTCGTGCGCCTGCACTTCCTCACGCCAGTGACGTCGATTGGCGTGCCGCTGTTGAGCGTCGGGCTGTGTGTCGAGAGCGGCAACGCGTGGATCATCGCCGAGGTCCTGCTCATCATGGCGATGCTCTTCGTCGCGGGTCCGATGCTCGAGACGGCCACAGCACGCGCGGCTGCGCAACGACGCGGGCTCATCGACTCGGAGCAACCGCAGTGAGCGCCTTCATCGCCATCGCGCTCACGCTCGTCGCCGTGGGCGCAGTGGCCGTCGTCATGACCGACGACCCGGCCCGGCAAGCGGTGACGTTGTCGGTCTACGGTCTGTTGCTCGCGGTGCTTTTCATGGCCCTGACCGCCCCGGATGTCGCGCTCTCGCAGATCGGCGTCGGCACGGCAATCGTGCCCCTGATGGTCATGTTGACGATCCGAAAGATGCGGAACCGCTCGTGACGCGAAGAGCACGGATTGCTTTGTTCGTCGTTGCCGGTGGATGCACCGCCGCCTTGCTGGTGCTGGGCGTGCTCGACCTGCCGCACTTCGGCAGCTCCTTCCATCCCTACCGCGACGCATCGCTCGCGGCGGCGGTTGCGCACAAGACGTCCAACGTCATCTCGAGCGTCAACTTCGACCTGCGCGCGCTCGACACCCTCGGCGAGGAGACGATTCTGCTCGCGAGCGTCATCGGCGTCACTGTGCTGCTCCGGCCGGCAGAAGACGAACACGAGCACCAACCGGTTGGCGAAGGCCGCCTGCTGGACAGCACCCGGATGGTCGGCTACCTGTTCCTTCCGATCACGGTCATGATCGGACTGCTCACCGTCGCGCATGGCGCGGTCACGCCGGGCGGTGGCTTCCAGGGCGGAGTCGTCGTCGGGACCGGCATCCATCTTCTCTATGTCGCCGGCAGCTATCGGGCGCTGGAGCGCGCACGGCCGGTCGGCCTCGCCGAGCTTGGTGAAGCAGTCGGTGCCGGCGCGTTCGCGTGCATGGGAATCGCCGGCGCTCTCGCCGCGAGCTCGTTCCTCGGCAACGTGCTGCCACTCGGTGCCTTCGGCGACTTGTTCTCCTCCGGAAGCGTGCTGTTCCTGTCCGTCGCGGTCGGCGTCGAAGTCGCGAGCGCCGTGGTCGTGCTGCTGGCGCAGTTCCTGCATCAGGCAGTCGAGGTCACCGGCGAGGAGAAGGAGGCGGCTTGAGGGTCTACGCCTATCTCGTCGCCGTCTTCGTGCTGCTCGTCGGCGCATTCGGCATTGTCCGCAGCCGTAACCTCGTGCACGCAGTCGTCTGTCTGTCGATCGCGCAGTCCGCGACCTATGTGATGTTGCTCGCAATCGGCTACCAGTCGAAGGCGACCCCGCCGGTCTTCGGCTCGCCCGCGACGAAGCCCAACACGTCGACCGTCGAGCCACTCGTGCAGGCGATGACGCTGACCGACATCGTCGTCTCTGCCACGGTCACCGCACTGTTGTTGGCGGTCGCCGTGCAGGTGCACAAGCGGCACGGCACCGTGGACCCGAACGAGCTCGCGGCACTGCGGGGTTGACGGTGCTCTCGTACGACGACAGTGCTTCGCTGCTGCTCGCGGCCAGCATCGCAGTGCCCATCATCGCGGCATGCATGTTGCTCGCCCTCGGCCGGAAGCTACCTCGAACGGTGGTCGACGGCGTCGCCGCCGCAACGGCGGCAGGCGTCGTCGCGATGCTGGGCTTCCTCTTGGCCAACGCGGCAAACGGTCGCGTCGTCAACTGGGTCGGCAACTGGCATCCCAAGCACGGTTACAGCGTCGGCATCGTCCTCGTCGGTGATGAGGTCGGCACCGGCATCGCGTTGTTAGCCGGGTGCCTCGTGTTCCTCGCGCTGGTCTACAGCTGGCGCTACTTCGAGAGCGTCGAGGCGCACTACCACTGCCTCATGCTGCTGTTCCTCGCCGGCATGGTGGGCTTCGCGCTGACCGGCGATCTGTTCGACATGTTCGTCTTCTTCGAGCTGATGGGCGCCGCCGCCTACGCACTGACCGGGTTCAAGGTGGAAGACCCGACCGCGGTGCAGGGCGCGCTCAACTTCGGCATCATCAACAGCCTCGGGGCTTACGTCGGACTCATGGGCATCGGCTTGCTCTTCGCGCGAGTCGGGAACTTGACGCTGCCGCAGTTGCACGACGCGTTGGCCCACCACCATGCGGACGCGCTCGTCGTGGCCGCCTTCGTTGCGGTCATCACGGCGTTCCTGGTCAAAGGCGCGATGGTGCCCTTCCACTTCTGGCTGGCCGATGCGCATGCCGTTGCGCCCACGCCGGTCTGCGTGTTGTTCTCCGGCGTCATGGTGCCGCTCGGTGTCTACGCGGCCTTCCGCGTCTATTGGCTTGTCTTCGCCGATGCCATTCCGGTTGCTGATGTGCGTCGTACGTTCGTCGTGTTGGGCGCGCTGACGGCAGTCGTCGGCGCGGTAATGTGCCTGGCGCAGCGGCACTTCAAGCGGCTGCTCGCCTACTCCACCATTGCTCACGTCGGCTTGTTCCTGCTGGCGGCCGGTTGTCTCACCGAGTCGGGCACCGCGGGTGCGCTGCTCTACGTCGCGGGTCATGCCGGCGTGAAGAGTGCGTTGTTCCTCCTCGCTGGTGTGATGCTCAATCGCTACGGCAGCGTGGACGAGGTCGACCTCTTCGGCCGGGGCCGGGACACCCGTTTGACCAAGTGGCTCTTCGCCGTCGGCGGCCTGGCGTTGGCCGGGCTGCCGCCCTTCGGCACGGCCATCGGCAAGGCGGTGGGAGAGGAGGCGGGCTTGAGCTCCGGCTACGAGTGGATGCCGGTCGTATTCGTCGCCGTCTCCGCGCTCACCGGCGGTGCGGTGTTACGCGCTACCGGCCGCGTCTACTTCGGCTTGGGTGATCAGCCGCGCGGAGAGAATCACTCGACCAGCGGAAGCGCCGAAGAGGCCGAGGTGCCCATGCTGCTCTCGCGCGTGCGGATCACCATGCTCGTGCCGATCCTGACCCTGCTGGTCGGCGCACTGGCGGTTGGACTGCTGCCCGGCGCGCACCATGCCGCCGAAGAAGCAGCGGGGCACTTCATCGACGCTTCTGCGTATGCGCGCGAGGCGCTGACCGGTCGCGCGGTGCACGCGGCACCGACGCCGGACGTCGGCAACTGGACCGCCTCCGGCATCTTGCTCGGCCTGCTCTCCGCGGCGCTGGCGGTCGCCGTTGCAGCGGCAGCGTTGTATGCGCGGCGGCTGCGCCTGCTAGACCGGGCAACTTCCGGGCTCGATCGCGCAACCGACCGCCTTCGCGCGCTGCACTCCGGTCATGTCGGCGACTACGTCGCCTGGATGATGGCCGGGATGACCGTGCTCGGCGCTTTCGTCGGCCTGCCCTTGCGCTGACGGCGCATGATGGCGGCATGGGGTCAGAGCAGATAGTTGTAGTCGAGCGCGTCGGCAATGTCGCGACGATCACGATGAACCGGCCGGAGCGCCGAAACGCCCTGTCGCAGACGATGCTCGAAACGATGACCGAAGCGTTCGCGTCGGTCGCGGCGTCCGATGCACGAGGGATCGTGTTGGCGGCAGCAGGTCCGGTCTTCTGCGCCGGTCACGACTTCGCCGACCTCGCCGGTGCGGACGAACCCTCGATCCGACACATGTTGACGACGTGCGCAGAGCTGATGCGGGTGATCCAGGAGGCACCCCAACCCGTCATTGCGCGGGTGCACGGTTTGGCGACGGCCGCCGGCTGCCAGCTGGTCGCCACGTGCGACCTTGCCGTCGCCTCGACCACAGCATCATTCGCCGCTCCGGGTGGAAAGGGCGGCTGGTTCTGCCACACGCCGATGGTCGCCATCGGTCGCACCATCGGCCGCAAGCAGGCGATGGAGCTCGCCCTCTCCGGTGATGCGATTGATGCGCGGACCGCACTGGACTGGGGCCTGGTCAATGCCGTTGTGCCGGATGACGAGCTCGATGCCGCCGTCGTGAACTTGATGGCCAGGGTCACGCGAGGCAGCGCGGACAGCAAAGCGATCGGCAAGCGCACTCTCTACGCGCAGTTGTCGATGCCGCAATCGGCGGCGTACGACTACGCCACCGACGTCATGGCGCGCACGAGCCAGTCGGCGGATGCGCAGGAGAGGATGCGCGCTTTCCTGGAAAAGCGCGCGCCGTCGTGGCGTCGCGACTGAGCATTTTCGGCGTGTCGCGGCTGAAAACGGGCATTGCCGCGTCGATCAGTGATGCAGTCTTTGTGTGCGGACCGCCGGCCCGCGGATCGAGATCATCCGCTTCAGCCTGCTCGTCGTGCTGACGGTTGCGCTGGTATCGGTCGCCGTACGCATCAACTCGCACTCTGCCGCGCACACCTCCGCCCCGCCGTCGCGCACTCCGTCCTCGAGTGCCCCGTCGTCCAATGCACCTTCGTCGAGTGCCCCTTCGTCGAGTGCCCCGACGTCGAGTGCCCCGGCGTCGGCTCCGGTATCGACACCGGCATCCCGTCAGGGTGGTGGCAGCAGCGGCGGGTCCAGCTCGGGCGGCAGCACGGCAGGTGGCGGCCCGCAGATGTTGCCGGTCACCGGTGACGAAGCCGTCTGGCTGGCCGGTCTCGCTGCGCTTCTCATGGCCGGTGGAGCCGGCGCGATCGTCGTGTCACGTCGCCCCAGGACCATCAGGTCGCGTTGACCGTCCAGGTCTGACCTTCGGGGCCGTCGGCGACGGCGACACCGATCGCCGCCAGCTCGTCGCGAAGCTGATCCGACGTCGACCAGTCCTTGGCCGCGCGTGCCGCCTCGCGCCGGTCGAGCAGCTCCCGCGCGCCGTCCGGGAGGTCCGCTGCCACCTTCGGCCGTCCGACCTCGCGGGCGAGGTCGAGTCCGAGGATGCGGTCGACCCAGGCGAACGTCTCGAACTTCGCCCCGGCCGGCACCGAGTCGTCCTTCTCCAGGTCGGCCAATGTGACGAGCACCGTCGGAGTGTCGAGGTCGTCGTCGAAGGCAGCCGACAGCCTCGCGACGTAGGCGCTGGACATCGCCTGCGACGGCGCCTCGGCCCAGTCCGCGACGCGCGCCCGCCAACGCGAGAGTCGTCGATCCGCACCGGCGAGTGCGTCCCACGTGAGGTTCATCTGCTGGCGGTAGCGACCGGTCAGGTAGAACAAGCGCAACGCCAGCGGGTCATGGCCGCGTTCGGCAACGTCACGAACCAGCACGACGTTGCCGGTCGACTTCGCCATCTTGCGGCCTTCGGCCAGCAAGTGCTCGCCGTGCACCCAACGTCGTACGACCTCGTGGTCGACCGCGGCTTCGGATTGTGCGCGCTCGTCCTCGTGATGCGGGAAACGCAAGTCGACGCCGCCGGTGTGCACGTCGAACGTCTCGCCGAGGTAGTGCAACGACATCGCCGAGCACTCGATGTGCCAACCGGGGAAGCCTGATCCCCATGGCGTGTCCCACACCATCTGTCGTTGCGCACCGGCGTGCTTCCACAAAGCCCAGTCGGCGTGGAAACGCTTGCCGGTGGCCAGCTCGCTCGCGTCGTGGCGATGCCCGGCGCGCAGGTCTTCCAGGCGGTTGCCGGAAAGGGCGCCGTACGACGGAAACGAACGCGCGTCGAAGTAGACGGACTGGTCGTCTCCGACGTAGGCGTGTCCCTTGTTGATCAGTTGCGAGATCAGGTCGACCATCAAGTCGATGCATTCGGATGCGCGCGGATAGATGTCGGCCGGACGGATGTTGAGCGACAGGCAGTCGTCGCGGAACTCGCGCTCGTAGTGCCGCGCGATCTCGAACGGGTCGCGGTTTTCCTGCCGCGCCGCAACCAGCATCTTGTCCTCGCCGGCGAGCTCGATGCCGGTGTCGTCGGCGAGGTGACCGACGTCGGTGATGTTCTGCACCAGCGTCGAGGTCCAGCTGTGCAACACCTCAGCGGCACGGACGATGAGGTCGCCGAGCAAGAACGTTCGCAAGTTGCCCACGTGTTGCGAGCGGTAGACGGTCGGTCCGCAGGAGTAGATCTTCAGCTGGCGACCCGTTGCGGGCGCGATCGTCTCGGGTTGCTTGGTGCGGGTGTCGGTCAGCCTCACGTGGCTTCGGCCTCCTCGAGGTCGAACACGGGTGGTTCGCCGGTCAGCGGCTCGACCGGTTCCGCTGCTGTCCTCGGTGCCGCGGGTGACAGGCCGCGCTCCTTGACCGTGTCGACGCTGAAGACGATGAGTGCGATCCAAACAAACGCGAAGCCGACGAGTCGCACCGCGCTCACCGACTCGTGGTTGACGGTGATGCCGATGACGAACTGGATTGTCGGCGCGAGGTATTGCAGCAAGCCGAGCTGCGTCAACGGCACCCGGCGGGCGGCGCCGGCGAAGGCGAGCAGCGGCACCGCGGTGACCAGGCCGGAGCTCGTCAGCAAAAGGGCATGGCCGGCGCCGTGGTCACTGAAGCTGCCTTGGGCGCTGGTCGCGATCAAATAGATGACAGCAACCGGTGTCAGCACGGCCGCTTCGACGACGAGGCCTTCAATCGCCGGAGTGCGTACGACGCGCTTGACCAACCCGTAGAGGCCGAAGCTGAACGCGAGCGCCAACGCGATCCACGGCGGCCTCCCCGCGGCGACCGACAGGATGACGACGCCGACGGTCGCGACGGCGACCGCCGACCACTGCGCACGCCGCAGCCGCTCGCCCAGCACCAGCACGCCCAACGCGACCGAGACGAGCGGGTTGATGAAGTACCCGAGCGAGGTCTCGACCACGTGGTGGTGGTTGACGCCCCAGATGTAGACGCCCCAGTTGACCGCGATGAGGACGGCGGCGGTCGACAGCAGTCGCAGCCGTCGGCCGTCCCGGGGCAGCGATCGCAACGACTTGGTCGTGATGACCAGCAGGACGACGACGGCTACGAGCGACCAGACGACGCGGTGCGCGAGGATCTCGAGCGCGCCGGCCGGTTCGAGCTTCGGCCAGTAGAGCGGGAAGAGTCCCCAGAGCGCATACGCGACAACGCCGAGGATCACACCCCGACGCTGCTCCACGCACTCGACGCTACCTGTGGGCTTCCGCTCACGGCTCGTCGAAATCGCCGCGCAGCGACCGCGGCGAGGCGGTTGTCGACCGGTAGACGTAGTCGTGGTGGACGCGATAGCCGAGGTCGGTATACAGCGTGATGGCTGCGGCGTTGTCGGTTTCGGTCTGTAGGTAGCTGAACCTCGCGCCTAGCTCGACCGCACGCCGAAGCACGACCAGGCTCACCGCTCGGCCCAGGCCTTGCCGGCGATGCGAAGCCGCGACGGCGACGCAGAAGAGTCCGGTCCAACGCCCGTCGACGCTGGCTCGGGCAGTGGCGACCACCTCGCCGCCGTCGACGACCGAGCCGAAGACCACGCGGTCATGGTTGGTCAGTAAGCGCCGCGCGCTGTCGGGGTCGGCGGATGCACGCCAGCGCGCGAGCCATCCGTCGCTGGGGACGTCGTCGACGCTCACGGGGACGTCACCGCCGCCCCGCCGCAGCGCCGCCCCCAACGCCGCCGTCATGACATGAACGCCGGGGCTGGCCACCCAGCCTTCGTTGTCGAGCAGCGGCTCCAGCGCCGGGTCTACCTCCGCGGAGGGCAGCTGGAACATCGGCGGCAGTTCCCGCTCGGTGTACCACCGGGTGACGGTCGCGACGGCCGACGGCAGCTCCACGCCGGGATCACCGAGCGGCAACGCGGAGTTGGCCCGGCCGGTGACGCCGCCGGCCTCGCGCAGCAGCCAGCCGCCCAGCCGGTCGACCGTGGGCGCCCGCCAGCCCTCGGCGGCGATCCGCTGCAGCTCGGCGACGCCGATCGTGCGCTCCGGCCCGGGCGGGACGACCCTGCCGGCCTCGACGTCGTCCACCGCGATGTGCTCGATCTCGCCGTCGCGGCGTCGTACGGATAGCGTGGTCGGCCCGGCCGCGACGAGCTCGCCGACGACGTCTCGCGGGCCCGCCAGGGACCGCACCCGGAGGCTGACGCGATCACCCGGACGCACCCGGGCGATACTAGGTACGGCCTGGTACCCGGAGGAGGACCGCACCGTGACATACGTCATCGCCGAGCCGTGCGTGGACGTGCTCGACAGGGCGTGCATCGAGGAATGCCCGGTTGACTGCATCTACGAAGGCAAGCGGATGCTCTACATCCACCCCGACGAGTGCGTCGACTGTGGCGCCTGCGAACCGGTCTGCCCGGTCGAGGCGATCTTTTACGAGGACGACACCCCCGAGCAGTGGAAAGAGTTCTTCAAGGCCAACGTCGAGTTCTTCGACGACATCGGCTCGCCGGGGGGCGCTTCGAAGATCGGCAAGATCGACAAGGACCACCCGCTCGTGGCCGCGCTCCCGGCGGACATCAACGCCGACAAAATCGGCCACTAAGTCCGCAAATGATCATGGGGTAGTGCGCGTGACACGCCTGGCGAGCCTGCGCACAGGTCCATGATCATCGCGGTGGGGGACGAGCGTTGACCCGGCTGCCTGACTTTCCGTGGGACCGGCTGGTGCCCGCCGCCGAACGGGCCCGCCAGCACCCGGACGGGATCGTCGACCTGTCCGTCGGCACGCCGGTCGACCCCACGCCGGCCGTCGTGCGCGACGCGCTCGCGGCGGCGTCGGACGCGCCCGGCTACCCGCTGACCGCGGGCACCGAGGCACTGCGCTCGGCGGCGGTGGACTGGCTGCGCCGCCGCTTCGGCGCCGACGTGCCGCCGGCGGCCGTCCTGCCGGTCATCGGCACCAAGGAGCTGGTCGCCTGGCTGCCGACGCTGCTCAAAGCGTCGACGGTCGGCTTCCCGGCGCTGGCGTACCCGACGTACGAGGTCGGGGCGCTGATCGGCGGCGCGACGCCCCAACGTGTCGACGCGCTGACCGCCCTCGGCCCCGGCCGCGTCGACCTGCTCTGGGTCAACTCTCCGGCCAACCCGACCGGCCGCGTGCTGCCGCCGGAGCACCTGCGCAAGGTGGTCGATTGGTCGCGTGAGCGCGGATGCGTGGTCGCGAGCGACGAGTGTTACGCCGATCTTTGGTACGGCGACGAGCCGCCGTCGTCGGTGCTGTCGCCGGACGTGTGCGGCGGCTCGCTGGACGGCCTGCTGGCCGTGCACTCGCTGTCGAAGCGCTCGAACCTCGCCGGCTACCGCGCTGGTTTCGTCGCCGGGGATCCCTCGCTGATCGCGCGGCTGCTCGAAGTGCGCAAGCACACGGGGATGATCGTGCCGGCGCCGGTGCAGGCGGCGATGGCCGCGGCGCTGTCGGATGACGCGCACGTTGCGGAGCAACGTGCGCGCTATGCCTCGCGCCGGGCGAGACTGCTGGCTGGTTTCACCGCCGCAGGCTTCGACTGCTCCGACGGCGGGGAGGCCGGGCTCTACCTCTGGTCGACCCGCGGCGACAACTGCTGGGAGAGCGTCGACTGGCTCGCGGCTCGCGGCATCCTCGTGGCGCCGGGCGAGTTCTACGGGCCGACCGGCTCCGCGCATGTGCGCGTCGCGCTCACCGCGACCGACGAGCGGGTCGACGCCGCCGTTGCGCGACTAGTGTCCTGAAGCGTGACGCAGCCGGACCAGCCCAGCGCCCAGATCCACCTGCCCGACGACCTCGTCCAGGGCACCTACGCCGACTTCGTCAGCGTGTGGCACAGCAAGGACGTCTTCGTCCTCGACTTCGCTGTGCTCGGCCAGCCGGTTGTCAACGGCCAGCTGGTCTCGCGGATCGTCAGCCGAGTGCGCATCCCGCCGTCGCAGGTCTTCGAGATCATGAAGGCCCTCGAGCAGCAGCTCACCGCCTGGGAGAACGAGCGCCCCCCAACCCCCGAATGATCATGGGCTTGTGCGCAGACTCGCCAGGCGTGTCGCACTCACAACCCCATGATCATCGCTTTAGGGGGGCGGCGGGTGCTAGTTGGCGTGGAGGGCTTCGTTGAGGCCGGTCCATTTGCCGGTGCGCGGCCGTGCCTCGAGAGCGCCCGTCTGGCTGTTGGTCCAGAACATCGTGTCGTTGACGCCGGCGAGCGCTCGGGCTGCTACGACGCTGCCATCCGGCAGGGTGACCTTCGACCCGGCGGTGACGTAGCAGCCGGCAGCGACGACGCAGTCGTTGCCGAGCGGGATGCCGATGCCGGAGTTGGCGCCCAGCAGGCAACGCTCGCCGAGCGAGATGACGATCGTCCCGCCGCCGGAGAGCGTTCCTTGGATCGAAGCGCCGCCGCCGACGTCGGTGCCGTCACCGACGACGACACCTTGGGAGATGCGGCCCTCTACCATCGACGTGCCCAGCGTGCCGGCGTTGAAGTTGACGAAGCCTTCATGCATGACGGTCGTGCCCGAGGAGAGGTAGGCGCCGAGCCGCACCCGGTCCGCGTCGGCAATCCGCACACCGGTCGGCACGACGTAGTCGGTCATCCGCGGGAACTTGTCCACCCCGTGCACCTGCATGACGGCGCCCGCCCTCCGCGCGCGCAGCCGCACCGCTTCGATCTCCTCCGGCGCGACCGGCCCGAGCGTCGTCCAGGCGACGTTGGTCAGCAGGCCGAAGATGCCGTCGAGGTTGGCCTCGTGCGGGCGGACCAGCCGGTGTGACAGCAGATGCAAGCGGAGCCAGATGTCCAACGTGTCGACCGGCGCCTCGGCGAGGGACTCGATCCGTACGACGACCGGCTCCGTCCGCACGCCGCGTACGGCGTCGGTCCCGCTTGGCGCCTCCAAAGCGCTCGGCGACGCATCGCCCAACGTCGGCGTCGGGAACCATGCGTCCAGCACCCGCCCGGCGCCGTCGTACGTCGCGATGCCCACACCGGCGGCGGCGTCGTCTCGATATCCCACGCCGGCCACCTTAGAGGGGCTGGCACTCATAGGCTGACGGTGATGATCGACCTCACTCTTCCCGGTGACCACCTCACCGCGAGCCTCGTCGACGTGCCGTCGGTCTCCGGCAGCGAGGGCCGGCTTGCCGACGAAGTCGAGCGGGCGCTTCGTACGGTGCCGCACCTGAAGGTCGAGCGAGACGGCGACGCCATCGCCGCGCGCACCGACCTCGACCGGGGAAGCCGCATCGTCATCGCCGGCCACCTCGACACAGTGCCGATCGCGGACAACGTGCCGAGCCGCAGGGACGGCGACAGGCTGATCGGCTGCGGCACGTCCGACATGAAAAGCGGCGTCGCGGTCATGCTTCGCGTCGCTGCATCGCTGGCCGACCCGCGTCACGACGTGACCTGGTTGTTCTATGACAACGAAGAGGTGGAGGCCGCCCGCAACGGTCTCGGTCGGGTGGCGCGCAACGACACCGATTGGCTCAAGTGTGATCTCGCCATCTTGATGGAGCCGACCGCCAACCGGGTCGAGGCCGGTTGCCAGGGCACGTTGCGTGCGATCGTCGTCGTGCCCGGCCGCCGCGCGCACTCCGCCCGCTCCTGGCTGGGCGACAACGCGATTCACAAGGCCAGCGATGTGCTGGCGCGGTTGGCGTCGTACGAGCCGCGCCGCGTTGACATCGACGGGTGCGAATACCGCGAGGGGCTCAACGCGGTGCGCATCGAAGGTGGCGTCTCGGGCAACGTCGTGCCGGATCGATGCACGATCACCGTGAACTACCGCTTCGCGCCCGACCGCGACGAAGCGGCCGCCCTCGCGCACGTGCAGGAAGTGTTCGCGCCGTACGAAGTCGTGCCGACCGACTCGTCTGCAGGCGCGCTGCCACGATTGTCCGAACCAGCGGCGGCAGATTTCGTTGCGGCAGTGGGCGGTGAACCGGTCGCCAAGCTCGGCTGGACCGACGTCGCACGCTTCGCCGCACTCGGGATCCCGGCGGTCAACTTCGGCCCGGGTGACCCCAACCTCGCGCACACCCGTGAGGAATACGTCGAAATCCCTCGTATAGCCGAGTGCGAACGAGTGTTGCGGTCTTACCTGACGGGCTAATTCCGCAAGTTGTCCTGACGAGACGCCCCGGTGGTGAAAGGTTCGCACTCACTCGTGCACCGACGGGGGGAACCATGTTCGCGAGCCGTCGTACCAAAGTCCTGGGAGTCAT
>Ga0157369_10005515_pt1 | contig 14694 bp, 15 predicted proteins | sample C25metaG_FD_113461 | JGI IMG/M metagenome (GOLD analysis project Ga0157369, IMG submission 113461) | Corn rhizosphere microbial communities from Kellogg Biological Station, Michigan, USA - C2-5 metaG | ecosystem: Host-associated > Plants > Roots > Rhizosphere > Soil | place: USA: Michigan...
GGCAGTCAGTAACCTCGATATGCATGCTTTGTTCGTGCTGGGTGATTTGCGTGCAAAGCTGGTCAAGCAATTCCAATCACGTTTTGTTTACATCACCGAGCAAAACGCCGAAGGCATTTACATTGCCGAAATCGATACCGAAAGTGCGCTGGTAGTCGATGACAAACCTGGACTCAAACTCAAGGTTGGCGACCACTTCATTGCATCGGTTCTGCCCAGCCGTGAAGGCGGCAAGATGGACATCCGTTTTCGCGATATCAAGCTGGCGGTCTACGGCTTGGGCGACTACGCCTTCGTCAGTACGGCCGACGGTCACGCGATCCTGTTCAAGGAAGGTCATAGCGTCGTCACTGTATTTGCCGCTCATGAGCAGTTGCAGGAAGGCCTGACCAAAACTTTGAAAGCCGTTACCGCGAAAGCCGCGAAATGGCGCAAGGGTGAATTGGTGACCTTCAAGGCCAGCGAGTGAATCGCGCAGATTTCCATGCGCAAAACCTCGATAGCGCACGCGAAGAAGCGCAGCGATTGTTCGCCAGAAAGCACGAACTGCAAGGTGCCTGGCTGAGTTGGGTAGCGTCGCAGATCTACGCATTGCAACCGGCGACTTACGCCAGCATGGTCAGACGTGAGCTGCAAAGCCTGCAGGAAAAGTCTGAATCGTTACCTCGTGCGCAGCAGACCCCGGAAAAAGCAGGAACCTCGGCTAAAGTCAGTTGACTGAGTTATTCAGAGGCTTGCGCTCCCGTCAGGCCAGACTTGCCATAGCTGTGAACAGCACGAGGTGCAATGCATGAACGGATTTCGACGGTTACTGGCCGCCAGCGTGGCCACCTTTGGTTTGCTGACGTCAGCGCAATCGCTGCAGGCGGCACAGGCGCCGATCCACTTTGCCGACCTTAACTGGGAAAGCGGCAGCCTGATCACCGAGGTGCTGCGGGTGATCGTCGAGAAAGGCTATGGCCTGCCGACCGACACGCTGCCGGGCACTACCATCACCCTGGAGACCGCACTGGCCAACAACGACATCCAGGTGATCGGCGAGGAGTGGGCCGGTCGCAGTCCGGTCTGGGTCAAGGCCGAGGCAGAAGGCAAGGTCGTTGGTCTTGGGGATACCGTCAAAGGCGCCACTGAAGGCTGGTGGGTGCCGGAATACGTGATCAAGGGCGACCCGGCCAAAGGTATCAAGCCGCTGGCGCCGGATCTGCGCAGTGTCACTGACCTGAAGAAATACAAGGACGTGTTCAAGGACCCGGAAAGCCCGGGCAAAGGGCGTTTCCTCAACAGCCCGATCGGCTGGACATCGGAAGTGGTCAACAAGCAAAAGCTCACGGCGTATGGCTTGAAGGACGACTACACCAACTTCCGTAGCGGTTCGGGTGCCGCGCTGGATGCCGAAATCAGCTCTTCGATTCGTCGCGGTAAACCGGTGTTGTTCTATTACTGGTCGCCGACGCCACTGCTTGGCAAATTCAAACTGGTTCAGTTGGAGGAGCCGCCCTTCGATGCCGAGGCATGGAAGACGCTGACCGACGCCGATAATCCTGATCCGAAACCGACCCGCTCGCTGGCATCGAAGCTGTCGATTGGTGTGTCTACGCCGTTTCAAAAGCAGAACCCGCAAATTGCCGAGTTTTTCAGCAAGGTCGATTTTCCGATCGAGCCACTGAACAAGGCACTGGCGGATATGAGTGACAAGCACACCGCGCCTCGTGAAGCGGCAGTAGCGTTGATGAAAGAGCATCCGGATGTCTGGCAGGCGTGGCTGCCCAAAGATGTGGCTGACAAAGTGACGGCTGATCTGAAATAGCGCGCTCAAGGCACCGTACCGCCGACCGGTCGTGCATGGGCAAAAAATCCGACTACGATGGTTTGTTCAAATCCCTTTGAAGGATTTCAACCATGACCTTTGTGTTGGCTCAATGGCTGGTGACGGTTTTCGCAGCAATCGGCCTGATGCACGTGTATTGGGCGTTGGGCGGGCAATGGGCGGCTGCGGTGGGGGTGCCGCAGGTGCCGGTGTCGGGCTTCGTCGCCACGGTCCGCCCGGCGTTCAACCCCTCAGGCTGGCTGACGCTGGCAGTGGCGGCTGCGCTGCTGGTGATTGCAGCGCTGGTTTGCATGCGGGTCGGCTGGGGCGTGCCGGCGGTGCAGCACAAGGCACTGCAATGGGTGATCAGCGCGATCGCGTTGCTGATGTTCGCCCGAGCAATCGGCGATTCGAATCTGGTCGGATTTTTCAAGGAAGTGAAGGATTCGCGATTCGCGCGGCTCGATACCTGGGTGTATTCGCCGTTGTGTGCGCTGCTGGGGGCGGGGTTGCTGGCGGTGGCTTGGGTTTGAGCTGATCCGGAATCTGCGACGACCCGACCGGCCTCTTCGCGAGCAGGCTCGCTCCCACAAGGGAGAGCGCGTTCCTACTGTAGCGATGGCGCCATGACAGGCGCCACAAAATCATCAGTTACCACTTTCAGTCTGACGACTGCTCACCTCAGCCGGCACATCATCCCCAGCCATCCGCTTGCGGAACAGCGCCGCCCGCGCAAGCAACAGGGTCGTCACAGGGACCGTGATCGCCAACAGTACCGGAATCAGCCAGGCATGCACCACTGGCGCGGATTTCAGCGCTGAAAAGCAGATGATCGATGCCAGCGCCACGCACCAGGCACCGATTGTCGAGGCGAGGGCTGGTGGATGCATGCGCTGGAAGTAATCCTTCATGCGCAGCAATCCGGTTGCGCCCAGCAACGTGAAAATGCCACTGAGCACCAGCAGGGCCGCCACTGGGATCTCGACCCACATAGACAATTCGGCATTCATTCGATCACCTCGCCACGCAGCAGGAATTTCGCCAGGGCAAACGAGCCGACGAAACCGAACAGCGCGATCAGCAGCGCCGCTTCGAAGTAGGTATCACTGGCGTAACGAATACCCAGAGTCAGCATCATCAACATGGCGACGATGTACAGGTAATCCAGCGCGAGTACCCGATCCTGAGCAGAAGGGCCTTTGAACAGGCGCACCAGCGTCAGCGCCATTGCCATGCAGTACAGAAACAGCGTCAACAGAATCGCATTCGACAGCAATGGGCTCATTCGAAAATCTCCATCAACGGTCGCTCGTAAGTGCTTTTGAAGTGCTCGATGAACTGCGCTTCGTCATCCAGATCCCAGACATGCAGTAGCAGAACGCTGCGGTCCAGCGACAGCTCCGACCATACGGTGCCGGGTACTACGGTGCAGATCATCGCCAATGCCGCCAAGCCATGAGCATCGCGCAAATCGAGCGGCACCTTGATAAAGCATGAGTTGGGTGGACGACGCCCGGCGTTGAGTACGCCCCAAGCGACGATCAGGTTGGACATGATCACGTCACGGCCGACCAGGAGAAACAGGCGCAGGACGGCGATGGGGTTGCGGATGCGCGCACGTTTTGGCCGCAATTTGCGCATCATCAGCGGCGCGGCGAAACCCAGTGCGGCGCCGAGCAGCAGATTGCCCGGGCTGACCGACAGGTTCAGGGTCAGCCACAGAACCCACAGGGCCAGCGACAACCATGGAGCCGGAAACAGTCGGTTCATGGCTGCACCTCAAGCATGTCGGCTCTGGCCTGAGGGCTCGGCACCGCGCGAGTGCCAAGCACGGCCAGCACATATTGCTGCGGATTGTTCAGCGCTTCGGCGGTGGCCTGGGTGTAGCGCAGCAGCGGTTCGGCCTTGAATGTCAGGGCGATGCTCAGCCCGAGCAGCAGGAAAATCGGCGCGCATTCAAGTTTGCGCAACAACGGTGACGGACGCTCTTCCGGCGTCCAGAAGCGCTGGATGCCGAGGCGCGAGAAGGCCATCAGCGAGGCCAGACCGGTCAGGATCAACAGCGCCAGCAATCCCCATGTGCCGGGAGGCAGCGGCGCCGCAGTGCCAAGTCCCAACGGGTTGAGCAACGCGCCGATCAGGCTGAGCTTGCCGATGAACCCGGACAGCGGTGGCATGCCGATGATCAACAGCGCGCAGGCAATAAAGCTCAAACCGAGAAACGCCATGGTCCAGGGGATGACCTGGCCGACAACGGCTTTCTGTTCGTCGTCGAGGTTGATGCCCTTGGGTGGCTGCAGCGATTCCTGCGGACGCGGCAGCAGTTCGCTTTCGTCCTCCAGCGGGATTTCGTTGGCCGAGCGCGAGCGCTCGATCAGTTCGGCCAGCATGAACAATGCACTCAGCGCCAGGGTCGAGCTGACCAGATAGAACAGTGCAGCACCGATCAGGTTTGGCTGGGCGAAGCCGATCGCCGAGAGCAGGATGCCCGCCGACACCAGAATGCTCAGACTGGCCATGCGCTCCAGGCGTTGCGCGGCGAGAATCGCCAGCCCTGCGCAGGCCATGGTCGCCATGCCGCCGTAGATCAGCCAGTCGCCGCCGAAAAATGCCGAAGCTCCGGCTTGGCCGGAAAAGAGCAGGGTCCACAGGCGCAGCAAGGTGTAGACGCCGACCTTGGTCATGATCGCGAACATCGCTGCCACTGGCGCGCTGGCCGAGGAATAAGCCGGCACCAGCCAGAAGTTCAGCGGCCACATGCCAGCCTTGGCCAGAAACGCTACCGCAAGAATCCCAGCGCCAGCGTGCAGCAAGCCACGATCGGCTTCCGGCGCCAGTGGAATCTTCATCGCCAGATCGGCCATGTTCAGCGTACCGGTTACCCCGTAGATCAACGCAGCGCCAATGAGAAACAACGACGAGGCCAGCAGGTTGACCGAGATGTAATGCAAGCCCGACGACACCCGCGCGCGGCCGGATCCATGCAGCAGGAGGCCGTATGAGGCGGCGAGCAACACTTCGAAGAACACGAACAGGTTGAACAGATCGGCGGTCAGGAAGGCGCCATACAGGCCCATCAGTTGAATCTGGAACAGTGCGTGGAAACTCGACCCGGCGCCGTCCCAGCGGGCCATGGCAAACAGCAAGGCGCTGACGCCAATGACGCCAGTCAGGACCAGCATCAGCGCCGACAGGCGATCGACTACCAGGACAATGCCAAACGGTGCCTGCCAGTTGCCCGGCAGATAAACGCCAATCGAGCCGGGCACGCCAGTGGTCTGGGTCCATTGCAGCAGCATCACCGAAATGAACAGGCCGAGCACGCTGGAGAACAGGTTGATCTTCGCCTTCAGCGGCCGGTGCTTCTCGCCCAGCATCAACATGATCGCGGCGGTCAGCAGCGGCAGCAGAATAGGTGCGGCGATCAGGTGAGTCATCGCCATCATTCCTTAGGCTCCCGGCCGTCGACGTGGTCGGTGCCGGTCAAGCCGCGGGAGGCGAGCAATACGACGAGAAACAGCGCGGTCATGGCGAAGCTGATGACGATTGCCGTCAGCACCAGCGCCTGAGGCAGCGGGTCGGTGTAGTGCAGCAGATCCTGGGTCACGCCGTCCTTGATCACCGGCTCCTTGCCGATGAACAGGCTGCCCATGCTGAAAATGAACAAATTGACCGCATAGGACAACAGGCACAGGCCCATGACCACCTGAAAGGTACGCGGGCGCAGGATCAGCCAGACCCCGGACGCGGCGAGAATGCCGATGGCGATTGCGATGACTTCTTCCATCAGACGGCTCCTTTGCTGGCGACGGATTTGGGCAGCGATGCAGTCTTGTGCCCACGTACCGATTGGTGGGCGAGGGCGGTGAGGATCAGCAGCGTCGACCCGACCACCACGGCGTACACGCCGATGTCGAAGAACAGCGCACTGGCGATATGGATATCACCGAGCAACGGCACTCTGATGTGCCAGGTATGGGTAGTGAGGAACGGGTAGCCGACCAGCATCGCACCGAGACCGGTGGCGGTCGCGAACAGCAGGCCGGTGCCCATCCAGCGCAGTGGCCGCAGGCTCATTTGCGCCTCGACCCACTGTGTACCGGCAACCATGTATTGCAGAATGAACGCGACCGACATCACCAGCCCGGCGACAAAACCGCCGCCCGGCTGATTGTGCCCGCGCATGAACAGGTAAAACGACACCACCAGCGCGACAGGCAGCAGCAGACGGACCAGCACCGCCGGCACCATCATGAAGCCGAGTGCCGTGTCGCTGGCCGAACGCGGGTTGACCAGATCGGTAACCACGTCCGGTGCCAGCAGGCGCTGCTGGGCCGGCAACTGCAGGCTTTCCTTGGGCGGGCGGAAGCGGCGTAGCAACGCGAACACGGTGAGGGCGACGGCGACCAGTACGGTGATTTCGCCAAGGGTGTCGAAGCCACGGAAATCCACCAGCATCACGTTGACCACGTTGCTGCCACCGCCCTCGGGCAGGGCGCGGCTGAGGTAGAACGACGAAATGTGGTTAGGCGTCTGCCGGGTGAGCATGGCGTAGGACAGCAGCGCCATACCCGCACCGACAGCGATAGACAGCAGCAAGTCGCGCAAACGACGAATACGCGCCTTGCGCAGGCTGCTCGGCAGCGGCGAGACTTCCTCGATGCGGCGCGGCAACCAGCGCAGGCCGAGCAGGATCAACACCGTGGTCACCACTTCTACCGCCAATTGCGTCAGTGCCAGATCCGGCGCGGAGAACCAGACGAAGGTCACGCAGGTCATCAGGCCACAGACGCTGACCATGGTCAGAGCAGCGAGACGGTGATATTTGGCCTGCCACGCGGCGCCGAGCGCACAGGCAATCGCCAGCAACCACAGGGTCACGAAGACAATCGAACCGGGGATTTTCGGGCGGTCACCCCAGGTCAGCGTGCTGTGCAGCATCGGCATCAGACCGGCGAGCACGGCGGCCGATACCATCAGGAACAGCTGCATCTGCAAACGCTTGGTACCCAGGCGCCGCTCGACGCGCCGGGCGATGCGCATCATCACGACCAGACTGCGCTCGAACAGCCGCTTGCCGTTGAAGCGGCCCACCAGCGGCGGGTACTTGAAGCGGCCGAGCTTGAACTGCTTGCGCAGTAGCAGATACAGGACGATGCCACCGGACATGGCAATCAGGCTCATGATCATCGGCGCGTTCAGGCCGTGCCAGATAGCCAGGCTGTATTCCGGCAATCCGCCACCGACAACCGGTAGCGCCGCAGCGGCGAGCAATGGCCCGACGATCTGCGCCGGGAAAATCCCCACCAGAAGGCAGGTAAACACCAGTAACTCCACCGGAGCGCGCATCCAGCGTGGCGGCTCGTGCGGCGTGTGCGGCAGGTCAGTAGCGGTGGGGCCGAAGAACACGTCGACGGTGAAACGCAGGGAATAGGCGACGCTGAACATGCCGGCGATGGTCGCGACGATCGGCAGACTGGTTTCGACCCACGCGGTGGCGTTGATGAACACGGTTTCGGCGAAGAACATTTCTTTCGACAGGAAACCATTGAGCAGCGGCACGCCGGCCATCGAGGCACTGGCGACCATGGCCAGCGTCGCGGTGTAAGGAATCAGTTTGATCAGGCCGCTGAGCTTGCGAATGTCACGGGTGCCGCTTTCGTGGTCAATGATGCCGGCGGCCATGAACAGCGAGGCTTTGAATGTCGCGTGATTGAGGATGTGAAAAACCGCCGCCACCGCCGCCAGTGAACTGTTCAGGCCCAGGAGCAAAGTGATCAGGCCCAGATGGCTGATGGTTGAGTAGGCCAGCAAACCTTTGAGATCGTTCTGGAACATCGCGCAATACGCGCCGAGCAACAACGTACAGGCGCCGGCACCGCTGACTATGTAGAACCACTCCTCGCTGCCGGACAGCGATGGCCAAAGACGTGCAAGGAGAAAAACCCCGGCCTTGACCATGGTTGCCGAGTGCAGATATGCCGAGACTGGCGTCGGTGCCGCCATCGCGTGGGGCAGCCAGAAGTGAAACGGGAATTGCGCGCTTTTGCTCAGCGCGCCGATCAGGATGAGTGGCAGAAGAACAGGGTAGAGGGCATGTGCGCGAATCAGATCGCCGGCGGCCAGGACCTTGTCGAGGTCGTAGCTGCCGACGACATGGCCGAGAATCATGACCCCCGCCAGCAGACATAACCCGCCGGCACCGGTGACCATCAGCGCCATATAAGCACCGCGCCGCGCATCGGCGCGGTGATGCCAGTAGCCGATCAGCAGGAACGAGAAGAGGCTGGTCAGCTCCCAGAAAAACACGATCTGAATCAGATTGCCGGAGATCACCAGGCCAAGCATCGCGCCCATGAACGCCAGAAAAAACGCGAAGAAGCGCGGCACCGGATCGTCCGGCGACATGTAATAACGGGCATATAAAGAGACAAGTGTGCCGATGCCCAGCACCAGCATCGAGAACAGCCAGGCGAAGCCGTCCATGCGCAGAATGAAGTTCAGCCCGAGACTGGGCAACCACATGAATTCTTCGCGGATCACGCCACCGTGGGCGATTTGCGGGTACAGCATCGCGACCTGAACGGTGCCGATCAAAGCGACCAGGCCCGCCAGCAACGATTCGGCATTACGCGCATTGTGCGGCAGCACCGCTGCCAGACAGCTGCCAATGAATGGCAGAAGCAGTAGAACTATCAGGGACATAGGTTTCTAATCTGCGGAAGTTTGTGAAGCATCATACGTGCCAGCTCCCCGATCACCAAACCCGAGGATGTCTCAGAATCCTACAAAGTAGTCTGGAATTTTGTGTTTGGCGTTGTTTCCGCTAGGCCCGGCAGCCGCCGAATGCCATCCGTTAGGTGACCGTTTATCGGGAAGAGGCCTGGACCTGTAATTTCTGACAGTAGACGACCTTTTGCAGCCGCGCTCTACTTGATTTGCACCGAGGTGCATTGAACGGCCATCCGGACCGTGAGCCGCACCAGTTACAAGGAGAGTTGAAAGATGCTTATTCAAACGGAAGGGAAACGTACACCAAAAAAAGACCAGTTGGAGCCGCCGCTCTTTTCTGAAGCAGTAGGGACTGTTATTTCCAGGGCAAAAATCAAGAATGGCGCTACGTTCGTGGTTCCCCCCATTCCTCAAGCAAGCGTCGGGGACACACTGGACATTTATTCCGATACGCGAACAATGCTCTGGTCGTCTCGTCTGAAACTCAGTGAGTTTCATCTGGGCAAGCCTTTGGAATTCAGAATACCGGCGTCTCACTTTGATGAGACCGATTGGGCAGATGCGTCATACGTGTTGACACAAGGAGACGCAGAGTTTGTCTCTGTAACTAGCCTGTATAAAGTGACTGATTGATTGTGATGTGGTCAGGTCGGTACCTCACTGTAAATGGTGAGTGCACCGGCCTGGCAGTTGGTACGGCGGCTGATCTTGTGCCGGGTGCGCACTTTCAGTCCCTGCTGACCTTGGCTTCCTGGCCCTGATCCGCATCGGCTGGCACAACTTTCCCCTTGGTCTTCAACTCACTGACAATCACCGCCGCAACAATCAACCCAGCCCCAACCAGTGCAACTGCCGGCAAGCGCTCCCCGGCAATCCGTCCGACGATTCCGGCCCATACCGGCTCACCGGCATAGATCAGCGTCGCCCGCGTCGGCGAAACGCTCTTCTGCGCCCAGTTCATCGCCACCTGAATCGCCGCACTTGCTGCGCCCAGTCCCAAAGCTGTCGCCATCAATAACCAGGAAAAATCCGGAATCATTTCACCGGTCGGGACCACCAGCAAGAACGACAACACTGCCGTCACCGCCAATTGCACCACTGTCACCCGCCGCACATCCACCTGCCCGGCAAATGTGCTGATCAAAATGATCTCGGCCGCAATCGCAACGGCGCTGATCAACGTCGCAATTTCTCCGGGGCTGAAATTCATTGCCGCCCCCGAGGGACCCGACAACAGCATCAACCCGGTAAACGCCAGCATGATCCCGATGCTCGGCATCAACCCCGGACGCCGTCCCAGCGCCAGCCATTGCAGCAAAGGCACAAATGGCACGTACAGCGCGGTAATGAAAGCTGACTGACTGCTTGGAATACTTTGCAGCCCGACCGTCTGTAAACCGTAACCCAGCATGATCGCCACGCCGATGAATTATCCGGCCTTCACTTCGAACAGGGTCAACTCTAGCAGGTGGCGCCAAGAGAACATCGCAACAATCGCAGCCGCTGCGGCGAAGCGCAGCCCGACGAAAAACATAGGGCCGCTGACCGTCATGGCGTGTTGCACGAGCAGAAACGTGCCGCCCCAGATCATGGTGATCAGCACCAGCACGCACTCGGCTTTGCGGAAGCGGGAGAAGCGGATTCGGGAGGGGGAATTGTTCGGCGACATCATGTCCTTGCGCACTGTAAAAGAGAGGCCGCACAATGCCGCCAACGTTGCGCAGTATACTGCCCAGCACCACCGAGTGAGCAATATAGTGCACAAAGATTCAACTCAGCGAGCCTCCGTCCTGCAACACGTCAGCCAGAACGTCCGACGTCTGCGCCATGCTGCGCAAATGAGCCAGACTGCCCTGGCGGAAAAGTCCGGGGTCAGCCGGCGGATGCTGGTGGCGATCGAAGCCGGCGAGAAGAACGTCAGCCTGACTACGCTTGATCGCGTCGCCGAGGCCCTCGATGTCGCCTTCAGCGATCTGATTCAAGCCCACGATGCACGCGACCCGAGCCGGATTAACGAGGTTGCCTGGGCGGGCACGATTCCCGGCAGCAGAGCCGTGCTTCTCTCCAAAGCGTCCGCTACCCGCGCAGTCGAGCAATGGGAATGGTGCCTGCAACCGGGGGAGGTCTACCCGTCGCAACCGGACGCCGACGGCTGGAGCGAGCAGATTTACGTCTTTGAGGGTTGCCTGACGCTGATGCTCGGCGATCAGCCGCAGCACATCCATAAAGGAGAGTTTTTCATGTTCGCCAGCAATCAACCGCATTCCTACCGCAACGACGGCGATGTGCCCGCGCGGTTCGTGCGTAATGTGGTGATCTGAATGGAGCAGTCTGCGGACATCCTGATTATCGGCGGCGGCCTTAGCGGCGCGATGCTGGCGGTGCAATTGTTACGCCTGCCCGGGCAACGGAGGATTTTGATCATCGAGCCGCGTGCTGAGCTGGGACGTGGTGAGGCTTACAGCGCCGTAGAGCTGGGCCATACGCTCAATGGCAACGCGGCACGAATGAGCGTCGACCCGGATAATCCTGACGATCTGACGCAGTGGTTGACCGCGCATATAGCTGCTGGCGGCTGGCAGGAGTCGGCTGAGCAGGCTGTGCCGGTCAGTGAGTTGTTCCCGCCTCGCGGTTTGTTCGGCGTCTATGTGCAACAGCGTCTCGCCGAAGCGAGGGCGTTGGGCGTGCTGCATGGCTCGACCGCTGAACATGTCTGTGCCGAGGTCGTCGACCTGCAAATCGATTCCGGTTCAGTGCAGCTCACCTTGAGTGATGGCCGGATATTGCGTGGATTCCAGGCGGTGCTCGCCACCGGCATGTTTCCCGCCGCTCGCACGCCACAGACGCAATCCAGTGGCCTTAACGCCGCCGCGCTCGATCCCTGGGATGTGGCGGCCATGCGCGAACTCGACCCACAGTCCACCGTGCTGATCATCGGGTCTGGGCTGACGATGGTCGATGCTGTGGTATCGCTGGAGCAGGCCGGCCATCGCGGGCCGATCGAGGTGTTTTCCCGGCACGGGCTGCTCCCGCATGTGCGCCGTCAGCCGCCGGCTTGGGTGGATTTTCTGGCAGCAGATCACAGCATTCGCACGCCACGCCAGTTATTGCGCGAACTGCGTCGGCACTGCCGCGACGCCATAGCTCAAGGGGTGGATTGGCAGGCGCCACTCGATACCGTTCGCGCGCATATCGCGCGGTTGTGGAGTCAGGCGACTGACGTGCAGCGTCGACAATTCGTACGGCATGTGCGGCCATGGTGGGAAAGTCATCACCATCGTTCGCCACCCCTGAGCGCGGAGTTGATCGAGCGGCTGCATAAGGAAGGGCGCTTGCTCATTCGGGCTGCTTCGTTCAAGGGGCTTGAGCCGGGCGCTGACGATGCCGTGGCCATACGCATCCGTCCTCGCGGCGAGACTGAAACTCGCATGGTGAGCGGTGCGGCGCTGATCAACTCCAGCGGTATCGAATATGACTGGCGGCGCGTCGCTCGGCCGTTGCCGCAGCAATTGCTGGCGCGGGGTTTTGTGCAGCCGGGGCCTCTGGCGTTAGGCATCGCAGCAGTGGACGGTGCAGTGGTGGATGCCGAGGGGCGGGTGAGCACTCAGCTGTTTGCGATGGGCCCGCCGTTGCGTGGGATGTGGTGGGAGAGTACGGCAGTGACGGATGTGGCGTTGCAGGCCAAGGCATTGGCTGGGCGCTTGGTGAATAGCCTGAGAGATTGATGGGTTCTTCGGGCCTCTTCGCGAGCATGCTCGCTTCCACATAGGGGGAGTGAGGTTGTAAGTACAATTTGCGCCACACCATAAAAGCTGTGAGAGCGAGCTTGCTCGCGAAAGCGTCATCTGATTCAACGTCTCTGTTGAATGAAAAGACCGCTATTGCTGGCAAGTCAGCTCCCACACCGGGTTTGTGTGACGGCTTGAGATTATGCGACGACCTGGTAGCACGGCACATATGCCGCGCCACCCGGCAATTTCATCCGATGCTGGGCGACGAAGGCTTTGAGCAGCGCATCAAGCGGCTGCATGATCGCCGCATCGCCACGGATCTGATACGGCCCGTGTTCTTCGATCAGACGAATGCCCTTGTCCTTGACGTTGCCGGCGACGATTCCGGAAAACGCCCGACGCAGATTGGCCGCCAACTCATGCGGTGGCTGGTCGCGGTGCAGTTTCAGGTTGGCCATGTTTTCGTGGGTCGGGTCGAACGGGCGCTGGAAGCCTTCATCGATTTTCAACAGCCAGTTGAAGTGAAACGCGTCGTTACGCTCACGACGGAACTGCTTCACCGCTTTCAGGCCTTGAGTCATCTGCCGTGCCACTTCGGCCGGGTCGTCGATGATGATCTCGTAATGCTGCTTCGCCGCTTCGCCGAGGGTCGCGATGACGAACGCATCCAGCTGTTCCAGATACGGCGCGGCATGCTTCGGTCCGGTGAGGATGACCGGGAAGGGCAGGCCTGCGTTGTCCGGGTGCATCAGGATACCGAGCAGGTAGAGGAACTCTTCGGCAGTACCGGCGCCGCCCGGGAAGATGATGATGCCGTGGCCAACACGGACGAAGGCTTCCAGGCGCTTTTCGATGTCCGGCAGGATCACCAGTTCATTGACGAGCGGGTTCGGCGCTTCGGCAGCGATGATGCCTGGCTCGGTCAGGCCGAGGTAGCGACCGCCGTGAATGCGTTGTTTGGCATGGGCGATGGTTGCGCCCTTCATCGGGCCTTTCATCACACCCGGGCCGCAACCGGTGCAGATGTCGAGGCTGCGCAGGCCCAGTTCGTGGCCGACTTTCTTGGTGTATTTGTATTCTTCGGTGTTGATCGAGTGACCACCCCAGCACACCACGATTTTCGGCTCGACACCCGGGCGCAGGGTGCGCGCGTTGCGCAGCAGGTGGAATACGTAATCGCTGATGCCTTGGGAATTGCTCAGGTCGATGCGCTGGCTGTCGAGTTCATTCTCGGTGTAGACGATGTCGCGCAGGGCGCTGAAGAGCATTTCGCGGGTGCTGGCGATCATCTCGCCGTCGACGAACGCATCGGCCGGAGCGTTCAACAGCTCCAGGCGTACACCGCGATCCTGTTGGTGAATACGGATTTCGAAGTCCTTGTAGGCTTCGAGGATGGTCTTGGCATTGTCGACATGCGCGCCGGTATTGAGGATGGCCAGGGCGCACTGGCGGAAGAGGGTGTAGGTGCTGCCGGAACCGGCTTCGCTCAGTTGTTGGACTTCGCGTTGAGAGAGCGTTTCCAGGCTGCCTTTCGGGCTGACCGAGGCGTTGATTACTTGTCGTTGGGTCATTCAATGATCCTTAAAACGATGTCATCCATACAGGCAAATGGCATCCGAATAGTATGTATCCAAGAAAGAAGATGGCACGAACTGCGCTGTATCGCCATGTCCCCCGTTTGACGATGAAAAGATGAAAAGGAGCCTCAGCATAGCTAAAACCCTCGCAGAGGCGATAATGCCCCGCACTCTTTTTGTTCATGCCCCCAAGGAATCCTGCCGCGATGTTCGAAATCCAGCCGAAAAACGCCGCCACCTATCGCCAGCAGACCCGGCGCAGCACGTTCATCATCGCCCTGATTTTCCTGGCGCTGGCCATGGTCTTGTCCACCGCGGCGGTGGCCCTGTTCGGAGAACCCGGCGGCGACAACCTGCGGTTCAACGTCGGCGGCGTGTTCGTCGCGGTGTTACTGATGGCCGCGTTGATGCGCGGTAAATTCTGGAGCCAGGAATGGATGGCGCCCGCGGTCTACGGCTGGCGGCTCAAGCGCAGCCTGATGAGCATCACCAACGTCATGCATCAGGTCACGGCCGCGGTGGAGGCGGGGGATCCGACCGCCATGAAGCTGTTGCGCTTCTATCACCTGGGGTTGAGCCAGATGCATGAACTGGACGGTAACTCCAGCGATCACAGCCAATTGACCCGCGAAATGGATCAGCACAAGGCCCGGATGGAAGCGCTGGGCATCGACACTGAACAGACGCAATTGAATCCGGCGTGGCTCGAGGCGATGAAGCAGACGCCACGGTAAACCTCTGGTGTGGACAGAAACCGCCCCATTGGATCTGGGGTTTCGGAGGGGTGAAGGCTAGGCTGGACCTTCATTTCCCGAACGGGAGCAAGGAAACGCTCATGACTTCGTAC
>Ga0157369_10005516_pt1 | contig 14694 bp, 14 predicted proteins | sample C25metaG_FD_113461 | JGI IMG/M metagenome (GOLD analysis project Ga0157369, IMG submission 113461) | Corn rhizosphere microbial communities from Kellogg Biological Station, Michigan, USA - C2-5 metaG | ecosystem: Host-associated > Plants > Roots > Rhizosphere > Soil | place: USA: Michigan...
AGGCTCTTGAAGCGCTTGATCGAGCCCGAGATCGTCTTCCAGTTGGTGAGCATGCCGCCCAGCCAGCGGTGGTTGACGAAATGCTGGCCCGAGCGGCGGGCGGCCTCGGCGATCGGCTCCTGCGCCTGGCGCTTGGTGCCGACGAAGAGGACCTTGCCGCCATGGGCGACGGTCTGGCGCACGAAGTCGAGGGCGCGCGCGAACAGCGGCACGGTCTGCGACAGGTCGATGATGTGGACGCCGTTCCTGTCGCCGAACAGATACGGCTTCATCTTCGGGTTCCATCGGTGGGTCTGGTGGCCGAAATGCGCTCCGGCCTCGAGCAATGCTTGCATGCTGACGCCATTCGACGTCGCGGCGTTGGACGCCATGGATTTTCTCCTTCCGGTTATACCTCTGCGCGGCCGAGAGACTGGAGCCCCGGTCAGGGGCTGGCCAGCCACCGGTATGATGGCCACGCATGTGGAATGGGCGCGCACTTAGGCGCGGCGGCAGCGAAAATCAAGGATTGACGTTGGAACAGAACACGAACATCATGCCTTTCCAACGCAATATGGATCAAAGCCGCAGCCGGCGCGTTGGGCAAGCTGTGGATAAAACAGGGGAAAAGTCGTGACCTACCTCCTTGCCGCGCTGTTCTTCACGCTGGCGCTCCTCGGAGCCGCGACGGCGATCCACATGACGGTGCGGACCTATTGGACCGAAATCCTGCTCGCTCTGAAGGGCGAGCTCGGCGCGGCGCCCAAGCCGGCGGCGGCGCCGACTTCACCGGTTTTCGTCACGATGCCGCGGCGCGCTGCCTTTTGACCCGGGCGTAGCTCAGCACGCTGAACGGAATGGTCGCGGCGTAGAGCAAGGTCGCGACGCTCAACGTCTCCCACGGTGCCGTGAACAGGGCGCCCCCCACCAGAGCAATGACGACGATCGCCTCGAGGCGAACGTTGCGGCGCAGTCGGAACGAGGTCCAGGAGAAGGTCGCCAGGCTCGAGATCGCGAGGAAGGCGACGGCCGCCGCCCAAGGCGCGACCAGCCGCCAGTCGTGAAGCCAAGTCCAGGTCTTGCCGCTGGCCAGCCACAGGAAGATCGGAAGCAGCATCAGCGCCGCCCCGGCCGGCGCGGGGACGCCGGTCAGGAAGCCGGCGGACTTGTGCGGCTGGTCCTCCGAATCGATGCGCGCGTTGAAGCGGGCGAGGCGAAGCGCCATGCAGACGGCGTAGGCGAGCGCGAACAGCCAGCCGAAGCGCGGCCAATATTGCAGCACCCACAAATGCATGATGATCGCCGGCGACACTCCGAAGGCGACATTGTCGGAAAGCGAATCCAGCTCGGCGCCGAAGCGGCTGGCGCCGTTCAGCATTCGCGCGATGCGGCCGTCCATGCCGTCGAGCACCGCGGCGACCATGATCGCGGCGACCGCCATCCCCCATTGCTCGGCGATGGCGAAACGGATGCCGGTGAGGCCCGAGCAGAGCGCCAGCGCCGTCACCGCATTGGGGACGACGGCGCGCAGCGGAATGCCGCGGCGCTCCGGCGACCTCACTGCCCGGATCTCATTGGGCGACGCCCTCGCGCGCGACGTTCTCGCCGATCTTGGCGACCACCGTCTCGCCGGCGATGGTGCGCTGGCCCAGCAGGACACGCGACGAGGTGCCGGCGGGCAGATAGACGTCGACCCGGCTGCCGAAGCGGATGAGGCCGACGCGCTGCCCGGCTGCGACATGGTCTCCGGCCTTCACCCAGGGAACGATGCGGCGGGCGACGAGGCCGGCGATCTGGGTGAAGCCGACGCGGGTGCCGTCCTGCCCCTCGACGAGGAAATGCTGGCGCTCATTGTCTTCGCTCGCCTTGTCGAGGTCGGCATTGAGGAACTTGCCCGCGATGTAGACGACCCGCTTGATCTCGCCGGCGATCGGCGCGCGGTTGATGTGGACGTCGAACACCGACATGAAGATCGAGACGCGCGTCATCGGCTCGCTGCCCAGCCCGTCCTCCCCTATGAGTTCCTTGGGCGGCGGCACGCTCGCGATCATCGTTACCATGCCGTCGGCCGGAGCGATGACGAGGCCGTCGCCCTTGGGCGTGGTGCGGATCGGATCGCGGAAGAAGGCCGCCACCCAGAGCGTGATGCCGAGCATGATCCAGCCGAGCCAGCTCCAGCCGACGACGAGCCAGAAGAACAGCGCGATCGCGCCGGCGATGACGACGAACTTGCGCCCCTCGGGGTGGACGTTCGGCATCCGGTAACGGACGTTGGTGGTGACGAGGTCCGGCTTTTCGAGCGAGGTCATTCGGCGGCCTGTAGCTGTGTTATGCCGCTCGTACAACGCGAAGCCGGCGCTTTGGGGTGCGGCGCCCAACCCCATTGTCTCTCCCCGCGGCCCCGCCTAGGACGCCGCCGCATATCCCACTGACTGAGGAACGATACGCCGCCATGGCCAAGATCAAGGTGAAGAACCCCGTCGTCGAGCTGGACGGCGACGAGATGACCCGCATCATCTGGCAGTGGATCCGCGAGCGGCTGATCCTTCCCTATCTCGACATCGACCTGCTCTATTTCGACCTCGGCATGGAGAATCGCGACGCGACCGACGACCGGGTCACCGTCGAATCCGCCGAGGCGATCAGGAAGCACGGCGTCGGCGTCAAATGCGCGACGATCACGCCCGACGAGGCGCGGGTCGAGGAATTCGGCCTCAAGAAGATGTGGAAATCGCCCAACGGCACGATCCGCAACATTTTGGGCGGCGTCGTCTTCCGCGAGCCCATCGTGATCAGGAACGTGCCCCGCCTGATCCCGGGCTGGACCGACCCGATCGTCGTCGGCCGCCACGCCTTCGGCGACCAGTACAAGGCGACTGACTTCCTCATCCCCGGCCCCGGCAAGCTCACCATCAAGTGGGTCGGCGAGGACGGGCAGGAGATCGAGCACGAAGTGTTCGACTTTCCGGGCTCCGGCGTCGCCATGGGCATGTACAATCTCGACCAGTCGATCCGCGACTTCGCCCATGCCTGCCTGAATTTCGGGCTCGACCGCGGCTGGCCGGTCTACCTCTCGACCAAGAACACCATCCTCAAGGCCTATGACGGCCGCTTCAAGGACCTGTTCCAGGAGATTTACGACGCCGAGTACAAGGCGAAGTTCGAGGCGGCGGGGATCGAGTACCAGCACCGCCTGATCGACGACATGGTCGCCTCGGCGCTGAAGTGGAGCGGCAAGTTCGTCTGGGCCTGCAAGAATTACGACGGCGACGTCCAGTCGGACCAGGTCGCGCAGGGCTTCGGCTCGCTGGGCCTGATGACCTCGATCCTGACGACCCCGGACGGCAAGACGGTGGAGGCGGAGGCTGCGCACGGCACCGTCACCCGCCACTACCGCATGCACCAGCAGGGCAAGGCGACCTCGACCAACCCCATCGCCTCGATCTTCGCGTGGACGGGCGGGCTCAAATATCGCGGCAAGTTCGACGACACGCCCGAGGTGACCCGCTTCGCCGAGACCCTGGAGCGCGTCTGCATCGAGACGGTCGAGAGCGGCCAGATGACCAAGGACCTCGCCATCCTCATCGGCCCCGACCAGAGCTGGATGACGACCGAGCAATTCTTCGAGGCGATCCGCGCCAATCTCGAAAAGGCGATGGCGGAGGGCTGAGCCCCTCCCCTCGCCGTTCAGCGGCGCGGCCGTCCGCGATAATGGTCGTACGGGTAGCCGCGGTCATATTCGTAGACGACCTGCCGCCCGCGCATCCACGTGTCGCCGTCGGCGAAGAAGCCGCCCGGGCGCGGCTCGCCGGCGGCGCCCCCGCCATAGCCGAAGCTCGGCCAGACGGAGCCGTCGCTGCCGCTCCGCCAGCGGCGGCCGCCGTTGCGATGCCACTGTCCCGGTGCGGCCGCCATGCCGCGATGGACGCGCACCTGCCAGCTCGCACCGGAGCGGTGCGGCGCTGCGGCACGGGCGCCGCCTCCGGCCGGAGCAGCGGCGGCGGGCGCTGCAGAGAGGAGAATGAGGACGGCGGCGAAGGTGCGCGGCATGAACGCCTCCTGGGGTCGAGATCGAATCCCATTAGCAGGAACGGCAGGGCCGCGCGATCTATCCGCGGCCGAGGCGGCGGAGGAGCCCTGGCCGAGAGCGCCGCTCGAACAGCTCGTCGGGACCCTCCGGGTCGAGCCGCTCGCTGTCGGCGATGGCGCGTTCGAGGCGGTTGAACTCCGGCGGCTCGAAGGGGATCAGGGTCCGGCCGGGGCCGCGCAGCCGCTCGATCGCGGCGATCAGCGAGTCGGTCTCCTCGATCAGGGCGGCGACCTCTCCGGGCGGGCGGCCGAAATGCTCGGCGAGGAGGTCGGCGCGGGTGGCGGCGATCGCTCGCCGCGCATCGTCGCTGGCGGCGCCGTCGATGGTGACGTCGCATTCGCTGTCGAGCCCCATCGACCGGTTGTTGAAATTGGCCGAGCCCACCCGAAGCGCGACATCATCGACGATCATGATCTTGGCGTGGACGTAAATGTCGGCGCCTTTCTCGGTCACCGGCGAATAGATCCGGAAGCGCTTGTGCGGATCGCGCCCGGCGAGCGCGTGGAACAGCTCGGCCCGCGCCGCGCCCATGACCTCCTCGTCCAGCCAGCCGAGCGCCGTCTTCGGGTTGACCACCACGAACTCGGGGCCGAGCGGCTCCTCGAGCCGTCTGGCGATGGCCTCGGCGATGATCCGGGAGGCGAAATACTGCGTTTCGATGTAGACGTGCTTCTTCGCCGCGGCGACCATGTCGGCGAACAGCGCCTCCACCTCGCGGACCTCCTCGATGGGACCGTCCTCGGAGAGGGTCCTGGAGATTCCCAGCGGGACGTTGCGGAAATGCGGCCGGAGCCGGTCCGGCCAGAGCGGGTCCCCGGCAGGCCGGGGCGCGGCCGGCGGGAGCTTCTGCCCCGTCGCCGCTTCCCAGCGCATCCGCGCAAGGTCGCCGAGCGCTCGGGCGGCATCGCCGCTCACCGCCATGGTGGCGTCGTGCCACGGCTCGTAACTCTGTCCGAAGGGGGTCTTTCGCCCTGGATCGTCGTCGCGGTGGTGGCGCGTATCCCAGCGGTCGGAGGTGATGTCGATGCCGCCGCAGAAGGCGAGCGCGTCGTCGATGACCAGGATCTTCTGGTGATGGCTGCCGTCGAGGGGATGGCTGTGGTCCCACTTGATGCGGACGTTCGGATCGAGGCCCCAGCGCAGCAGCCGGAAGATGGTGCTTCCCCGCGCCGGGAGGCTGAGCAGGCCCTCGTCCCAGGCGAGGATCGTGGTCTTGAGGCCGGGGCGATTCTTCGACAGCCAGCTGAGCAGCGCGCCGAGCTGAGTCGGCGCCCCGTGGGCCCGTTTTTCTTCGAGGAGGTGAACCCGCGTGTCGACGTCCCAGCCGATGAGGAAGATCTGGGAGCGCGCCTTCAGCATCGCGTCGAAGGCGTGAGCGTAATAATCCTCGGCGTCGACGATCAGCGCCGCCTTGTCGGCTTCGGCGATGCGCCAGCAGTTGCGGCCGGGCCGCAGGATCGAGGAGCCTTCACCCACGCCCTCGCGAACGTGCGAGGAGGCGGTGGGTTGCGGAGCCGCAACGGTCAGGCGGCGAGCGCGTCTCCGCCTGTCGCGGCGGCCCAGCCGAGCTGCTCGGCCCGCGCAAGCGCCGCCGCAGCGGCCTCAGCGGCCTCGCGGGCGTCCTCGAGCGCGTCGGAGATCGGGCCGGGCGCGATCCAGCCACAGCGGCCGCACGGCGCGTCGTTGCGCACCGGCGCGTGAACGCCCCAAGGCCGCTCAGCCGAACATTCAAGCACCAGGCATACTCCCGCCGATCCCGATCTGGTGATGTATAGTTATGCAATTCTGTGCATACAAGTGCGGATGGCGGCCGGGCTTGTCCCCTGCCCCGCTCCCGCTCTAGGAGCCGCGGCAAAGCCAGGAGAAAAACAAGATGAAGCTCGACAGCAACGTCGCCGCGGTCGTCACCGGCGCCGCCTCGGGGCTCGGCGAAGCGACCGCCCGCGCGCTCGCCGCCCGCGGCGTCAGGGTCGCGGTGTTCGACCGCGACGAGGAGAAGGGCACGCGCGTCGCCTCGGAGATCGGCGGCGTGTTCGCGAAGGTGGACGTGACGTCGGACGAGGCGGTGGACGCCGGCTTCGCGACGGCGCGCGAGGCGCATGGCCAGGAGCGGATCCTCGTCAATTGCGCGGGCGTCGCCAACGCCGTGAAGACGGTCGGCCGCGACAAGGCGACCGGCGAGCCCAAGCCCTACCCGATCCACCAGTTCGAGCTCGCCATCCAGATCAACTTGATCGGCACCTTCCGGATGATCGCGAAGTCGGCGTTCGGGATGGTGTCGCTCGATCCGCTCGAGGACGGCGAGCGCGGGGTGATCATCAACACCGCCTCGGTGGCGGCCCAGGACGGGCAGATCGGCCAGGCCGCATATTCGGCGTCGAAGGCGGGCGTGCTCGGCATGGCGCTGCCGATCGCGCGGGACCTCATGAACGAGGGCATCAGGGTCAACACGATCCTTCCGGGCGTGTTCAAGACGCCGATGGTGGCGATGATGCCGCAGAACGTGCAGGATGCGCTCGGCGCGCAGGTCCCCTTCCCCAAGCGGCTCGGCCAGGCAGAGGAATATGCCCGCCTCGCCTTGTTCATGGCCGAGAATCCCTATCTCAACGCCGAATATGTCCGCCTCGACGGCGGCATCCGCATGGCGCCACGCTAGGGAAGGTCACGCGAGGGTCACGCCCAGGGCGATGGCGGCGATGCCGAGGACGCCGCCGATGAGCGCCAGAGCGCGCGTGCGGCGCTTCCTCAAATAGGCGGCAAGCGCCGGCTCGTCGAGCCAGGCGCGGCCGTCCTCCGTCTCGCGGATCGCGCCGACGCGGAGCAGCCGCTCGAGCGTCTTGCGCTCCATGCGGCGGTCCGGCTCGGGCGGCGCGATCGCCGCCTCCGGACTAGTCGCACCGGAGATCCGGAACGTCTCGATCACCCGCCGCTGGGCGGCTGCGGCTGCTGCTGCGATTGCCGATGTGGCCATGGCTTTCCTCCTCGATGGGTGCGGCGGCGCGGCGGCAGCGGCACCTGTGCCCAGGGATGGGCGCCGGTGCGCGCCGCGACGGTTTCGATCTTCGGCCCGCCGGAAAGGCTGATCGCCATGCCGCCCGTCCGGGCGAGCAGCGGCGCGTCGGCCTTGAGCCAGCGCGGCGCGCAGCTTCCCGGCAGGCGCCGGTCCGAAACGACGATGTCGGCGGCCGCGCACGCTTCGGCGAACGGGGCGATGTCGAACCGCGCCTTCGTCCGGGTTGCGAGGATATGCCAGGGCCGACCACCCTTCCACAGAGTCACGGTGCACGCGTCGTCGTTGCAGGCGCTGCCGGCGACGTCGTCGAGATCCGGCACGGCGGCTTCGAGCCCTGAGCTCTCGGCCATGGTCGAGCGTACATAGTCGCCGGCCCGCTCCCTGAGGGTACCGATCTGGCCCGCTTCGTTCAGCACCGCCATGTGCCGCCCGTCGCCGGTGATCAGGAGGTCCGGGGGCGGGGTCGCGAGCGCCCAGAGCGCTCCCGCGGCGAAGGGGGCGATGCCCCACCAGCGCCAGCGCGTCCGCCACAGGCAGAGCCACAGGCCTCCCGCCACCATCAGCGCATAGGCGCCGTCCGGCATCGTCGGCAGCATCGCGACGGCGCCCGGCATGGCCGCGGTGCTCCGCGCGAGGACGAGAAGCAGGTGGAGCCCCTGCCCCGCCACCCACCAGGCCGGCGCCCCGAGGCCAACCAGATCGAGGAGCAGCGCCAGAGCCTCTGCGGGCATGATGACGAAGGTCGTGAGCGGGATCGCGACGATGTTCGCGACGGCGCCGTACAGGCCGGACCTGTGGAAATGGTAGAGGCCGATCGGCGCCAGGGCGAGCTCGACCGCGAGGCCGGTGAGGACCAGCCCGACGACGGCGCGGCCGAATTTCAACGGCAGGGTCTCGTCCCGCGCGGCGAGAAAGGCGCGAACCCTCGGATGGTCGTGAAAGGCGACGAGCGCGGTGATCGCGGCGAAGCTCAGCTGGAAGCTCGGGCCGACCAGCGAATCGGGCCAGAGCAGCAGGACAATGAGCGCGCCGGTGGCGACGATGCGGAGCGTCAGTGCCTCGCGGCCGAGGGCGACGCCGCCGAGAACGAGCAGGGCGGCGATGCACGAGCGCACCGTCGGCACCTCGGCGCCGGTGAGGATCGTGTAGGCGATACCGGCCAGCGCGCCCGCCGCGGCGGCGATCAGGGTCAGCCGGAAGCGCAGCGCCAGCTTCCGGCTGAGCGCGAGCAGCTTCAGAGTCAGCAGCATCACGGCGCCGACCAGCGCCGTGAGGTGCAGGCCGCTCACCGAGAGCAGGTGCGCGAGGCCCGAGCGCCGCATCGCGTCATTGTCGGCCTGGGGGATGCCGGCCTGGTCGCCGTTCGCCAGCGCGACGGCGATCGCCCCCTCGCTGCCGCCGAGCTGGGCGCGGATATGCTCGCCGAGTCGCTGACGGGCGCCTGCGACGAAGGCGCGCCATCCGCTCTGCCCCACCCCGGGAAGCGGCGCGATGTCGAGCGCACGGCCGCTTGCGCCGATCTGCTGGAAATAGGCGCTGCGCGAGAAATCGTAGGCGCCGGGCACGGCGGCGGGCGCCGGCGGCATCAGCCAGGCACGAAGCCGCACCCGCGCCCCGGGCGCGAGCTTCGGCGCCTTTGCAAGCGGCACGTTGACCCGGAGCCGCGGCGGCAGGTCAGGCGAATCCACCGGGCGCAGGAGGAGCCGGACGGCATCGTCGGCGGCCACCGCCTGGACCTGCTCGACCTCCGCGACGAAGGTTGCGGCGCGCTCCCGCTCGAGCCGCGGCGCCGCCACCCGCTCCGCCTCCCACCATATGTCGAGGCAGCCGATCAGCGCCGCAACGGCGAACAGCGCCGCGGCCTTGGCCGAGCGCGTTCCCGGCGCGAGCGCGATCGGGAGCAAGGCGGCGGCGCCGGCGGCGAGCAGGAAGGCCGTCCACATCCGGGAATCGGGGAGGATGAACCAGGCGGCAATGCCGAGGCCGAGCCCGACCGGAAGCCACAACGGCAGCTGATCGCGCTCGGCGTCGAGGCGGCGTTCCATCCATGCATTCGCAGCTGCACAAAATTGACGCAGCGCAGCGTCCGGCCCCCTTGGTAGAGGCTCCTCCCCTATGCTAGGGGCGCTGGCGTCCACGGCCGTCATGGGCCACATCCTTGGAGAAAGCGCGCTTGAGCGCAACCACCGACTCCCGTCCGGTCGTCACCCGCTTCGCGCCCTCGCCGACCGGCTTCCTGCACATCGGCAACGCCCGGACCGGCCTCTTTTCCTGGCTTTACGCCCGACGGCACGGCGGCAAGGCGCTGCTGCGCATCGAGGATACCGACAAGGCCCGCTCGACCCAGGCGGCCATCGACGTGATCCTCGACGGCCTCGCCTGGCTCGGCATCGACTGGGACGGCCACGAATATTACCAGTCGCAATTCTGGGCCCGCCACGCCGAGGTCGCGCACGAGCTGGTCGCCCGGGGCGGCGCCTATCGCTGCTACATGAGCCAGGAGGAGCTGGCGCAGCAGCGCGAGCGCGCCCAGGCCGAACGCCGGCCCTGGCGGGTCGACAGTCCCTGGCGCGACGGCGCCGCCGCGCCGGAGAGCGGCCGCCCGTTCGTCGTCCGTCTCAAGGCGCCGCGCGAGGGGGAGACGGTGATCGACGACCTCGTCCAGGGCCGCGTCACCGTCCGCAACGCCGAGCTGGACGACATGGTCCTGCTCCGCTCGGACGGCACGCCGACCTACATGCTGGCGGTCGTGGTGGACGACCACGACATGGGCGTCACCCACGTCATCCGCGGCGACGATCATCTGAACAACGCCTTCCGGCAGCTTGCCATCATCAAGGCGATGGGCTGGCCCGAACCGACCTATGCCCATATCCCCCTGATCCACGGGCCGGACGGCGCCAAGCTGTCGAAGCGCCACGGCGCGCTCGGCGTGGATGCCTATCGCGACAACCTCGGCATCCTTCCCGAGGCCCTGTTCAACTACCTGCTCCGCCTCGGGTGGGGCCATGGCGACGACGAGATCATCTCGCGCGACCAGGCCGTCGCCTGGTTCGATCTCGCCGACGTCGGCAAGGCGCCCTCGCGCTTCGACATGAAGAAGCTCGAGAATCTCAACGGCCATTATATTCGCGAGGCCGACGACGGACGCCTTGCCGGCCTGGTCGCGCCGCGGCTGGAGCCGCTGCTCGGGCGTCCGCTCGGTTCCGAGGAGATCGGGCTACTCGCGCGGGCCATGCCGGAGCTGAAGCCGCGCGCGAAACACCTCAACGAACTCGCTGAAAACGCTGTGTTCCTGTTCAAGGCTCGGCCGCTCGACTTCGACGAAAAGGCGCTAGGGCTGCTCGCCGGGGAAGCCCCCCGCCTCCTCACGCGGGCCTATGCGGTTCTTACGACGCTTGACGAGTGGACCGCCGCAACCACAGAGGCGGCGGTGCGCGGCGTCGCCGAGACCGCGGGCGTCAAGCTGGGCCAGGTCGCCCAGCCGCTCCGCGCGGCGCTGACCGGACGGGCGACCTCGCCCGGCATATTCGACGTTCTGGTCCTGCTGGGTCGGGAGGAAAGCCTCGCCCGGATCGCGGACCGGATGGAAGCGTAAAGGACAAGACGATGGCGGACGATCAGGCGACACTCGCATTGGGCGGCAAGGACACCGCCTTCCCCGTCCGGCACGGCTCGGTCGGACCGGACGTCATCGACATCCGCAAGCTCTACGGCCAGACCGGCGCCTTCACCTACGATCCCGGCTTCACCTCGACGGCGGCGTGCGAGAGCGCGATCACCTATATCGACGGGGACCAGGGCATCCTCCTCCACCGCGGCTATCCGATCGACCAGCTGGCCGAGCATTCGACCTTCATGGAGGTCGCCTACCTGCTTCTGAACGGCGAGCTGCCGACCAGGGACGAGCTCGCCGGCTTCACCTACACCATCTCGCGCCACACGATGGTGCACGAGCAGATCGCGAGCTTCCTGCGCGGCTTCCGGCGCGATGCGCACCCGATGGCGGTGATGTGCGGAGTGGTCGGCGCGCTCTCGGCCTTCTACCACGATTCGACCGACATCACCGATCCGCAGCAGCGGATGATCGCCTCGCACCGCCTCATCGCCAAGATGCCGACGATCGCGGCGATGGCCTACAAGTACACGATCGGCCAGCCGTTCATGTACCCGCAGAACAACCTCACTTACACCGGCAACTTCCTGCGCATGACCTTCGGCGTGCCGGCCGAGCCCTATGAGGTGAACCCGGTGGTCGAGCGGGCGATGCGGCGGATCTTCATCCTCCACGCCGACCACGAGCAGAACGCCTCGACATCGACCGTGCGCCTCGCCGGCTCGTCGGGCGCCAACCCCTTCGCCTGCATCGCGGCCGGCATCGCCTGCCTGTGGGGCCCCGCGCATGGCGGCGCCAACGAGGCGGCCTTGAACATGCTGCGCGAGATCGGGCGGCCGGAGCGGATTCCGGAATATATCGCCCGCGCCAAGGACAAGGACGATCCGTTCCGGCTGATGGGCTTCGGCCACCGGGTGTATAAGAATTACGACCCGCGCGCGAAGGTGATGCAGGCGACCGCGGCCGAGGTGCTGAAGGAGCTGGGCGTCGACGATCCGGTCTTCGACGTCGCCCGCGAGCTCGAGCAGATCGCGCTCCACGACGAATATTTCATCGAGAAGAAGCTCTACCCCAACGTCGATTTCTACTCGGGCGTCGTGCTCTCCGCGATCGGCTTCCCGACCTCGATGTTCACCGCCCTCTTCGCCTTGGCGAGGACCGTCGGCTGGGTCGCCCAGTGGAACGAGATGATCTCGGACCCCGAGCAGAAGATCGGCCGCCCCCGCCAGCTCTACACCGGCCCCACGCAGCGCGACTACGTGCCCGTCGACCAGCGCTGACGCCCGGCGGATGGACAGGCGCAGCCTCCTCACGGGTGCGGCCGCGCTCGCCGCGGCGGCGGCAATGCCGCTTCGTGCAGCGCCCGCGCCCGCCCCGGTCACGCGCAAGCCGCCCCGCCTGCGCCCCGGCGACACGGTCGCGCTGATCGAGCCCGCGGGCTTCACCGACGATCCGTTCGACCTCGCCCTGGTCAAGCAGACCATCTCGGCGATGGGGCTGGTGCCGAAGCCGGCGCCGCACCTCCTCGACCGCTATGGTTACCTCGCCGGCCGCGACCGCGACCGCGCGGCCGACGTCAACGCCATGTTCGCCGAGCCGAGCGTCCGGGCGATCTTCGCGGTGCGCGGCGGCTGGGGCTGCGCGCGCATCCTCCCCTATCTCGACTGGGCGACGATCCGCGCCAACCCCAAACTGCTCGTCGGCTTCAGCGACATCACCGCGCTCCACCTCGCAATCGCCGCCCGCGCCGGCTTCGCGACCATCCACGGGCCGGTCGCGGCCAGCGCCTGGGGCAAGCTCTCGTGGGACAGCTTCAGAAGCCTCGCCTTCGAGGGCGGCACGCCGCTCTACCGCAATCCCGAGGCGGCCGAGGATCGGCTGGCGCAGCGGTCGGGGCAGATCCGCACCTTGCGCTCGGGCCGCGCCTCGGGGCGGCTGCTCGGCGGCAACCTGACGGTGCTCACGGCCCTGATGGGGACGCCCTTCCTTCCCGATTTCAGCGGCGCGATCCTGTTCATCGAGGACACGAACGAGGCCGAATACCGGATCGACCGAATGCTGACCCAGCTCGCCCTCGGCGGCGTGCTCGGCCGGGTCGCCGGCGTCGTCTTCGGACAATGCACCGACTGCCGCGGCACCGGCCCTTCCTATGGCGGCTTCACCCTCTCGGAGGTCCTCCAGCAGCACCTCGAGCCGCTCGGGGTGCCGGCCTTCCAGGGCGCCCTGTTCGGCCACGTCGCCAACCAGTACAGCCTTCCCGAGGGCATCCGCGCGGAGATCGACGCGGATGCGGGGACGATCCGGATTCTCGAGCCTGCGGTCGCCTGAGCGTCCCATTCGATGCGCCGCGCCGCGCTTGCCGCTTCCCCAATCCTCGCCCCTCCGCTATGCGCGCCGTTTCCCGTGGCGCGCGGAGGTGTAGTTGGCGACGAGTGGTGACAGGGCAGCACCGCTCCAACCCGAGCTGGATCTCGAGGATTTCTTCGAGAACGGCAATGTCGGCCTTCACCTGGTCGGCGGCGACGGCACCATCCTCAGAGCCAACCGTGCCGACTACGCTCCGCTCGGCTACAGCGCCGAGGAATATGTCGGCCGCAACATCACCGACTTCCACGCCGACCCGGACGTGATCGCCGACATCCTTTCCCGCCTTTCGCGCGGCGAGCGGCTGGACCGTTACCCCGCCCGGCTCAGGGCGCGCGACGGCTCGGTGCGGCACGTCGAAATCTCCTCGAGCGTCCGCTTCTGCGACGGCACGTTCATGAACACCCGCTGCTTCACCGTCGACGTCACGGACCGCAAGCGCGCCGAGGAAGCGCTGAGGGAGACCCGGAGCCGGCTCGACGCGACCTTCGAGAGCGCCGTCGCCGGGATCGCCGAGGTCGACGCGGAAGGACGGTTCGTGCGGGTCAACCAGGCCTTCTGCACCCTCACCGGCTACGGCAAGGAGGAGCTGACCGGCCTCACCGTCTTCGACCTTACCCATCCCGACGATGTCGAGATCGAGCGCGAACGCCTCGACCGGCTCATCGCCGGCGACGAGGAGCGCTTCACCATCGAGAAGCGCTACGTGCGCAAGGACGGGCGGGTGGTCTGGGTCCAGGTGATGAACTCGGCGGTGCGGCGCGAGGACGGCAGCTTCGCCTTCGGCGTCAAGATGTTCCAGGACGTCACCGACCGCAAGGAGGCCGAGCGGCGGCAGCGGCTCCTGCTCGACGAGCTCAATCACCGGGTCAAGAACACGCTGGCGACGGTGCAGTCGCTCGCCGCGCAGACAGCGCGCGACTGCGCCAGCGCGGAGGAGTTTCGGGCCCGCTTCGAGCCGCGCCTGATCGCGCTGTCGGCGGCGCACGACCGGCTCACCCGCAACCAGTGGGACGGCGCCAGCCTTTGCGAGCTCGTCGACGAGGAACTTGCGGCCCATTCCGCCGAGGCGGGGCGCCTGCGCACGGAAGGGCCCGACGTGCACCTGCCGCCGCGCGCCAGCCTGTCGTTGAGCCTCGCCATCCACGAGCTCGCCACCAACGCCGCCAAGCATGGCGCGCTCTCGGTCGCCGAGGGCGAGGTCGACCTGCGCTGGGACGTGGAACGGGCGGGGAGCGCGCCTCCCACCGCGCTCCGGCTCGAATGGGTCGAGCGCGGCGGCCCGCCCGTCGCCGCGCCGTCCCGCGAGGGTTTCGGATCGCGCCTGCTTCGCGTCACCGCGCGCGAGCTCGGCGGCGAGATGGAGCTCGATTATCGGCCGGAGGGGCTGCGCTGGCGCCTCTCCTTTCCGCTCGCGCAGGACGAAGGCTCCGCGGAGGAATGAGCACGCTCGCCGGCAAGCGCATCCTGGTGGTCGAGGACGAGGCGCTGGTGGCGATGCTGGTCGAGGATTTGCTCACCGATCTCGGCTGCGAGGTGGTGGGACCGGCAATGCGGCTCGACGAGGGCCTCGAGCTGGCGCGGCTGAACGGCCTCGACGCCGCGATCCTCGACATCAACCTCGCCGGCGAG
>Ga0157369_10005517_pt1 | contig 14693 bp, 17 predicted proteins | sample C25metaG_FD_113461 | JGI IMG/M metagenome (GOLD analysis project Ga0157369, IMG submission 113461) | Corn rhizosphere microbial communities from Kellogg Biological Station, Michigan, USA - C2-5 metaG | ecosystem: Host-associated > Plants > Roots > Rhizosphere > Soil | place: USA: Michigan...
TCTGCCGCACGCGGCGCGGATCGGCCGACACGCGGGGCAGCGTGTTCGATGCCGTCACGGTGAGGCGCAGATGTTTTTCCCACGCGCGCGGCTGCAACAGACGGGCTACGGCACGCGCCGCCTGCGCCGGATCGCAATCCTCCGCAGCCGTGCTGTCGTCATCGGCTCGGGTAAGCGCGATGACGTCGTCGAGCAAGGTCTGCAGTCCGCTTCCCGCGCCCAGCATGACCTTCACATGATCGCGATGGGGCTTTTCCAGTTCGGCGCGGTCGAGCAACTGCGCCATGCCGAGCAGCGCATTCAGCGGCGTGCGAAGCTCATGGCTGATATTGGCGATGAAGACCGACTTTGCTTGTGCGCTCGCGAGCGCGGCGTCACGCGCGCTTTCCGCATCCTGCTTTTCGTCGGAGAGGCGGTTGACGAGATGGGCATTCTCGTTGCGGAGATAAAGGCACTCCTCCATGACCGCCGCGATGCCGCCGCAATAGCTGTAGAGCACCGCCGTAAACAGCACGATCAGGACCGCGGTCATGATCGCGTAGGTGTCTCCTTGGCGGAGAAGCAGATAGACCAGTGGCGCCAGCGCGAAACTCGCATGGACGAGATAGGCAGGCCGGTAGGCCGAACGCGCAATGAATTCCGTCGCCGTCATGCCGAGAAAGGCGAGCGCCAGATAAGCCTGCGCCTGATACGAATTGGGCACGAACCAGAAGCAGGCGGCTATGCCCCACGTCGCGCCCGCGATAGCTGATACGAAGGTATAGCGATATGCCCAGAAATGTGGATCGCTGCGCAAGCCCCGCTTTTTGTACGCGGTTGTCAGCTGCTCGGATGCGATGACGACCGCGATCAAAAGCGCGAGCGGCATCAGCGGGATGAAGCCCTTGTGTCCGCCGCCGAACAAGGTCACGGGAATGCAGAGCACCGCGAAAGGCAGCGAGAGATAGTGCCGCCCGAGCGCGTAAAGCACGTCGATGCGGCCTGCGAAGATGGCGCGCTCGTCGTTCGGATTCTGCTTGGCGGCAACGGCCATTGAAGGTATCCCTCCCCGAAGCCTAGCTTTTGTCCCCTTTCCATTCGCTTAAGGTTAAGGTTTTCCAATGATTTCCGCTGATCCCTCGCTCCTGCGCGAAGCGGCCATCAAGGCCCGCGCCTGGCCGTTCGAGGAGGCTCGCAAGGTCGTTGCGCGCGCGGAACGCCGTGCGGCAAAGGGCCTGCCGGTAAACGAAGTGTTGTTCGAGACCGGCTATGGCCCGTCCGGACTGCCGCATATCGGCACTTTCGGCGAGGTCGCGCGCACGACCTGGGTCCGGCGCGCCTTCGAACTCATGTCGCCCATTAAGACGCGGCTGATCTCGTTTTCCGACGACATGGACGGTTTGCGCAAAGTGCCTGGCAATATCCCGAATGCGGAGCTGCTCGAGGCCAATCTCGGAAAGCCGTTGACTTCGGTGCCCGATCCGTTCGGCACCCATGAAAGCTATGGCGCGCACAACAATGCACGTCTGCGCGCATTCCTGGACCGGTTCGGCTTCGACTATGAGTTCCTGAGTTCGACCGAGTGCTATCGCAGCGGCCGTTTCGATCAGGCGCTGCTCGCGGTGCTCGAGCATTACGAAACGGTGCGCGACATCGTGCTGCCGACCCTGGGCTCGGAGCGGCGTGCGACCTATTCGCCGTTCCTGCCAGTGTCGCCGAAGAGCGGGCAGGTGCTGCAGGTGCCTATCCTCGAATGGAACAAGAAGACCGGCACCATCGTCTTCGAGGACGATGGCCAGAAGACCGAACTCCCCGTGACGGGCGGGCATGTGAAGTGCCAGTGGAAGGTCGATTGGGCGATGCGCTGGTATGCGCTCGGCATCGATTACGAAATGTCGGGGAAGGACCTGATCTCGTCGGTCGAGCTTTCGACCAAGATCACGCGCGCGCTTGGCGGCGAACCGCCCGAGACACTGAACTACGAGCTCTTTCTCGACGAGCAGGGCCAGCGCATCTCGAAGTCGAAGGGCAACGGGTTGTCGGTCGACGAATGGCTGACCTACGGACCCGACGAAAGCATCGCGCTCTACATGTTCCAGAAGCCGCGCGCGGCCAAGAAGTTGTATTTCGATGTGATCCCGAAGACGGTGGACGAATATGTCAGCTTCCTCGACCAGTACCGCGCAACGAACGATCCGGCGATCACGCTCGAGAATCCGGTCTGGCACATCCACAATGGCAATCCGCCATCCGAAACCTATCCAGTGAGCTTCGCGCTGCTGCTCACGCTGGTCGCCGCCTCGAACGCGCATGAGCGCGATCTTTTATGGGGCTTCATCCGCGCCTATGCGCCGGAGGCCAACCCGAAAGACAATCCGGGATTGGACCGTCTCGTCGGATATGCGCTCCGCTACTACGAAGACTTCGTGAAGCCGACCAAGCAGTACCGCGCCCCGACGGAGAAGGAGCGTGCCGCGCTCGAGGATCTCGCGGACGTGCTGGAGAAATTCGGCAACGAACGCGATGCCGAGAAAGTTCAGTTCGAAGTCTACGAGGTGGGCAAGCGCCATACCTTCGATCCGCTGCGCGATTGGTTCAAGGCAATCTATGAGGTCGTGCTCGGGCAGACTCAAGGGCCGCGCTTCGGTTCCTTTGCGGCGCTGTTTGGCTGCGCGGAAACCGCCGCCATGATCCGCAGAGCGCTTGCAGGTCCTGCGTGAGGCGCATTCTCGGCGCGATATTGCTGGCCGTGTCATTCGGAAGCCCCGCGCAGGCGGCTGATGACGCGCGGGCGCTTTACCGCGAGGGGCAGTACGAGCAGGCGATTACCGCGGGCTCGGCTGAAAACAGCGCTGCCGGCTTTGCGCTGGCCGCACGTGCGGCGATGGCGGAAGCGATGATGCGTGCGCCCTGTCTGGATTGTCTGAAGCGGGCGGAGTCCCTCGCGCGCAAATCCGTCTCGATAGATGGCGGTTTGGCGGATGGGCATGTCTTTCTCGCGACCTCGCTCGGCTATCAGGCGCGTATCGTCGGCATGGTCCGCGCGCGACTGGCGGGATATGCCGAAGAGGCCAAGACGCAACTCGATGAAGCCTTGCGGCACGACGCACAGAACCCCTGGGCGCTGGCCGCGCTCGGCGGATGGCATGTCGAGATCGTGCGCGGCGGGGGCGCAACTCTCGCGGGGTGGCTCTATGGCGCGAACGTGGCGGCAGGGATTTCGTGCTTTGAGAAAGCGTTCAAGGCGGCGCCGGACAACATCGTGCTGCGCTATCAATATGCGTTGTCGCTCGGCGGGCTCGATCCCGTTCTCTATCGCGCCGCCATCACCGATGCGCTGACGCGCGCGGACAGCGGCGCCGCAGTCAGTGCCTATGACAGATTCGCGCAAAAGCGCGCGCGGGAATTGCAGACGGTGCTCAAAAGCGGCGATCAGGCGGCGTTCAGCCGGATCGTCCAGCGCGATCAGGGCTACCCCTAAATGCCGCCGCTCGAATTCGTTCCGTAGAACTCGCCGATGCACATGGTCAGCGCGCGCACGAGATCGCGCTCCGCCTCGCTCAGGAACGGCGTCCAGATGTCGAAGATCAGCACCGCGCGGGGCAGGTCGCTGTCATTCCAGGCTTCGTGATTGATGGAATCATCGAACACGAACGCCTTGCCCGCATGCCATTCACGCGTCTCGCCGCCGACGCGGAAGCCGCAGCCCGGCGGCACCACCAGCGCCAGATGGACGACGAGCCGCGTGTTCACCGGTCCCGTATGCGCCGGGATCCGGCTTTTGGCATCGAGCAGGGAGAACATTGCCGTCGGTCCGCTGCCGGGCACATCCCAGCGCGGCCGCGCATCGAGAGCGGCGACGGTCTTCGGACAGCGGGCGATATGTTCGGGAAATGCCTTGCCTTCGCGCCACAGCGAATAGACACCCCAGCGGCGCGAATGATTGAGTTCGCGCCATTGATCCATGGCGAGGCCCTGCGGATCGGCGACATACGGGTCCAGCACCGTCGAACCTTCCGACATCACGTCGAGAAATTCGCCGCGGATATCGTCTGCTGCAGCTTCGATTCCGTCGAGCCACGGGAAATCGGCGCGCTCATAGAATTCGATCGCCGGAAGTTCGGGGTAGTACATGAAGGTCGGCTGCTGGCGCCAGATGCGCCGCTTCTGCAGCATCGTGTCGACGCATTTGTCGAAGCGGCGGAGCGATTGGTCCTTATGCCGCGTGCGCAACGCCTCAAGCCCTTCGGCCACGAAGCTCTCAAGAGCCTTCGCGTTCGCATCGACAACCTGTTGCGCTTGCTGGAGCGGCGCTTCCATCCAGGGCGGCGGCTGGAAGCCCGGCGGGAGCATCTGCAGCAGTGTGCGATAGGTCATCGCCGCCGTGCGCGTGCGGCCTTGCGATGTTTCGATTTCTCCCTTTTGCAGGAGCGCGCTCAGATTGTTCGGTTCGGCCTTCAGAACCTGTTCGAGTGCGATCAGCGCGTCATCGCTGCGATTGAGCGCGCGCTGCGTAAGGGCGAGATTAAACCAGGTTTCCGCGTGCTTGGGATGGGACCGCGCCGTCCGCTCCAGCAGTGCGCGCGCGCCCGTCGCGTTGCCGGATCTTAGCATCCGTACAGCGGCTTCGTTCAGTATCAGTGGATGTTGTGGCGCTTCGGACTCCGCTTGCCGCAGCAGACGGTCCGCTTCGTGCGCGCGTCCGAGTTCCGCCGCCTGACGCGCCGAAACTACCAGCGAACGTATCCTTTGATCAGTGGCCGGCGCAGACGCAAGCGCGGCTCCGCTCATGACGATGCCCAAAAACTTTTAGTGATGCAGACAGACAATAACGGGCGGATGTCGCGATTGGATGTCGTGGAGCATCACGTCGGTGTGAAAACCTTATCAAGGTGTCGCGAACGCGAGTTGATGACACGCACGCGGCAAAATTCGCGCGCGAATTCCCGCTCTGGATTCACGTATGCAATATTTGCAGAAGGGATATTCGATTCCGATGCATCTCGAATGCAGCGCTTACTGACTCGCCCAGATGATGCGGTGGACGAAAACGATATCGGGCAGCGGGAAGGTTCTGTCTTCGTAGGCCGGGTTCAGCGATTTGAGTTCGATCCGCTGTGCCGTCATGCGCGCGAGCAGCTTCGCCATCACTTCCCCTTCGCGCGTCTTGACGACGACACGATCGCCGCGCCGCGTCGTCGTCGACGGAGAAAGAACGATGCGGTCACCGTCTCGATAGACCGGCAGCATGGAGTCTCCGGTCACCTCGAGCGCATAGGAATGCTCGTCGGCGAGTTCCGGGAATGCGATTTCCTCCCAGCCGCTGCCGGCCGGAAATCCGGCATCGTCGAAATAGCCGCGGCTCCCGGCCTGCGCCATGCCGATCAGCGGGATCATCCGCGAGCGCGTGGCGCCGCCCTCGACAAGGCTGACAAACTCGTCAAGTGAGGCGCTGGTTGCGGAGAGCACCTTCGACACGCTCTCGGTCGAGGGCCAGCGCAGCTTTCCGTTGGCGCCGCCACGCTTGCTCTTGTTAAAAGTCGTCGGATCGAGGCCCGCAAGTTTGGCGAGTCCCGAAGGGGAGAGATCGTTGCGCGCCGCAAGCGCGTCGATGGCACTCCAGATTTGTTTGTGGGTCAGCATGGCTTATAAGAAAGTGGTCCAGAGGAAGGTCAATATTCCTACATTAAGACTCTTTCTTCGAAGTGGGTCCAGAGGAAATTCATGATCGATTTTGCAGCCCGCGCTTTGGCCGTCCTTCCCGCCGAAGCTGCGCACCGGACGACAGTCCGCCTGACCGGGCTCGCGGGGCCGTTCCTGACCCACCCGGGTGAGGACGATCCGCGCCTGAGGGTGGAGGTTTTTGGTCTCGCGTTCCCGAATCCAGTCGGGCTGGCGGCAGGTTTTGACAAGAATGCTGAGGTCCCGCATGCCATGGCGAAGCTGGGGTTCGGGTTTGTGGAATGCGGCACGGTCACGCCGCGGCCACAGGTGGGAAATCCCAAGCCGCGTCTCTTCCGCCTCCGGGAAGACGGCGCGGTCGTCAATCGCATGGGCTTCAACAATCACGGCATGGAGCGGGCGGCGCAGAGGCTGGCAGGCCGCACACGGCGGGGAATCGTCGGCATCAACATCGGTGCCAATAAGGACTCGGCGGACCGCATTGCCGATTACGCGGAGGGCTTCCAGCGCCTCGCGCCGCTCGCCGATTACGTAACGGTGAATGTGTCTTCGCCCAATACGCCGGGCCTGCGCGGATTGCAGAATCGCGAAGAACTGCATCGCCTGTTGCAGGTTCTCACCGGCTTTCGCGCGGACCAGACGCACAAGAAACCGTTGCTATTGAAGATCGCGCCCGATCTCGACGAGCATGCGCTGGACGATATTGCGTCGGTGGTGAGAGACGCGGGCATCGAAGGCGTCATCGTGTCGAACACGACGATCGATCGTCCGGCCTCGCTACTCAGTGTGCATGCGCGCGAAAGCGGCGGCCTTTCCGGCAAGCCGCTGTTCGAGCCGTCAACGCGCATCCTGAAGCAGATGCGCCAGCGCATCGGTACGCGGCTTCCGCTCATCGGTGTCGGCGGGATCTCGAGCGGCGCCGACGCGTATGAGAAAATCCGTGCCGGTGCGAGCCTTGTGCAGCTCTACACCGCGCTCGCCTATCAGGGTCCTGGACTGGTCGCGCGCATTAAAAGCGAATTGCTCGGCCGCCTTGCGCGCGATGGCTTCACGAATGTTTCGGCGGCCGTGGGTTCGGGCTTCTAGCCCAACAGGAAATGGCCACGAAAGCTGGCCACCGGTTTGGCGGCATCGTCCTGCCACATCTCCGCCCGCGCTGCGACGACGCGACGTCCCTGACGGACAATGAAGCCCCGTGCGTGACTGGCGACCGCACGCGCGCTGCGCAGGTAGTCGATGGTGATGTCGACCGGCCTCGGCACCGTCGCAGCACCGGTTTCCCAGATCGTCTGGACGAGTGCCGCGGTCTCCAGCAGCGAGCCGACGACACCGCCATGCAGTGCCGGTAGCACAGGATTTCCGATCAGCTTCGGATCGAACGGCATATCGAGGATCAGCGCGCCTTCTTCGATGCGCGCGGAGAGGCTGAGCCAGGCGCAATAGGGTACCGCTGCCAAGAGCGCGTTCGGATCGGCTTTCCCGGCGCGTGTGAGAAGCTCCATCAGCGCCTCTCCATCTGCGGCGGGGTGTCGAAATGCGTGAGCATGAAGGTGGCGGTCGCGATCGCGACCGGATCCTCGCGCGTCGTCTGGAACGCATATCCGCGTGTGAACGCGACCTCATGCGCGATCTTCAGGCACTCCGACTCGATGATGAGATCGGTCTCCGGTTGCGCCGGCTTCATGTAGTCGATGCGCAGATCGAGCGTCGCGATCATCGCGGGCGCCCTGAGCGCCGACCCGACCGCCATGCCGCAGGCCTGATCCAGCAGCGCGGTCAGCACACCGCCATGGATCACGCCGGTGTCAGGATTGCCGACAAGGAAGGGCTGGAACGGCAAGCGGATGCGGCCGTGACCGTCGGCGAAACTTTCGAGGGTACCGCCCAGCGCTTGCAGGAAGGCGGTGTTTCCCATGCCCTTCCGCATGGCCGTTCGCCAGAAATCCGCCGATTCGCTCATGTCCCGGTCTTAAGGCCCGTATCCGGGAAGTCAAAGTTGACGGCTCGTCACGGATCGGTAGAGTCCGCCGCCCAAGGGGAGGAGCTGATGGAAGCCGCACTCGTGAGACCTGCCGCGCCGCGTGCCGCAGGGGGTAAGCGCGAGCAGACCAAGGTGCAGAATCGCCAGATCATCCTGGAGGCGGCCCGCGGCGTCTTTGCCGAGATGGGATACGGGGCCACGACCGTGCGCGACATCATCCGCGCCACGCCCTTGGCGTCGGGCACGTTCTACAATTACTTCAAGTCCAAGGAAGAGATTTTCCAGGCGATCCGCGACGAAGCCGCGCTCGCCATCCGCCCGCAGCTCCGCGAGGAGCGCCAGAAGGCCGCGACGGTGGAGGAGTTCATCTCCGCCACCTTCCGCACCTACTTCGAGGTCGTGACGCGCGACGAGGTGAACTTCCGCACCATCCGTCACAGCGCCGATTCCACGCGCATGCGCATGGACACGCCGGAAGTCATCGCGGGGTTCGAGGAATTGCGCGAGGATATCGAGCAGGGTATCGCCCGCGGCGTCTTCCCGCCGATCGATGCGGATTATCTGATGGCCGCGATCGTGGGCGTGGCGTTCGAGATCACCGAGCGCATCCTGCGCCGCGAGAACCGCGACGCCAGGGCGGCCGCCGATTTCGCGACCGCGCTGTTCCTGGGCGGCATCCGCGCGTTGCCGCATATCGGCGAAAGCGCGACCAGCGACGCGGCATGAAGGCGCTTCTCTGCCGCGCCAACGCGGACGACATCGGCACGGCAAAGATAGAAGATGTGACCTTGCCCGATCTGGGTGAGCACGAAATCCGCATTCGCGTGCGTGCGTCGGCCGTGAACTTCCCCGACATCCTGATGATCCAGGGCAAGTATCAGCACAGACCGGAGCTTACGTTTATCGTCGGTGGCGAGCGCGCAGGCGATGTGATCGCGGTCGGCTCTGGAGTCACGAAGTTTGGAATTGGTGACCGCGTTGTCGGCGGCGCGTTGTTCGGAGGCTTTGCGGAAGAAGCCCAGGGGCCGGAGAGTTCGTATCGTCCGATTGCTGGGAACGTCGACGATGCGACCGCGGCTTGCTTCACCGCGGCCTATCTCACCGCTTATGTCTCCCTGGTAAGGCGTGGCGAACTTCAGAGGGGCGAGACGCTGCTCGCGCACGGCGCGGCTGGCGGCGTAGGATTGGCGGCGGTGGACCTTGGTAAATTGTTGGGCGCGACCGTCATCGCTACGGCATCGACAGACGAAAAGCGCACCTTCCTGAAGGACTACGGCGCCGATCACGTGTTACCGTCACTGGGGTTTCGCGAGGCCGTCAAGGAACTGACCGGTGGCCGCGGCGCGGATGTGATCTACGATCCGGTCGGAGGCGATGTCTTCGACGAGAGCGTGCGCTGCATCGCCTTCGGCGGCCGTATCCTGATCGTGGGCTTCACCTCAGGCCGTATCCCGAACGTCAGTGTGAACATGCCCCTGATCAAGGGCTTCTCGATTGTCGGCGTGCGCGCAGGCGAATACGGCCGCAAATACCCGGAGAAGGGCCGCGAAAACATCGCAACCATCGACAAGCTGCTAGCCGATGGCGAGATTCGCCCGCACATCCACGCCCGCCTCCCGCTCGACCGCGCGGTCGAGGCGATGCAGATGCTGGCGACCCGCAAGGTCATCGGCAAAGTGGTGATTGAGCCTTAAGCGGCCAGCTTGTCCAGCGCCTTCAGGATCGCGTTTGTCATTTCTGCGGTGCCGACCTTCGTCATGCCGGGCTGCATGATGTCGGCGGTGCGGTAGCCTTCGGCCAGCACGCGGTCTACCGCGCGTTCGAGGAGTTGCGCATCCTCGATTCGGCCGAAGGAATAGCGCAGGCACATCGCGAAAGAGAGGATGCAGGCGATGGGATTGGCGAGTCCTTTGCCAGCGATATCCGGCGCCGAGCCGTGGATCGGTTCGTAAAGCGCTGCCTGTTTGCCGGAAGGCTGCTTTGCGCCCAGCGATGCTGATGGCAGCATGCCGATCGAACCGGTGAGCTGCGCCGCTTCGTCCGACAGAACGTCGCCGAAAAGATTGTCGGTAACGATGACATCGTATTGCTTGGGATTGCGCACCAGCTGCATGGCGCAATTGTCGGCCAGCACATGGGTCAGGTCGATGTGCGGAAATTCCTGTTTGTGGACTCTCGACACGACCTCACGCCACAGGACACCTGTCACCATGACGTTCGACTTCTCAGCCGACGCCACGCGATTGGAGCGCAATCCCGCCAGCTCGAACGCCACCCTTGCGATGCGCTCGATCTCGCCCGTCGTGTAGACCTGCGTGTCGACGGCGCGCTTTTGGCCGTCGGGCAGGGTCGTGGTTTCCTTCGGCTCGCCGAAATAGACGCCGCCGGTCAGCTCACGCACGATCAGGATGTCGAGGCCGGATACGATCTCCGGCTTCAGTGAACTCGCGTCTTTGAGGGCGTCGAAGCAGAGTGCCGGGCGCAGATTGGCGAAGAGCCCGAGATCCTTTCGGAGCCGCAGCAGTCCCTGTTCCGGCTTCTGGTGGAAGGGCAGCGTGTCCCATTGCGGACCGCCCACCGCGCCGAACAGCACCGCGTCGGCCTGCTTGGCCTTTGCAATCGTCTCATCGGGACCGGGCGTGCCAAATTTCTCGTAAGCATTGCCGCCGACCGCTGCGGTTTCGGTCCGGAAAGCAAAGTTGCGGTCCTTCGCAAACCAGCCGAGCACGCGCTGCGTTTCTTCGGTGACCTCGGGGCCAATCCCGTCGCCGGGCAGGAGAAGAATATTGTAGGTCACAGCCAGGGCGTCTGCGCTTTGCGGCGCGCTTCGAAGTCCGAAATCTCGCCGTCATGGCGCAGGGAGAGGGCGACATCGTCCCAGCCGTTCAACAGGCATTGTTTGCGGAACGGATCGATGTCGAATTTTACGCAGCCGCCATCGGGTCCGCGGATTTCCTGCTTCTCGAGATCGATGGAAATGATCGCGTTGGCGCCGCGGTTGGCATCGTCCACCAGCTTGTCGATGTCTTCTTGCGGCAACCGGATCGGCAGGATGCCGTTCTTGAAGCAGTTGGTGTAGAAAATGTCCGCGAAGCTCGGCGCGATCACGCAGCGGATGCCGAAATCGAGCAACGCCCATGGCGCATGCTCGCGCGAAGAGCCGCAGCCGAAATTTGCGCCGGTCACCAGAATCTGCGCGCCCTTGTAGGCGGGCTTGTTGAGCATGAAATCCGGGTTCTCGCTTCCGTCCGGATGCGAGCGCATTTCGTGAAACAGCGCTCGGCCCAGCCCCGTGCGTTTGACGGTCTTCAGAAACTGCTTGGGGATGATCATGTCGGTATCGACGTTGATCATGTCGAGCGGGGCGGCGACGCCGCGAAGCTGGCGGAACGGTTCCATGGCTTCGACGTTAGCGATGGTGCCCGGTCGCCTCAAGTTAGAATCGTTCAAAACGCGGGGCCCGGCTGTTACGGTCGCTGCTCCAAATTGTCACGCCAAATCGTCACGGAGGTCCCATGTCGAGTGAAGTCCTGCACGTTCCGCGCGAGCGCCTGTCCAAGCAGACGCTGATGCTGCATTACGCGATCGTTTCGCTGATGGAAGAGCTGGAAGCGGTCGACTGGTATCGCCAGCGGGCCGACGACACCGACGATACCGAACTCAAATCCGTCCTTCTTCACAACGCCAATGAAGAGATCGAGCACGCCTGCATGGTGCTCGAATGGATCCGCCGCAACGAACCGCGCTTCGACAAGGAGCTGAAAGAATATCTCTTCACCACGGCGCCGATCGTGCAGGTGGAAAAGATCGCCGAAGGCAAGGAGAAGGATTAGCCGAGCGGCTCGGTATCGTGGAAGCGGGTGAGGTCGACCACCCGTCGCCCCTTCGGTGTCAGGTACAGCACGTCCACGAAGCGGTGGTTGCGGACGAGATCGTCGGGGCCGTAGGAATAACGGGCATAGATGGTCTCCGCCATCGTGGCATCCGCTCCCGAAAGAAGTGCGATCAACTCGATCTGCCGGTCGATCAGGTCCTGCTCCGTCAGGCCGAACAGCGGGCTCGTCTCGTCGATGACGTGCATGATCGTCCAGGACAGCGCAAAGAGCGAGGTGCGCGCACGCATCAGCTTCAGCTCTTCGAAGCGGCGCATTACCATCCCTTCGTGGCTCGCGTGCTGGCGCGCAAGCGTGACGGTGATGGAGGCGTCGAGGATCTGATTGCCGCGCTGATTGGCGGTGCGGAACATCAGGGTGGGCACGCCGTCATACGGCGCGATCACGGCAACCTTCGAGAATACGATGCGCGCAAATGGGCGCGAGAAGCGCGCGAAAATCATGCCAGTGAAGAGCGCGAGCACGACGTAGCCCACGAACGCCTCGACGATGACGAGGGTATTCACATACGTCGATTTGGGCACCATCACGCTGTAGTTGATCGATCCGATGGTCTGGGCGCTGAAGACGAAAGCGTCCCAGAAATTTCCGCGCCGCGCATGCTCGATACCGCCAACATCAGCCAGATAGGCCAATGCGAACACCGCATTGACCGCCACGAACGCGGTGGCAAGGCCAAGAAAAAATATCGACCACGGCACGCTGAGCACGGCGTGATAGAAATCCGTGAAGCGGCTCGTATCCTGCCCCTTGATGATCGCAACGCGCTTGCGCGGGGGAAGCGCGCCCGCCCTGAACGCGGGCGCTGTCGAGAGCGGAACGTTCTTGTCGTTCACCTCAATAGCCCCGTGCCTTCAAATAGGCTGTCCATTTGGCGCGGTGCTCGCGCCCAAGTTCGTGAAGGTAATCCCAGGTGAAAAGACCAGTATCATGTCCATCGTCGAAGCGGATGCGGACGGCATAATTGCCGACCGGCTCCAGCGCCGCGATTGTAACATTCTCCTTGCCGATGACGATCTCTTTCTGGCCGGGGCCGTGGCCCTGCACCTCGGCGCTCGGGGATTCCACGCGCAGGTACTCTGCGGAAAGCGCATAACGTTCGCCGCTGTCGAAAGCGACGGTCAGCGTTTTCTTCGCAGGGTCAATGCGAAGTTCGGTCGGCCAGGGGCGGGAGGCAGGCGCTGTCACTTCGCGTCGCGTTCGGCGTCGCTGAGTTCGCGCGCTTCGCCCGGAAGCATGATCGGTATGCCGTCGCGGATGGGGTAGGCGAGGCCGGCACTGCGGCTCACCAACTCCTGCCGCTCCCGGTCGTAGACGAGCACGCCCTTGGTGACGGGGCAGACAAGTATCTCGAGCAGTTTGGAATCCGGTTCCATGAGTGCCCCTAGTTTACCGACGCCGGCCCTGCCGGCGCGATCCCCGACATTTCGAGCAGCGCCACGAGGATCGCGACCCGCTCTTCCCAACCGCGCGCTTCCAGAAGCGCCTGCTTCTCGGTCGGCTCGAACGGGCAGAGCATGGAAAGCGCGTTCACCAGCGTTTCGGCTGGTGCGCTCATCACGCTTTGCCAATCGGCCTTCATGTCGCGGCGCGAGAGATAGAGCTTGAGCGCGGTGAGCAGGCGATCGCGCGGAAATTCGGCGTCTTCCGCCATGGCGAGATCGCCGGCGAACCGTGCAAAATCGGCGCGCACCTGGCGGAAGGCGGTGTCGGCGACAAGCTCCTCGACCCAGCGGAAACGGCATATGCCCGTCAGCGTAATCAAATAACGCCCGTCATCGGTCTCGCGATAGGCCGAGATGCGGCCGGCACAACCCACCGAAGAGAGTTCGGGCTTCAGGGTCTTCTCTTCGTGCTCTGTGGGCTGGATCATCCCGATCAGCCGCGAACCCGCGAGTGCCGCATCCACCATCGCCAGATAGCGCGGCTCGAACACATTGAGCGGCAATTGCCCGCGCGGCAGAAGCACGACACCGGTCAGCGGAAACACCGGCAGCGTCGCCGGCAGGTCGTCGATGTTGTGATAGCGGCCCGTCATGAGAACAGGATCGAGGAGAGCTTGCGCCGCGCCGCAATCGTGCGCTCGTCGGTCGGGCCCATCGCCTCGAACAGCGTGACGAGGTGCTTGCGCGCCGCCTCGTCGTTCCATTTGCGGTCGCGGCGAACGATCTCAAGCAGCTCGTTCAGAGCACCTTCGCGGTCTCCGCCGCCGTCGAGCGCCAGCGCGAGGTCATAACGCGCCTGATGGTCGGCCGGATTGGACGCGAGCTTTTCGCGCAGGGGAGCGGTGTCGGGTGCGTTCGCCGCCTGTTCACGCAACTTCAGTTCGGCTTCGACGGCACGGATCGCCTCGTCGCCGGCACCGTCGGGGCGCACGAGCTGCAAGGTCGTCTTCGCACGCTCCAGATCGCCGCTCTTCAGATAGCAGCGCGCTAGTCCTGCTACCGCCTTGGGATGGCCGGGCTCATCCTGCAGCACATGGGCATAGGCTTGCGCCGCCATGCCGACATCCCCGGCGTTAAACGCTTCTTCCGCGGCCGCGAGCACTTCCTCGGCATGGTCGTGGCCGCCATGACCGCCTCCGCTCAGCTGCTGCACGAAGGTGCGGATCTGGCTTTCCGGAATCGCACCCATGAAACCGTCGACCGGCTGGCCATCCTTAAAGGCATAGACGGTGGGTATGGACTGGATGCGAAGCTGCTGCGCGATCTCCGGGTTCTCGTCGATGTTGACCTTGACGAGACGTACCGCGCCGTTGGCCTCATTCACCGCTTTCTCAAGCGCCGGGCCCAGCTGCTTGCACGGCCCGCACCATGGCGCCCAGAAATCGACGATCACGGGCACGGTGCGGCTGGCGTCGAGGACGTCGGCCGCGAAGGTCTCGATGGAGCTGTCTTTTATATGGGGCCCCGACGCGCTTCCTTCCCCGGATGCGCTCGCCGGTTTTGCCGATGCTATGGGCCGCCCGCCTGGGCCGATCAATGCCATGTGTGTTCTTTCCAAATATCCGGGGTCGAAACATGGGCACTCGCAACGCCAAAGAAAAGGCCCGAAGTTCCCGTCCGTCCGAACCTACTATAACGCGGCAGACGGCGGGTGGTATGCACCGAGCCGTTTCTCCAGCCCGGCGCGGACGGAGGGCCATTCGCTGGCCAAAA
>Ga0157369_10005518_pt1 | contig 14689 bp, 13 predicted proteins | sample C25metaG_FD_113461 | JGI IMG/M metagenome (GOLD analysis project Ga0157369, IMG submission 113461) | Corn rhizosphere microbial communities from Kellogg Biological Station, Michigan, USA - C2-5 metaG | ecosystem: Host-associated > Plants > Roots > Rhizosphere > Soil | place: USA: Michigan...
GAGCGTGCCGGCCAGCGCGACCACCACCCCCGCGCCGACGATCGCGTAGAGCGGAGCGAACGCGCGCAGCCGTCCGCGTAGGTCGCGATCGATCCACCCGAGCAAGAGCGGCGCAACCAGCGCCGCCGGCACCAGCGCCACTGCCTGTGCTCGGGTGACGTAGGCCACGCCGAGCAGCACGAGCAGCAATAGCTGGCGACCGGCTGTCGGACGCTCGAGCGTGAGCACGAGGACGAAACAGACGAGGACGAAGAGCGGATAGAACGCGTTCTCCGTCATCAGCATCTGCGAATAGAGCATCGACGGCACCAGCACGGTCAGCAGCGCGGCAACCAGCGCAAGCGGCGGCCGCACGACCCGGCGGGCAAGGAAGTACGCGGGGATCGCCGCCAGCGACATGACCACGGCATTGATCCCCTTGGCAGCGGCATACGCGGTCGGCACGGAGTCGAACAACCGCCACGCAGGCGCAATCAGCGCGGGGTAGACGAAGCCGTACCCGGTGCTCCCGACGCCCCGAACCTGGAAGTGGCCTGTCGCGGCGAACGACTTCGCGAGCTCCGAGTAGATGAGCTCGTCGACCATGATCCACGGCGCCACGATCTGGCGCTGAAACGCGATCCGCACAACCGCGGATGCGACGACGATTGCCGCCAGCCAGAGCCACGCAGGCGCCCTGCGCAGTCTGGTCACCCGACGATCCCGGACTCGATCGCCGCGCGGGCCAGGGCGCCGACGTCGTCGATGCCCACCTCGTGCGCCGCCTCGGCGATCCGGAGCAACACTGCGTCGTCGACCACGTCGCCGCCGGCCGCAACCTCGAGTGCCGCCACGTAGGCATCGGCGACCTTTGGCAACGAGTGCTCGCGCTCGACGTAGGCGCGCGCCGCAGCCCCGAGCTGTGGTCCGTGCTCGACCGCCAGCGCCAGCGCCGCTTCGAGCGTCGCCACCTCGTACTCGTCGACGGGAATCTTCAGTACCGCGTCGCCGGGCAGCTCGCTGAACCAGCCGACATCGGAGACGATCAACGGCCGGCCCAGCGAGAGCGCGCGGATCACCGAGCCCGACGTCTCGCCCATCGTCGGGTAGCGGAGGTTGACGAGCACGTCACACGCCGCCATCAGCGACCACATGCGCTCTTCGGGGACGTAGTCCATCCGGATGACGCCGTCCGTCAGACCGAGCCGCTCCAACCGCCGCTCGACGTCGAAGCGCTCGCCCGACCCGCCGGCCAGCAGGAGCCGCGCGCCTGGGCGCCCGCGGCGGAACGCCGCGAACGCCTCGAGCAGCTGCGGGATCCGCTTGTTCATGTTCAGGAAGCCGAAGCAGCCGATCAGCGGATCGCCCACGACATTGCCGGCCGGTTCGACGGGGGCGATCGGCCAGGCGGGGTGCGGGATGCGCCAGAGGCGCCCCTGGTAGCCCGCGTCCCGCGCACGCTGAGCGACGTAGCTCGAGTGCACGACCAGGCCGTCGGCCGCGTCGAGCACGACGCCGGAGAGCGGGAATCGCTCGGGCTGCGTCTCCCAGAGCAGCGGCAGCAAGTTGTCGAGCACGCCGAGGCCGAGCAGCCGCCCTGCGACACCGAGCTCGCGCTCCATCGCCTCGAGATAGGCCCGGCCGTTCCGCCGCCCGATCGTGATGCCGGCGATCAGATGGTGGAGCACGTACTCGTGCAGCACAACGACGCCCCGCCGCTTCTGCAGCGCGTCGACGATCCAGCCGTGTGCGTCGGGATCGTTGCCGACGTGGTAGAGCGCGATGTCCGCGTCGGGCGCGCGCTTTCCCTGCTCCGCGATCACGACGTCGATCCGCTCCCGCAGCGCCGGCAGCAGGAGCGCCGAGTAGTCGGCGATGCCCGACCGGGATGGGGGGAGCGGTGAGTAGTAGGCGACCTTCACGACAGCAACGCGTCGACGCACGTGTCCCAGGTCACGCATTCGGCGATCGACCTGCCGGCGAGACCCCATGCCTTCACCTCGTCGACATGCTCGCCCAGATACGCACAGGCTTCGGCCAGCGCAGCGGCGTCGGGCGCGACGACGAGGCCGGTTTCGCGATCGCGAACGATCTCGAGCGGCCCGCCGGCGTCGTAGGCCGTGATGACAGGCTTCGCCGAGAGGAATGCCTCGTACGGAACCATTCCGAAGTCCTCGTCGATCGGTGCGTAGTACACGGCGAGGCTGCGCGCGTAGAGGTCGACCAGCTGAGCGTCGTCGACACGGCCCGTGAACTCGACGCGGCTGTTCAACCCGACTGCAAGCGCTTCGAGCCTCGCGCGGTCCGGCCCTTCTCCCGCGATGACGACGCGCAAGCTCGGCTCGGCCTTCGCAGCCTCGATCAACAGGTCGATGCGCTTGGCCCGGTCGAGACGGTTGACCGACAGCACGTATCCCTCGGGCTCGGCCGTCCGGTAGTCGAGCGTCTGGGGCGGATGTGGCAGCAACTCCGCGTCGATGCCGTTGAAGCGCTGCAGCCGGTCGGCGACGTTGCGCGACGTGGCGAACACCCGGCGCGCCTCGCCAAGGGCGACGCGGTCGAGCCGCTCGATCGCGCGCCGCGTTGCGCGGTCTTCGGGAGACTCGGAGAACTGCCCCAGCTCGGTCCGGTCGTAGTCGTAGGCCTGACGGAACTGGTGCAGCACCCAGGCCACCTTGTTCGGATGGCGCACACAGTACGCCGGGAACTTCGTCGCGATCACTCGGTCGATCGGCCGGCCGTCGGATTCGGTGAGGTCGACGAGCCGCCAGAGAAACGCCTGGTCGAGCACGCGCGTTCCCGGGTACCACTTGAACGGCACCGTCACGAGCTCCGCCTCGTGATCGCGCTCCCGCAACGCCCGGACGAGGTCTTCCGCCATCAGCTCCGCTCCACCCCTGACAAAGGGCACCTGCGGCGCCGCAACAACGACCCTCACGCCCCTGACCTGCTCTCGCTCCCGCCCGGCGGAGCCGGGCTCCGCGAGCGCATCTCGTCGCTGTCGGCCCCCGGCTCTCCGGGGCCGTGCTCACGCACTGTCCCCTCCGGCCGCGCACCGCCAGCAACGAGTCAGGAACGTGAGCGAGCTCATCGCTGCTCGAGCCGCTGGATCCGCTCGTCGAGGTCGTCGATCAGTTTCAGCACCGCGTCGTTGAACGCCCGCTGATCGGCGAACGCGGGCTCGACGTACCAGCGCATGAACCGGCGCAGGAACGCCTTCAACGGCCCGCCCTTACCCACGATCGGACGCTCGGCCGAGATCGGCCAGAGCCGCTCTGCCTGGTCGCGCACCGAGAGCCGCACCTGCGCCGGGGGGACATCGGCGGCGCGAGGCCCCGCGGCACGCACCTCTTCCTTCAGCTTGGCGAAGAGGGCTGCGATATCGGAGGTCTCGTCGGACACCTGCGCGGGAGTGTAAAGACCCGCCGTTACGGCGCTGTAAGAGGTTCGAGAGCCGTTGGCAGGCGAGGATACGATCGCCCGGTGGTCGGCATCTCGCTTCTGACACTCGTGCCGGGGTCGCTCGGTGGGAGCGAGACGTACGTTCGCGAGCTGCTGCGCGGCCTCGGCAACGTCGGTGAGCTCGACTACCGCGTCCTGCTGCCCCCCGTTGCGACCGGGGCGGCCGAAGGACTGCCGAGCCAGATCGCGGCTGAATACCGCGCGGCGCACACCATCCCAGAGCGACTGCTGGCGATGGGAGCGGCCGCGGCACGTCCCGGGCCGCTGCGCGCGCGCCTTGCAGACGCACAGGTTGTGCACTACCCGCTGACCATCCGCATCCCGGCCACCACGCAGCCGAGTGTCGTCACGCTGCACGACCTGCAGCATCTCGACCTGCCGTCGCTGTTCCCGCGCGGCGAACGGGCGTTCCGAGCCGTTGCCTGGCACCGCTCCGTCCGCGGCGCCACTCGGGTGCTCGCGCTGAGCGAGTTCGTCCGAGAGCGCGCGATCGAGAAGCTGAAGCTCGATCCGGGCCGGGTCCGCGTGGTGCATTCCGGCGTCGACCACACGCGCTTCTCCCCGGCCGGTGACGAGCGCGAGCAATTCCTCTTCTATCCCGCGCGGCCGTGGCCGCACAAGAACCATGCCCGGCTCTTCGAGGCGTTCGCGCTCGCGCGGCGCGAGCGGCCCGGCCTGCGGCTCGTCTGCACCGGCGGCGGCACGTTTCCAAGCGCCCCGGACGGGGTCGAGATTCGCGGCCACGTCTCCGACGACGAACTGGTGCGTCTCTACCGCACGGCGGCGGCGCTCGTCTTCCCATCGCTCTACGAGGGATTCGGCCAGCCACCGCTGGAGGCGATGGCCTGCGGCTGCCCGGTCGCCTGCTCGACCGCCGGCGCTCTGCCGGAGATCGTCGGGGACGCGGCGCGGCTCTTCGACCCGCTCGACGCGGAGGCGATCGCCGACGCTGTCGGCGACGTGCTCGCGGCGCCCGCTCACTGGGCGGAGCGCGGGCTGGCGCGGGCGGCAGCGTTTTCCTGGGACGAGACGGCTCGGCAGACCGAGGTGGTCTACCGCGAGCTTCTCTGACCGAGCCGTCCCGCGCGCGCGTCGCGCCAGCCACCGAACACGGCCCGGATTGCCTCCGTGCGCGCCGGGTGCAGCAGAGCCTGGACGAGGTGCGCTCCCACGACGACCGCGCGACGCAAGCCACGCAACCCGGCGGGAAGTTGCGCGTACCGTTCCGAGACGGCGATCGTGTTCCGGGTGTCGTAATAGAGGTTCGTCGTCGATACCGGCCCACCCGTCGCAGCCGAGCCCTTGTGCCGGACACGCGCGTCGGGGACGAACACGACCGCGAAGCCGGCAGTACGTATGCGGAGCGACCATTCGACGTCCTCGACATAGAGGAAGAGCGACTCGTCGAGCAGCCCGGCTCGCTCCACCGCGGCCCGCGACACCACGAGCGCCGCGCCGTCGGCTCGACCGACGTCGCGCAGCCGGTCCGGGCCGGTCGTCGAGACGCGACCCGAGTAGCCGAACCGGGCGTTGAAGGACGCACCCGCGTACTGCACGCCCACACCGTCCTCGTTGAGGATCTTGCAGGCAAGCAGGCCCGCATCCGGCCGCCCCGCCGCCGCACGATCGAGCGCGGCCGCAAGCCCAGGCTCTGCGACCGCGTCGTTGTTCAGCAGCAAGACCCAGTCGGCCCCACGCTCGAAGGCCAGGCGGATGCCGGCGTTGTTGCCACCCGCGAAGCCGAGGTTCGTATCGAGGCGAAGCAACTCGACAACGGGGAAGCGCTCCTCGACGACGTCGTCGGAGCCGTCGGTCGAGCCGTTGTCGACGCAGATCGTGTGAATCCCGTCGAGCGACGACAGCGCTGCGAGAGTGTCCTCGCCACCGTTCCAGTTGAGGACGACGGCGATCAGCTGCGTCATGCGCGCCGGATGAAGTGCGCGATCGACCCGGCGCCCGGCTGCCTCTCCCATCGGGGATCGGATTCGACCTCGGCCACGGCGCGCGTGACTCCCGGGTAGACGTTGCCGTAGTTCCCCGCATCGACCGCGTCGTGGAACAGGAGCTGCCCGCCCGGCTGCACGAGCCCGTTCCAGCGCTCGTAGTCGGCCATCGCGCCGGCGTACGAATGGTCGCCGTCGATGAACAGCAGCTCGATCCGGGCCGCGGGCGGCTCGACCTTGCGGGAGTCGCCGACGACCAGGTGCACCTTGCCCGCGAGCCCGTAGCGCTCGAGCGCGGCGGTCAGCTCGGCATCGAGCTCGGTGCCCGGCATGTCCGGCCGCAGGGCGACGTGCAGGTCGTACGACCACAACTCGATGCCGTCGGGGAGCGCAGCCGCGAATGTCAACGTGCTCCCACCCTTGAAGCGGCCGATCTCGACGAACGGGCCGTTCCGCGCGTCACGCGCCAGTCGGTAGAGCAACGCGGCCTCGTCGATCTGCAACGACGCGACACCGTGGTTGAGCTGGTTCGAGGAGAACATGAACGCGAGATCCTCGAAGCCGCGGAGGTCTGGCGGCCAGCGCTCGACCTTCGCAAATCGAAGCGAACCGGGATCTGCCATGACCGACGCATGAATCAAATTCTTCCCGACTCGACTACGAGCGAACAGCCGTACGACGTGTCGTAACGCGGTGACCACATGGCTGAAACGCTATTGGAGCTCATGCAGGTACGACCACGCATGGCGGAGACCCGCTGGTCGCCAGAACATAAGCAATGACAGGTAAAGAGCCAGACCGACGACCGCCGCTGGAACCGACCCGAGCACCAGGCGCGGAGCGCCGAATGCGATCAATGCGACAGAACCGCAGGCGACTGTCGCAACAGCAAGGCCGGCGACCACTGCACGAAGTGCTCGCAACGCGAGCAGCAAGACCACGAGCACAAGCGCAGTGGTAAATGCCAGACCGGCAGCAACGCCCGGGAGGCCGAACAGCGCCCGAGCGCCCCACTCCACCAGCACCTGTACACCAAGAGCCGCCACGGCCAGCGCGGGGAGCCACCGCGCCCGACCGCCCACCAAGACGAGCGGATACGCAACCGTCGAAGCAACCGTCGCGACCATCCAGGGCGCGAGGTAAACGACGAGCTGTCCCAGCTCGACCCCGGTCGCACCTCCGTAGCCTGCCCCGAGCACACGATGAATCGCTGACGCGCCCGTGATCGCGAAGAGACCTGCTGCGGCGGCAACGATCGCCAGAGACAGCCACGAGATCGCTACGACATGATGGGCAACGCGCTCCGGAGACGAGCCGCGGCGAGCAAAAGGAACGGTCGCAACGAGAGCCACGGAACCGGCAGTCACCGAGACCAGAAACGCTGCAATCAGGAAGGCGTACGAGAACGTTGTGCCCTTTCCCGGCCCGAGCCCTGATGCGAACCTGAGTCCGATTACGTAGAGCCCTTGCAGCGCCACGGGTAAGGCGACGCCCTCGGCGAGCTGGATCAATGGGGTCCAGCTTCGCCTCTCTGGCCAGCGGATCCCGCGCCGGACCAACAAAGGCACGAGAGGAATGATCAGCGAGATGGTCCCGTTGACCGCGAGCCCCCAGCCCAGAGCGATCACGCCGTGTGGGAGCAGCAGCAACGTAACGGCGACCCCCACGATCGAGCCAACGGCGAATCCAAATGCGGCCCACCGATAGTCGTCGAGCACGGCCAGGGCGCTTGCGACGAGCCCGCAATAGATCTGGGCGGCTGCCGCGATCCCTAACCAAGGGATCAGCGAAGCCGCGTAGTTGCTTGCCTGCTGGTTCGACGTCAGTGCGTCTGCGATCCCGTGCGGCCAGGCGAAAGCAAGCGCGACAATCAAAGCGAGCGGTGGTGCAAGAACCGCGGCCCACGCCCCGACCTCGTGTCCGAGACGTCCGCCTCTACGCGCCTGGACGAATCGCCCGAAGACGACAACCCGCAACGAGCCGGCGACCAACGTCAGCGCGAGATATGGCCCATAGGCGGCAAAGAATCCGTCCGTCTTTACGCCGTGCCCAAACTTCCGCGAGAGAATGACACCCAGCACTGCCGCCGAACCACTCACGGCCGCAGTCGAAACCCCGGTCAGAACACCGCTGCTAACCGCACTCCGACCTCGTGAACGATTACCCTCCATCCGTGCCCGGCGACGATACAGCGACCTGGAAAGAAGGAGAGCTCGACGCACTGCGCGTCGAGTTCGGCGAAACGTACGCCGGGCGGACGTGCCTCGTCACGGGAGCAGACGGCTTCATAGGCTCTCATTTGACGGAGGCGCTCGTTCACCTCGATGCGAACGTGATCGCATTCGTGCGGGCAACCTCGTCCGGCGCGCTCAACAACATCGGTCACCTGCGCGGGCGGCTACGCGTCGTCTTCGCCGACCTGACCGACAAGACGTCGATCGACTTCGTCATGCGCGACCTTGCAGAGGCGGACGACAAGCCGTACGTCTTCCATCTGGGCGCGCAGGCTCATGTCGGCGAGTCCTGGCACCGCCCCTACGAGACGGTGATGGCGAACACCGTTGGCACGCTCAACCTCCTGCAGTCCGCGGTCGACAACCACGTCGAGCTCGAGAAGTTCGACACCGCCGGTACCTCGGAGGAGTACGGCAATGTGCGCGAGTCGGTCGCGCACCACCACGACTTCGACGAGCTCGGCGGTCTGATCCTGCACGAGCGCTCGCCGATCAATCCCAAGTCGATTTACGCGACCGCGAAGGTGGCGGCCGACTTCCTCACGATGAACTACCACGACGCGTATGGCATTCCAGGCGTCGTCACGCGCATGTTCAACAACTACGGTCCGCGCCAGAACCCGCGCTACGTGACCGGCACGATCATCACGCAGGCGCTCACGCGCCCCGAGATCGAGCTGGGCGCGCTCGAGCCGCTGCGCGACTTCTGCTTCACCACCGACGGTGTGCGCGGCCACCTCACCGTCGCCGCGCAGGGCAAGCCCGGCGACGTCTACGTCTACGGTCAGGGCGAGAACATCTCGATGGCCGACTGGTGCGACCTGATCCTGACGACCGGCGTGAAGCTCGGGGTCTGGCCGGACGACCGGCATGTGGTCACGAGCGAGAAGCGGTTACGACCGGGCGCGACCGATGTGATGGCGCTCCGCGTGGGCTACGAGAAGCTCAATCGCGAGACCGGCTGGGCGCCGAAGATCTCGTGGGAAGAGGGTGTCTCGCGCACGATCCGCTGGTACGCCGGCAACCGCGAGCGGTGGATCGGTCGTGTCGACTGGTCCGCGCCCGCGACCGTCGCCAAGGCGTGACGAAGATCCTTGTCACCGGCGGCGCCGGCTTCCTCGGCTCCCGCCTGGTCGAGCGTCTCGAGGGCGAGGGACACGACGTGTTCGTCCCCCGCAGCCACGACTACGACCTGACGCGCTTCGGCGACACCGAGCGGCTCTTCGCCGACGCGCAGCCGGAGCTCGTCTACCACCTCGCCGCGGAGGTCGGCGGCATCGGTGCGAACCGCGCCAATCCCGGGCGCTACTGGTACGCGAACCTGATGATGGGGGCGCACGTGCTCGAGCTGTCGCGGCTGAACGAGACGCCGAAGCTCGTCACGCTCGGGACGATCTGCGAATACCCGAAGTTCACGCCGGTGCCCTTTCACGAGGACGACCTGTGGAACGGCTACCCGGAGGAGACGAATGCGCCGTACGGGATTGCGAAGAAGTCCGTCCTCGTTGGAGCGCAGGCGTATCGCGACCAGTACGGGACAAACGCCATCCACCTGCTCCCCGTCAACCTCTACGGCCCCCGTGACAACTTCGACCTCGAGACCTCGCACGTGATCCCGGCGCTGATCCGGAAGATGCACGACACCCCGGAGCGGATCGTGCTCTGGGGTGACGGCACGCCGACGCGCGAATTCCTCTACGTCGACGACTGCGTCGAAGGGTTGCTGCTTGCCGCCGACCGCTACGACGGGCCGGATCCGGTCAACCTCGGCACCGGTGTCGAGACGCCGATCCGCGAACTGGCGGAGACGATCTCCGACCTGATGGGCTTCACGGGCGAGATCGTCTGGGACACGACGATGCCGAACGGGCAGCCGCGCCGGCAGCTCGACGCATCGCGGGCCGAGCAGCTCTTCGGCTTCCGTGCGCAGACCTCACTGCGCGACGGACTCGAGCAGACGATCGCGTGGTATCGCGCCAATAATCATGCGCAGGGCTAGTGCGCGTCGCGTTCGTCTACCCAAATCCGCGTGAGGGTCTGACGCGAGCAGTTGCCGCGGGTGAGGCGCCCGACACAGGCCTGTTGGGCCAGAATCATCTATGTGAGCTCGGCTTGGATGCGTTCGTTCACGACTCGGCACTACGGCGCACCCACGTCGTTCGCGGCACCGCGCACCGGTTGAGCTGGCTCGGGCGTGAACTGACTCTCCCGTGGGAGTTGCGCACGGCCGACGTAATCGTCACGCCGCTCTCGACGCTGTTGCCGCTTGTCGCTCGGCTAACGCGGGGCCCGCGTGTCCTGTTGCTCTCTTACGGCACCATCGCACTTTCGAACCGCGCCGGGGGCGCCCGGCGGACACTCGTCGGAGCTTCGCTTCGTTCAGCCCGCGACGTCGTCGCCATCTCGAGCGCGGGTCGCAGCCAGATTCTCGAGCGATACACCGTCGATCCGGACCGCGTGCACTTCGTTCCCTTCGGCGTGGACGCGGACTTCTGGCAGCCGGCCGAGGCTGCGACCGATGGGCACATCCTCGCCGTCGGCCGCGATCTTGCACGAGACTACGCGACGTTTGCGGAAGCGCTGACTGGACTACCGGTACGCGGAGTAATCGTCGCAAAAGAAGAGAATCTGCGGGGCGTCACGGTCCCGGACAATGTCGACGTCCGGATGCGCATCTCGACGAGCGAACTGCGCGAACTGTACGCCGGTGCAAGCTGCGTCGTCGTCCCGATGGTGTCCGACTCCGATCCACGGGGCACCGAGAGCTCCGGAAACACCGCTCTTCTCGAGGCGATGGCCTGTGCGCGATCAACGGTTGTCTCTGACCGGTCATCCCTGAACGACTACCTCCACGACGACGCATCTATTCGCGTGCCCCCTGGGGACGCAGACGCACTGCGAAGTGCCGTCATGCAACTTGTTGCGGATCCCGCGAGCGCCGTGGCAATGGGCGAGGCTGCCCGACGGCATGTCGAACTGCGATACACGACCAAACGATTCGCTGAGCAGCTGGCTCCGATCATCAGGAAGGTCGCCGCATGATCCTCCGCTCACATGCGCTCAGGGCTGCGGCGGGACTTAACGTTCTCGTCGTTGCCTTGATTTGGGCCGCTGAGGGTGCGGCGAACATCTTCGCCGGCATCGCGGCGCTCTGCCTTGCACCGATCGCCGTCTGGGCGGTCAGCGAGGTCGCGCATCGGATAGACGAGCGCAGGCGCTTCGCAGACACGGCGGGGGTGGTCTATGCCGTTCTCCCGCTGATCGCCTGGATCTACTTCATAGCGCCGTATCGGCATTTCTACCTTCATGAGATCGCACCGTCGCTCGTCGGACTCCACTCGCCAAGCTGGTTCGCACTGGGGGTCGGACTCGTCGCCGTAGCTTCACGGACGCGAGCGTTTGTGCTCGCCGGCGCCGGGCTCGCGGCCGGGACTGTCGCCGTCTCGTATTGGGGAACGGGCCCGTTGCATGACGTTCGGAACGGACTCCATGAGACGGCCTGGAGCATCGCCTTCCTCGTATGGCTCGTCGTAGCAGGCGTCGTCGGCGTCGCCCGGCGCTCGCCACTGCTTGCCGTCACGCTCGCCGGCTGGCTTGGTTTCTTTGTTCTACGAGCGGCCCGCACAGGCTATGCGGACGGCGCGTTCTGGCACGGGATCGTTCCTGCCATGCCAGCGGCGGCGCTCGTGCTCACCTCACTTGGGCTTCTGTGGCCGACGCCTCGACCCGAGCCGACTCCGACTCACGCTCCCTGAGATCTGACTCCAACAGTGCAATGCGCTGAGCGAGGATCACGTTCTGGTCGGTGACTTTCGAGAGCACGGTTGAGTAATGCAAGAGCACAGCGAGAACGAAGAGCAGGGCGACAGCGAAGAGGACTGCGGGTGGATACGTCTCGACTCCGACCCAACTGGCAATCGTGTTGAGGCCACTCCGCCAGGCGGAGAGCGCGAGCAACACGAGGCCCGTCAGCAGCCAGAGCAGGGCATACCGCTCGCGCAGCCGGCGCGATCGGATCAGCTCGAACACCACGACGATCAGCAGGAGGGATGCCCCTACCGCGATGAGCGACACCTTGAGCGGTGTTTGGCCGGCGACGATCACGAATCCTCGGCAGACGTGGTCCGACGCCTGAGTGAGCCAATGAGGATTGCCAACATCACCTTCGCCATGTAGTACGCGGTCTTGAACCCCCGGATCGACGACTGCCCAGCCGCACGCTCTCGCATTCGGACCGGAAGCTCGCCCAGACGCAGCCGGTGCTTGTGCAGCATCAAGGTGGCCTCGACCTCGGGATAGTCGTGTGGATAGTCCTCGGCAAAGAGCTCGATCGCACGGCGGTTCATGACCTGAAACCCGCTGGTGGTGTCGGTGACACGCTGGCCGGTGAGCAGCGAGACCGTCCGCGCGAGAATGCGAATGCCGATCCGGCGCGACCACGACGAGCGATAGCTCTCTGCGCCGGCGAAACGCGAGCCGGTGCAAATGTCCACGTCGTCTGCAGCAACCGTGTCGATGAGGGCTCGAAGCTCCGCCGGGTCGTGCTGGCCGTCGCCGTCGATCCGCGCAGCCAGCTCGTAGCCATGCTCTGCGGCGTAACGAAAGCCGGTCTGGACAGCGCCGCCGATGCCGAGATTGAACGGCAGCGTGATCACACGTGCCCCGTGCTCGCGCGCTGTCCGGGCGGTCTCGTCGTGCGAAGCATCGTCTACGACGACCACATCGAACTCACAGTCAAAGGCGCGGATCTCGTCGATCACAGCGCCGATCGCGCCCTGTTCGTTGTACGCAGGAACGATCGCGATCTTCTTCACGCCGGCACTCCAACGTCGATCAGCGACAGCAACTGTCTCGCGCGATGCCGGTACGTGTGCTCGTCGAGCACGCGCTCGCGCGCCCGGCGCCCGAGCTCGTCGGCCTGCGCCGGGTCGTCGAGTAGGTTGCGATACGCGGCCGTCGCCTCCTCGGCGCTGCTGACGACGAGCAACTCCGAGCCGGGCTGGAACCAGCGTTCGATGCCGTCGTAGGGGTTGGAGACGATCGCGGCTCCCGCGGAGGCCAGCTCGAACGGGCGGCACGACGACGAGGCGTAGACGCTCGCGTGTGAGCGCCGGGTGATGCAGAGGTTGACGCGCGCCGCAGAGATCGTCCGTGCGAAGACGTTGAACGGAATGTCGCCGATCCGCCGGGCTCCACCGGTATCGCCCTGGAAGTCGCGACCGCCGAGCGCGAAGTCGACGCCGGGCAGCGCACGCGAGGGAGCGCCGACCATCGCTTCCATCCAGTCACGCCGGAACTTGTCGCCGTAGCCGTAAAAGAGAACGTCCATCTCCTTGTCGACCGGCTGGGGCGCGAAGAACTCGGGGTCGGCTCCCCAGAACACGGCTTCGGCTCGGCGCGCGCCGAGCTCACGCAGGCGCTCCAGGCCCCCTTCGGAGTTGGAGATAAGCAGATCGTATTCCGACGGGTCTGCCTCGTGGTACCAGTTGAAGCCCGTGTCCATCCCACCGAACTCCGGCAGGCTCATCGGCACGTCGCCGTCGTAGAAGACGATCGGGATGCCGAAGCGCTCGCGGAGCGCCGTCGGAATTCCGCGCAGATGCGCCATGGGGACGGTGAAGACGACGACAGCGTCGGGGCGCTCGCGCTCGATCAGGCGCTCGAGGTGTCGCTGCCAGCGCGGAGTGACCCACCGCCGGATCACCTCGCGCGTCATCCGGTCGCCCAGCCCGTCCTCGGGGTTGTCCTCGGCCCGGCGAAGGTACTTGTCGCCCTTCAACTTCGCGACAGCATCCCGGGCGCGCGCGAACGACTCGCCTTCGACATAGGTCGGGTTCGGTGCGGTGCGCCACCACGGCGACTCGATCGGGCGGCCGCGGTACGGCGTGACGAGCAGGTCGACGCCTTCCTCGCACAGCCCCTTCCACAGCTGCCACCACGCGGGCGTGCAGCCATACCGGAAGTCGAGGTCGACGGCGGAGGCAACTGCGAGGATCTTCAGGGAGCGCACGGCTTCGAAGTGTCGCAGAGGGCCGTTACGGAGCCGTAAGGCCCTCAATACGCCCCTTTGCGGGCAAAAACGGCGAGCGGCGTCTTGAGCAGGATCGAGATGTCGAGCCAGATCGACCAGTTCTCGATGTAGTAGAAGTCGAGCCGCACCAGGTCGTCGAACGTCAGGTCGGAACGGCCCGCGACCTGCCACAACCCGGTCATGCCCGGCAGGACGTTGTAGCGCCGGCGATGCCATTCCTCGAGCCGTTCGTAGTCACGGACCGGCAGCGGTCGCGGACCGACGAGCGACATCTCGCCACGCAGCACGTTGATGAGATTGGGGACCTCGTCGATCGACAGCCGGCGCAGGAACCTGCCGACCCGCGTGACGCGCGGGTCGTCGCGGATCTTGAAGAGCGCTCCCGACGCTTCGTTCTCGTTCTCGAGCGACGCCTGCTCCTGGGCGGCACCGGCAACCATCGTGCGGAACTTCAGCATCTCGAACGGACGCTCGCCGAGGCCAACACGCTGATCTGAATAGAAGACCGCGCCCGAGGACGAAAATCTGATCAACAACGCGAAGATCAGCCAGAACGGAATGCCGATCACCAGAACCACCACGCTGACCACCAGGTCGAACGCACGCTTCGTGGCCCACTCGGCACCCGCAAAGATCGGAGGGCGCAGCTCGAACAGCGGGATGCCCTGGCCCGGGATGTACTCCCCATGCTCGATCAGGAGCTCGGTCGTGCGTGGCGCGACGCGCACCTTCACACCGCGACGATGGGCAGCTTCGACGATCTCGAGCAGGCGGCGGCCGTCCATCCCGGCGTCGGCGACCACGATCTCGTCGAGCGATGTCCGGGCGAGCATCGCCTCGACTTCCGGGCCGGTCCCGCTCTCGCCGACGAAGTCGTAGTCGATCCCGCCGCGGCTAGCGCCCAGTGTCTCGTGGAGCTGGAGGCGTTGCTCGTCTTCTCCCACGAGCAGCGCCTTGCGCCGAACGCCGGAGGCGCGCAGGATGAGGCCGGTGACCAGTTCGTAGCTGCCGCGGAAGATGCCGATCAGCGCCGCAACGAA
>Ga0157369_10005520_pt1 | contig 14688 bp, 11 predicted proteins | sample C25metaG_FD_113461 | JGI IMG/M metagenome (GOLD analysis project Ga0157369, IMG submission 113461) | Corn rhizosphere microbial communities from Kellogg Biological Station, Michigan, USA - C2-5 metaG | ecosystem: Host-associated > Plants > Roots > Rhizosphere > Soil | place: USA: Michigan...
AGGATCGCTCCGCCGTCGTCCTATACCGTGTGCGGAGGTCCAGCCGTTTCCACTGCTCATCTGTCTACTTAGTCGAGTCCCGCTCCTCGGTGTACAGCATCTGCTCGATCTCGTCATAGCGGCGATCGTTCCGTTCCAAAATCCACATCGCGCGCGCCGCTTCGACTACAAATTTCAGATCGAGTGTCGTCTCAGGCCGGTACTGCTCCCGCAGTCCCTCCAGTACCTCTTCTAACTCCTCCGGATTCTCATCCGGCAGCAGCAGCCTGCTCGACGTGCAGGCGTGCTTGGTAGCATTCCATCTTGGATCGGACATTCTCGAGCGCTCTCGCTCGAGTATCCGGATCGGCACGCGCCATCCGGCACCAAGAATGGCAGTATCTTGCTGATAATAAACCAGTTAATTTTCCAACTAAAATGGTCACCCGACTTTTTTGTAGGGCGGACCTCCCGGTCCGCGGCCGACGTCCTCGTCGGCCATCTCCCGCGGGCCGTTTCGCAAAATGCGCTATTCCTTCGCCCAAGAACTCAGCACGTCGTATCGCATAAACTGGAGAGAAACATGAAAATCGACAAAGTGGTCTCAGACCGGCGTAATTTCATTAAGGGAACTGCTGGGGCCGCTCTGATCGCTGGCTTTCCCGCGATCATTTCTTCCCAAAGCGTAACGAATGCGATCAAGGTAGGGCTGGTAGGTTGCGGCGGCCGTGGAACCGGAGCCGCTTCCCAAGCGCTTCACGCCGATGATTACGCGGAACTGACCGCCGTCGCCGATATCGATCAGGCCCAAATAGATAAATCTCTGAAGACATTGAAGGCTTATTCGCAGCTTCAGTCCAGAGTGAGGGCTGAGTCTTCAAATCAGTTTCTGGGCCTCGACGCCTACAAGAAGGTAATTGATAGCGGCGTCGACGTTGTTATCCTCACCACTCCGCCCGGGTTTCGGCCCACTCATCTTGCGGCTTGCATTGACGCCAATAAGCACGTCTTCTGTGAAAAACCAATCGCCACAGACGCACTCGGCGTGCGTTGGGTGTTGGAGACATCAGAAAAGGCCAAGCAGAAGAACCTCTCCCTGGTTGCCGGCTTCTGCTGGCGCTACAGCAACATGATTGAAGACACCTTTCAGCAGTTGCACGGTGGCGCTCTGGGCCGGTTGGTTGCGTACTACGCCACCTACTACACCAATCCGGTGAAACCCATGCCCCCGGCGAGCGAGCGTCCTGCGGGCATGAGCGATACCGAGTGGCAGATACGCAACTGGTACAACTTCGTTTGGCTCTGCGGCGACAGTTTGGTGGAACAGGCCGTGCACAGCGTTGACAAAGTCGCCTGGGCCATGAACGATGAGCCTCCGGTGAGCTGCGTCGGAGTAGGCGGTCGGGTCATTCCGGCCGAGGGCGGCAACATCTACGATCACTTCGAGATCAACTACCTCTATCCGAACGGCGTTCGCGCCTTCATCGCTAATCGGCAGATCGAAGGCTGCTACAACGAAAACTCCGACTACGTCCTGGGTACCGACTCCACGCTCACAATCGGCCGTGGCCCGGTGCCGCGCATTGAAGGTAAGACTAACTGGACCTGGAGCGGCCAGAAATACGACATGTATCAACGCGAACACGACCTGTTATTCGCGGCGATTCGCAAGAATCAGCCCATGAACGATGGCAAGCGCATGGCCACCAGCACGCTGCTCGCTTTGATGGGCCGTATGGCTGCCTATACCGGCCAACAGATTACCTGGGATCAGGCTATGAATTCACAGGAAAAGATTTTCCCCGAGACCGTGGATTGGCACGGCAGCTTGCCGGTCGCGCCACGAGCGGAGCCGGGCATCACCAAATTCGTATAGTGCGCCATGCTGGGCGCTGTCCTACTTCACCTCTCGCTGGCGGCTCAAGTCGATTTTCGATCCGCGGTCGCGCCAATCCTCGAACAACAATGCCTGCAGTGCCATGCCGCAGGTGCGCATGTCGATCTTAGTTCTCACCAGCGTCTGCTCGATCAGAAATACGTAACGCCTGGTAATCCATCCAAGAGTCCGCTCTACACTAGCCTGGAAAAGGGTTCCATGCCGCCGGGTGGCAAGCTCCCGGCCGCGCAGATTGCAGCAATCCGCGATTGGATCGCACAAGGTGCGGCATGGCCGTCGGGTGCGGTGCTTACTGCCCCTAAGTCCCAGGCTCCTCCCGCACAGGACGCCGAGATGCAGAACGTCCGTGAGATTCGCGAGCGGATTCTGGCGCACCAGCAGCAGAAGCCACAACCCTCCAAAATCACCATTCCGAATACCACCGTATCCTACGATATGGTGCCGATCGCCGCTGGCGATTTCCAGATGGGTTCGTCCGCGAAACCGGGATCTAATCCAAGTGCCCAGCCTCAACATGAAGTGCGCCTAGACGCTTTCTCGATGCAGGCGCACGAGGTCACCTGGGACGAATATCGTTTCTTCATGTTCGCCAATCAGGCCGGCGAGACTGGACACAAAGACGCCGCGGTGGATGCGGTCAGCAGGCCCACGCGGCCGTACGTGGAAATGAGTTTCGGCATGGGCATCAACGGCTACCCGGCCATCAGCATGACCCAGCACGCCGCCAACAAATACGCCGAATGGCTCAGCGCGAAAACTGGCGAGTTCTACCGGTTGCCGACGGAGGCCGAGTGGGAATATGCCTGTCGCGCGGGAATGAGCGAGGATCGTCCTTCCGACATCGGTGATTACGCCTGGTATGCGGCGAACAGCAATGGCAAGTACGCGCTCGTCGGGAAGAAGAAGCCCAACGCCTGGGGTCTCTACGACATGTTGGGCAACGTCATGGAATGGACGCTCGATGCCTACGCGCCTTACAAAGCCGGACCGCAAACGAATCCCTGGGTACCCGCGACCGAGCCGTATCCGCAGGTGGCCCGTGGCGGCTCGTGGAATGATCCTGCCGACGCTGTCAGTTGTGCTGTGCGGGTTGGGTCCGATCCATCCTGGAAGCAGCAGGATCCGCAGCTTCCGAAAAGTATTTGGTACCTGACCGACGCGCAATGGCTTGGATTCCGGTTGGTCCGGCCAGCCAAAGTTCCCACCGCCGAGGAAATGTACAAGTATTGGAACAACGGCGTAGAACACGATGAGCACTAGCCTCGCGCTCGCGACGGCTCTATTGACCACTGCCCCGGCGTTGCACCTCTACGAATCCGTCGAAGCCCACATGGGCACCCTGGTTCGCATCCAACTGTACGCGCGCGATGAAGCGCAAGCGCAGACTGCGTTTCGCGCCGCCTTTGACCGCATCGCACAGATTGACGTTGCACTCTCCGACTACCGGGCCGACAGTGAATTAAACCGCATAAGCCGCGAAGCCGTCGGACATCCGGTACACGTAAGCGAAGACCTTTTGGAAGTAGCGGTGTCAGCCCAGCGGTTCGCAAGCGAGAGCCAGGGCGCGTTTGATATTACTTGTGGCGCGCTCACCCATCTCTGGCGCGAAGCGCGCAAATTGCAGCATGTGCCGGATGCCGCAGCCATCGCGGCCGCGCAACGCCGCTGCAGCTATCGCAAGCTGCACGTCGATCTGGCCCGCCGTACCCTCGAGCTCGATTCGCCGGACATCCAGCTCGACGTCGGAGGAATTGCCAAAGGCTACGCGGCCGACCAGGCTTTAGCAACGCTTTCGAAACTCGGCATCCGTAGCGCGTTAATCGCTGTCAGTGGAGATCTGGCATTCAGTGACGCTCCGCCCGGCGAGTCCGGCTGGAAAATTGGGATCGACGCGCTCTCCGGTCCGCTGCTGCTTAGCCGGGCGGCCGTCTCCACGGCGGGCAGTTCCGAACAGCATCTCGATGCCGGAGGCAAGCGCTATTCACACATCCTCGATCCGAGAACCGGCATGGCGCTGAGTGCGGACATAACAGTCACGGTCATCGCGAGACATGGCATAGATGCTGATGCCGGTGACACCGCCATCAGCGTGCTGGGGCGTGATGCCGGTCTCGAGTTTCTTCGCCGCAGGCCGGATTTGGCCGCCCTCATTGTCACAAAGGATAATAGCGGACACTATGAGTGTGTTGCATCGCCGGGGTTTCCTCGAAACCACGATCGCCGCGGCTGCGGCAATTCTTCAGCAGGCCCGGGCCGCTAGTACGCGTCCACGTCTCGGAGTGACTATTAGTGTCGTAGGCAAAAGCACGCCTGCCGAGGCCATCGCGAAAGTTCACGCTTTTGGCTTACCGACTTGTCAGGTCCACGTTGGCATGGCGCCCGCGAGTCTTGCCGGTCCGTTAAAAGAGGCTCTAGCCAAATATCGAGTCGAAGCTACCGCCGTGATGACCCTCGGCCCGGGACGCATGGTGTGGGACTTCTATGATGGCCCCCGAACCATCGGCATCGTGCCCCCTGAGACGCGTACCGCGCGTATGGACGCACTGAAACGGGCTTCGGATTTAGGAAAGACTTGCGGTATTCGCGCCGTGCATACCCATTGCGGATTTATTCCAGAAACCCCGAATGATCCCCTGTACTCGGAAACTGTCGAAGCAATTAGGAACGTCGCCAGCCACTGCAAGGCAAACGGCCAGATCTTTCTCATGGAGACCGGCCAGGAATCCCCGATCACCTTACTCCGCGCGATCGAGGACACGCATCTCGACAACGTCGGTGTCAATCTGGACACAGCCAATCTCATCTTGTACGGCAAAGGGGAGCCGGTGGGAGCGCTCGACGTCGTCGGCAAATACGTGCGCGGTTTGCATGCCAAAGACGGGCTCTATCCTACCGATCCGAAAAAGTTGGGTGAAGAAGTGCCCATCGGCCGGGGCAGAGTCAATTTCCCCGAAGTGATCCGTAAGCTGCATCAGCTTTCCTACGCCGGCCCGATCACCATCGAACGTGAAACTTCAGGAGCGCAGCAGGAAGCTGATATTCGCGCCTCCATCACTTTTCTCGAACGTCTAATCGCATCCTCTTATGCCTAATTCCGTCAGCATCCGGCTCAGCATTATGATGTTCCTGAACTTCGTGGTTTGGGGCTGCTGGTACGTCACCATCGGTACGTATTTGACCATGACGCTGAAGTTTTCAGGTACCCAGGCCGGAGCTGTGTTTGGCACCACCGCGCTGGCGTCCATGATCTCTCCGTTCTTCGTCGGCATGATCGCTGACCGTTTCTTCTCGACCGAGCGCGTAATCCTCGTGCTGCACCTGATCGGCGCCGGTTTCCTTTTCGCTGTCACGCGCGTGACCAGCTTTGCAGCGGTATACAGCATCATGCTGGCCTACTGTCTGTGCTATTTCCCGACCATTTCGCTGACGACCTCGCTCTCTCTTCGCCACATGTCCGATGCGCGGCGTTTCCCGCTGGTGCGAGTTTTCGGAACCATTGGTTGGATCGTCATCGGCGTGACCATCGGCCGGCTGCGGATGGAAGCATCCCCGACGCCTTTTCTGTTCGCCGCGGCCGTTTCGCTTGTAATGAGCGCATTTTGCCTGCTGCTGCCGCACACGCCTCCTGAGAGTAAAGGTCGGGCAGTATCCGCACGAGAAATCCTCGGACTTGATGCGCTCGTCCTCTTAAAGGAACGCTCGTTTCTGGTCTTCATCGTGGCTTCGATTCTGGCTTGTATTCCGCTGACCTTCTATTTCTCTTTCACCAATGCATTTCTGAACGAAGCCGGAGTCGTGAACGCGGCCGGCAAGATGACGTTGGGGCAACTATCCGAAGTCGGCATGATGCTATTGATGCCGTGGGTATTCCGCCGCGTCAGTGTAAAAGGAATCCTCTTACTCGGCCTCGGTGCGTGGTCGATTCGCTATGCGGCTTTGGCCTACGGAAATGCGGGCGATCGCATGTGGATGTTTTACCTTGCCATCCTGGTCCACGGCGTCTGCTACGACTTCTTCTTTATGACCGGCCAGCTCTATACCGACCAGGAAGCCCCGGCGCACCTGCGCAGCACCGCGCAGGGCTTCTACATGTTCGTGACCTATGGCATGGGGATGCTGGTCGGATCGCTATTATCGGGCGGGGCGCTCGACTATTTCACCACCGCTACACAGCCCGTCCTTGTCCGCAATTGGACCGGCTTCTGGATGAGCTCGAGCGTCGCGGCATTCGCTTTGTTTCTGGTCTTCGCGCTGTTCTTCCGCGGTGGTCGAATGATTCGGAGCCGTGAGCCCGATCTCCAATCGGAGAAGATATTAATAGACCGTGAATAGACGAAATTTCCTCCAGGTTGCAGCGGCCGCACCGCTGCTTAGTCATCCGCCAATTCCTGATTACCGGATCGTGACGCGCTACCACGCTTCCGGCAAAATGGGTTTCCCCGGCCTTTATCCCGGCATGCGGGTTCGTGTACGGAGCGAGCGTGCCGTCGACGCTGCCGCGAATCGCATAGACGCCGCTGCAGTCAAGCTCATGCTGTCGCGCGGCATTCGCGAATTGACAGGCGCTTCCAACGACCATGATGCCTGGTCTCACTTCATTTCTCCCAGCGACACCGTAGGGATCAAAGTAAATTGCTCGGGCGCGCCGGAGATCAATTCAAATCCGGAATTGGTTTCTGCTATCATTGACAGCCTCATCGCCTTGGGTGTGCCGGCCAACCGTATCTATATTTATGATCGGTTCGACAATCAGCTCCGCATCGTAAACTTTGGCCCCAAGGTCGCGGCTGGCGTGAAAATTTTGGGCGCGGAAAGCTCGCGCGGCTCGATTCTCGGCTACGATCCTTACACCTACGTTGAGGCGGATTTTTTTGGCGAAGAAGATACGCGATCCAATCTCATCAGGCTGGTTTCCGATACTCTTACAAAAGTTATCAACGTTCCGACGATGAAAGAACATCGGGCTGCCGGCGTGACGGGTTGCCTGAAAAATATCGCTTACGGCGATTTCTCGAACGTCGCGCGTTCCCACCAGAGAGAAAAATCAAATACCTATTCGTTCATTGGAACGCTGGCGTCTGTCGAGCCGCTGCGATCGAGAACGGTGTTAAACGTTATGGACGGCTTGCGTAGCCTGTGGCAGGGCGGTCCCTTCTTACAGAGCCCGAAGTTCCTTTTCTTCCCCAAACAGATTGTCCTGGGAACCGATCCGGTGGCGCTCGACCATCTGCTGATCGACATGATTGAAGCAAAACGCAAACAGGAAGGCGCGCCTTCGCTCTTTGACCGTAGTCCTGAGCATTTGAAACGCGGCCCCGAACTTAACCCGCAATTCAACAGCTTTATTCGCGAGCCCGGACACGTGGAATATGCGTCCACGCTCGGATTGGGCATTTTCGACAAAGCCCGCGTCAAAGACAAGGTGATTGAGCTGTGAGCATCCTGCTTGCGGCTTTGTTCCTTCTAGCGTCCCCGCAATCCGGCGTAGACCGCATCACAGTAGCGGCGGCAGATGCCGATGTGGCCGGACTTTCCAAGGCAATGACGCCAAAAGTGACTTTTCGGCGGAACGAGGCATCGGCCACGCGCGCGCCCTGGGTGGACTCGAACGGCTGGCGTTATCTGCGGCAGCCGGATGGACATTTTTATTGCGACGCGCCCGGGGCCGCCGCGGCCGCTCTGGCGGCAGGGGAAGCCTTTGCTTATGACGTTCACGTCGCAATCCATACCGATGATGCGGGCTCCGCGTCGCTTGCGAAGATGCTGGCATTTTTGCGAACGGTGAAAGGTGACGATTTCTCACCGCTAGTGAACATCGGTTTCGTCGACGATGGATCGGCCGAAGCGGGTGAGTTCATGAATCTGCTGGTCCGGCGCAATCTTCTTTTCCGTGTCGTCAAACAGGCGGATCCCACACTCGATTTAACTGTCGTGCCGGGATCGGCTGAGTACTCGAAAGCGGAAGCTGCCAACCCGAGCCTGCTCGCCGAAAAAGTGCGCAGCAATTTGACGGATGCCAAGCGCTTGCTCCGGCTTTATGGCAGCGAAGTAGTCGTAGGACGTCTGGTGGGTCATGGTGGCGACGCACGGCTTTATCTGATCAACTACGGCGCTGCGCGGTCGCCGGCCCATGGCGTGCGAGTTCGCGTTTTGGGTGCCTTCAGCAAGCAGGAAGCGGCGCAATTCGATGCGCCCGAAACCAAGCTGATCGATGTGAGCGTGGATTCTAAAACAACTGAGTTCACGTTGCCGGAGCTGAAGACTTTCGCTATTATCAACCTTGCCAAATGAAACTCTGTATTGCCTTCCTTAGCCTTGCAGCCGCGTTCGCTGTAGCGCAGCCTCAATATGACCTCTTGATTCAGGGCGGCCATGTCATTGACGCCAAAAACGGCGTCAGCGCGGTCCGGGATGTGGCGATCCGGGATGGCAAGATTGCAGCGGTTTCCGAACATATCGATCCGACGACAGCGTTGAAAACAGTTAGCGCCAAAGGGCTATACGTCACTCCGGGATTGATCGACATTCACGTCCACGTATACGCAAGCACCGGCGAAGCGCGTTCGTATGCCGGCGACTACAGCGTTTTTCCCGACGGGTTCACGTTTCGAGTCGGCGTGACGACCGTGGCGGACGCCGGCTGCGCGGGTTACAAGAATTTCGAAGACTTCAAAGAGCACGTGATCGATCGCTCGAAGACGCGCGTGCTGGCCTTCCTTAACATTGTCGGCGCCGGAATGCGCGGACCGAAGTACGAAAACAACCTCGCCGATATGGATCCGCAGCCGGCTGCCGATATGGCAAAGAAGTATCCGGGATTGATCATCGGCATTAAGACTGCGCATTACGCCGGGCCAGAGTGGACGCCGGTTGAGCATGCCGTTCAAGCCGGCACGCTCGCGAACATTCCCGTGATGGTGGATTTCGGCACAAATCATCCGGAGCGGCCGATTACCGTCCTACTCGAAGAGAAACTGCGGCCCGGCGATATCTATACCCACTGCTACTCCGGGCTGCGGAACGAGCTCGACGTATCTGGTCACGTGAATCAAGGAATGATCGAAGGCCGCAAGCGCGGCGTGATCTTCGATGTCGGCCATGGTGGCGGAAGCTTTGCCTGGCGGATCGCGGTTCCTATGACCAAACAAGGCTTCTGGCCGGATTCGATCTCTACAGATATACACACTTCGTCGATGAATAGCGGGATGAAGGACATGCTGAACGTGATGGACAAATTCCTCGCGCTCGGGATGTCAGTGGACGACGTGATCGCGCGGTCGACGTGGAATCCAGCCAAGGAAATCCATCATGACGAACTGGGCAATTTTTCGGTCGGCTCTCCAGCCGACGTCGCCGTGCTGCGTGTAGAAAAGGGCCACTTCGGCTTCACCGATATGTACGGCGCGAAGATGGACGGCAACCAGAAATTCCAGTGCGAAATGACCGTTCGCGACGGCAAGATCGTTTATGACTTGAACGGCATCAGCCGCCCTGAATGGAACAAGCTGCCGTCCGACTACAAGATGGTGGGCGATCCGCGCTGGGACGGGTTAAACCCGGCTCGCCGACCGCAGTAAGACTTCGCGCAGGCGCTTCGCGACAATCACTTCTTCGCCCGGCTGAAGCATCCAGACACCGACGACGATCGTGTTGGGCTCCGTCGTGATGCCGCGCGAATTCGCTTCCCCAGTGGAAGGATTCAGTTCGATGCTCGGGTTTCCCTGGCGCAGTTGCTCGGCGACCTCTTTGGCCGAAATCTTGATTTGAGATTGATCGTAGTTCAACAGCAGGTGCGGAACGTGGTTGGCCACCTCGGGAACTACGATCTTGGCGCGCAGGCCCGGAACGCCCTTGAGGGAGTCGGAAATCTTATCGGCGCGGCGGCGGAATTCCGTCTCGAGCCCTTCGTCCGTCTGGCTCAGAAACCAGTCGACGGCAGCGACCATCCCGACAATCTGTTCCTTCGACACCTTCATCCCGCGGCCAATGGCTTCCGAGATCGGCATGTCGTTTTTGACGGCCGCTTCGATCAAATCTTTTTTGCCAAGCAGCAGTCCGGCGTTCTGTGGTCCGCGCATTCCCTTGCCGCCCGAGAAGGTGACCAGATCGAAGCCCATCTTGGTGTAGTTCCAAAGATTCGAAATAGGCGGCACGTCGGCGGCGGCATCGTTGAAGCACGGGACGTTGTGCTGGTGCGCGATGCGAATCCAATCTTCACGCGTGATCTGGCCCGCCTCGGCGGCATTGAAGAAATGCGCCATGACGGTCTTGTCCGTGAAAGCCGCTTGATATTGCTCGATGGTTTCGACTTCGACAAAACGGATGCCGCAATTCAATAGCGCCTGATCGTAATCGTAGCGATGGGCCTTCTGCACGATAACTTCGTTCTTCAGCCCGGTTACGTCGTTGGGCATGCGGCGCGCGGCGGACGGATCGGCTACCGTCATGCAGGCGGCGGTTCCCAAGGTCAGCGCCGACGACGCGCCGGCAGTGACCAGCGCGCCTTCGCATTGCAATTTTTTGGCGAGGTATTCGCCCGCGGCCTTTTGCAATTGAGCGAGACGTACCGGATGCTTAGCCGCTTGCGCGACTGCGGCTTGCACGGCGGGAGGCATAATGGACGCCGTCAGAAACGTGTACGTGCCGGCAGCGTTAATAATTTTCGTTACGCCGAGTTTGTCGTAATAGTCTTCGCCCACTGGAGCCGCCGAAGCCGGCTTGGAAAGCGCCGCGCCAGCCCAACCCGTTCCTGCCCAGCCAATAAACCCTCGCCGTGTGCCGCGCATATCCTACGCCCTGTTCCGATACTGATGCCGCTCGGCTGTGAAGCGGGCTTCGCCGTATTCACCCATGTTTACAGTGCCGGCCATCTTCTCTCCCTCGACCGTACCTGTGAATTCGTATGACAGATGCTGGCCCTGGATTCTCTGGCGGCTATGGAAATGCACTTGATTGGCGGTCACCTTGCCGCTGAGATCGCCCGAAACGAATTCACCTTGATGCGTGCCGACCAGGTCCTGGCCATGCTGCTCCAGGACCAGCGTATGGTTGGCGGACCCTCGCAGAAAGGTGATTTCAGCCTGCCATTGTCCCGCGACAGTCGCCAACTCGCCTTGTGGAACGGGCGGATTCTCGAACTTCGGCGGCTTGGACAGAACCGCGTAGAGATGCTCTGCCACGATTTTGTCGTCGCCCGGCATCATCATATAGGGCGTTACCGAGACGGAGCTTTTCATGTTGTCCGGGCGTGAGCCTGTGCCGCCGGCAAGCACGATGCGCGGCTCGCCGTCGAGCAGAAGCTTGGCGACTTCCTGGCCGGTGATGCCGACTGTATTGGCGTCCCATTCGATCCGAAGCTGGGGCGTACGATTCGAGAGACCTTCGGGATCGTGGACACGCGTTGTCACGCCATTAACCCGCTTAACGCCGGAGGCAATTTCGTCGAGCCAGCCCTGCCACTTTTTCCATTCGGCGTCATGGTCGCGCTTCTTCCACATCTCGACGGCGGCGAGCATGCCCATGATCTCTTCTTTGCCGACTTTCAGAGACCGGCCGAAGGCGTGATGCGGAGCGCTGTTGGCCCAGGCGGCTTCGAGCAGATTCCTGTCGCCGAGAAGAAGACCGGCTGCCTGGGGTCCGCGAATGCACTTGCCGCCGCTGTAAGCGACAGCGGTCGCGCCGCGCTCCAGATGGACGTTGGGGATGGTGAGGATCTCGGCGGCGGCGTCTACGATGACCGGCACATTGTGACGTTTCGCGGCTTCAGAAATAACCTTCGTGCCGAGGGGCCCCTCGTCGCCTGGGCCGGCAAGGATGTAGATGAGGGCCGTGCGTTCGCTGAAGGCCTTTTCTAACCCGTCGGGATTGGCAACCTCGATAATTTTCACGCCGACCATGCGGATGGCGTGGTCGTAAACATTGCGCGAGTATTCCGGGATGATGACTTCGTTTTTGAGGCCCGTGAGATCGGGCAGCCGCTGCATGCGCTCGGGATTTGCGCCCGCAATGCACGCAGTGGTGAAGTGGGTCAACGCCGCGCAGCAGCCTGCGGTCACGATGCCCCACGGCGCCCCAGTCAGTTCGGCGAGCTTGGGACTGACACCTGCCATAAGCTCGTCCATTTGCACGTAGCCGCGCGAGGCTTCGTCCATGGCGAGCTTCACTTCGGGAAGCGTCTGCGATCCGGTGATGATGGTGAACGTGCCGCGCGCATTGATGACGGGACGTACACCAATCGAGGTGTAGACCTCGCTAGCTTTCGCGGCTGCGGACGGGGTGGCGGCGGGCACGGTCGCAGCTACGGGCAGCGATGCGGCAGCGGCTAGCGCCCCGCCTCGACGGAGTAATTCCCGGCGGTTGTAATGCTGATTCGGCATATGTATATTCTCGCGCAAACCCGCTCAGAATAGGAATTTCAGAGCGAATTGAATCTGCCGGTTGTCGTGCTTGGTCGAAGTAATGTTGCCGAATGTCGTGCTGCTCGTGGCTACTAAGTTGCCCAAGGCGTTGGGGGCCGGGAGGGACGAATTAGGATTGCTGAAGGCCGGAGTGTTGAGCAAGTTGAAAAATTCGGCTCTGAACTGAACCTTGGCCCGCTCCTTGATACTGAAGTTCTTGAATGCCGAGAAGTCCACGTTGTAGAGCCCAGGTCCGAAGAGGACATTGCGCCCGAAATTGCCATATGTGAAGGTGGATGCCGTTGAACCGAACGGCGAGACATTGACACATTGGAATAGGTGACCGCTGCCGCAGTTGACCACAGGTGCACCGATCAGATTCGGCCGTTCGTTATTGCGTCCGGTATTGGCAGGATCGCCGGACTGCACTACGTTAAATGGAAATCCGGTCTGTAAATTGATAATGCCGTTGGTTTGCCAGCCGCCCAGGATCGAGCGTACAAAGCCGTTGCTGCCAGACGAATTGAAGAACGGCAAAGAATAGTTGAATTGACCAATGAAGCGGTGGCGAACATCCCAGTTCGAATTGCTGTAGTCGCCGCGCCAATCGTACGGATTCATAGGAGCACCGCCGCCATTGGAATCCGTGCTTTCGTCGAGCGCGTGCGCCCAAGTGTAACTGGCGAGAACAGAGACTCCGTGCGACATACGCTGGCGAAGAGTCACGCTGAGACCGTTGTAATTGGCGGTCTCATCATTCTGGATGGTACGAATATCGGCAAAGAGCCGATTGGGGCGCCGCGAAGCCACGCTAGCAGAGGTTCCGGTAGTCAACGGCGTGTTGTTGAAATAACTGCGATCCAGATGGACGCTCTGCGATCCAAGGTATTGGATATCGAGTGCGCCGCCCGACCATATACTGCGCTGGATATTGAAACTCCACTGATTCATGTAGGCGGTAGGCAGATGCGGGTTCGGCGTGATGATGTTGAAGATGCTGGCTGTGCCGCAAATTGCGGGAGGAGCTGGATTGCTAAGCGAAATCACCGGCGAGGTAGGCGAGTTGCAAGTTGTGGTAGCACCTAACGGAGGATTCGCGCTTAAGAAGGTGAAGGTATTGTTCTGGTTCGGATTGTAGTAGATTCCGTAACCGGCTCGAATGACGGTCTTATCACTCACGCGATAGGCGAGACCGACGCGCGGCGCGAGGTTTTTATGGTTCGGTTGAATGAACTCAAAGCCGGGCGAGGGAACGGTGGACGGGATGATCGCCGTTTGGGCAGCGTTCAAGATTGTGGCGTAGCCGTTTGCCGTGTACGGCACGGTCGGCAGCTCGTACCGAAGCCCAAGATTCAGCGTCAGCTTTTTCGAGGCCTGCCAGTTATCGGCGATGAAGAAGCCGTCGCGCCATTGTGCGACTTTGTTGCGAATTTGCGGATTGGGCGTTAGGGACTGGGTGGAATAGCCCAGCAAAAGATCGGCCGCAGTGTTGCCAGTGAAAGCGCCCGTAAAGATGAATTGACCATCGGCGGTATTGACGGCAGACCGGGAGGTAATCAGCTTACGAAGCTCCGCGCCTAAGATTAGAGTATGCGCGCCTTTGGTCCAGGTGAAGGAGTCGGTGCCTTGCCACGTGGTGTCGTATTGGAACCAGTTGGTGGCGGCGTTGCCAAGGACCATCAAGTTGGAGTTAGCAATGACCGGTATTCCGGGATTGTTAAAGCGCACGTCGCCGTCAAAACCAGGAATCCCGAGATCCTTCCCCGCCGTAGTCAGATTGTTCACGTACCAATAATTGAGCGCATCGGTGGTCAAGTTCTGCTTGCCAACGCGAACGTCGTTGACCATATTGGGGCTGATCGTCTGGGTCCAACCAACCACCCAGTTGCGTGTTTGCACGGGGACCGTCGTAGCGTTGACCGGGTTGGTCGCGCCCGTGAGAAATTGTTCGTTGTTCCAGGCGTAGCGGAAAAAGAGGCGAGTGTTATTTCCGATGCTTTGATCCAAGCGATCGATCGTTTGGTTGTAGCGATCGTTATTGGGATAGGAAGCGGCCAAGTTGCTTACCGTTCCGGACTGGTTCGGCACCGGAAATAGCTGATAGAGGCGCACTGCCTGGGGAGAAAACAGGCTCGCCGGGATTCGATTTCCGGGGAACGAGATTCCGTTCACCGGCTTGAGAGTGGTGGGCAACAACTCCGAAAAGTCGCCATTGCGCATACGCGCCGTAGGAACGGTGTCGACTGAGCTAACGTTCTTCACCAAACGTAACCCCTCGTAATCGGCCATAAAAAACGTTTTGTTGCGGCCATCGTACAGCTTCGGGATATACACGGGACCGTCCAGCTCGAAGCCAAACTGATTCTGGCGGATAGGCGGCTTTTTGGCGGAAGAAGCGGTGAAGAATGGCCGGGC
>Ga0157369_10005521_pt1 | contig 14687 bp, 11 predicted proteins | sample C25metaG_FD_113461 | JGI IMG/M metagenome (GOLD analysis project Ga0157369, IMG submission 113461) | Corn rhizosphere microbial communities from Kellogg Biological Station, Michigan, USA - C2-5 metaG | ecosystem: Host-associated > Plants > Roots > Rhizosphere > Soil | place: USA: Michigan...
GGCCAAGGTTATTAGATACCTTTCATGGGTGCCATTCGCTCGATAACGTTGATTTCGGACCAAGGGAAAATGCGAAAGTGATGGGGATCACCCTTCCCCACGCCTGGCGCCGAGCCTTGCCGATGCCGCGAAAAACGAGCGTCTGCGGCGCTCCGGTCTTTTCGTCGCGCTTGTCGGCGCCGTGTGCATGGACGCATAATTCGCTAACAATGAAGACGGCTTCAGCGCCCATGAAACTCGCTGTCGCCTGCGTGGGAGAGATCAATGTCCGATAAAATCTACGACGTGCCGGCGGAGTGGTCGAAGCGCGCTTGGGTCGACCAGGCCAAATACAAGGAAATGTATGCCCGCTCGGTCTCGGACCCCGATGGCTTCTGGGCGGAGCACGCCAAGCGGCTCGACTGGATGAAGGCGCCGCACAAGGCCGGGAACTGGTCCTACGCGCCGGGCAACATCTCGATCAAATGGTTCGAGGACGGCGTGCTCAACGCCGCTTATAACTGCATCGACCGGCACTTGCACAAGCGCGCCAACCAGACCGCCATCATCTGGGAAGGCGACGATCCCTCGCAATCCAAGCACATCACCTACAAGGAACTGCACGACGAAGTGTGCAAGATGGCCAATGTGCTGCGCACGCGAAACGTCAAGAAGGGCGACCGCGTCACCATCTACCTGCCGATGATCCCCGAGGCCGCTTATGCGATCCTGGCCTGCGCGCGGATCGGCGCCATCCACTCGGTGGTGTTCGCGGGCTTCTCCCCCGACAGCCTCGCCCAGCGCATCAAGGACTGCCAATCCAACATCGTCATCACCGCCGACGAGGGCCTGCGCGGCGGCCGGAAAGTGCCGCTGAAAGCCAATGTCGACGCGGCGATCGCCAAGACCGGCGGCGTCGACTGGGTCATCGTGGTCAAGCGCACTGGCGGTGCCGTCGACATGAAGCCGTCCCGCGACCTCTGGTATCACGACGCGGCCAAGATGGTGACGACCGATTGCCCGGTCGAACATATGCATGCGGAAGATCCGCTGTTCATCCTCTACACGTCGGGCTCGACCGGCCAGCCCAAAGGCGTGTTGCACACGACGGCAGGCTATCTCGTGTTCACGTCGATGACGCATCAATATGTCTTCGACTATCATGACGGCGATGTTTACTGGTGCACGGCCGACGTCGGCTGGGTCACGGGCCACAGCTACATTCTCTACGGGCCGCTGGCCAACGGCGCGACCACGCTGATGTTCGAGGGCGTGCCTAATTATCCGGATAATTCGCGATTCTGGAACGTCATCGACAAGCACAAGGTCAACATCTTCTACACCGCGCCGACCGCGATCCGCGCGCTGATGCAGGCGGGCGACGAGCCTGTAAAGAAGACCTCGCGCAAATCGCTGCGGCTGCTCGGCTCGGTCGGCGAGCCGATCAATCCGGAAGCCTGGGAGTGGTACCACCGTGTCGTCGGCGACGACCGCTGCCCGATCGTCGACACCTGGTGGCAGACCGAGACCGGCGGCATTCTGATCACGCCGCTGCCGGGCGCAACAAAGTTGAAACCGGGTTCTGCGACGCAGCCGTTCTTCGGCATCCTGCCCGAGATCGTCGATGCCGATGGCAAGGTGCTGGACGGCGAAGCCACCGGCAATTTGTGTATCACGCGCTCATGGCCGGGCCAGATGCGCACGGTCTATGGCGATCATGCCCGCTTCGAGCAGACCTATTTCTCGACCTACAAGGGCAAGTACTTCACCGGCGACGGATGCCGGCGCGACGCCGATGGCTTTTACTGGATCACTGGCCGCGTCGATGACGTGATCAACGTCTCCGGCCATCGCATGGGCACGGCCGAAGTCGAGAGCTCGCTGGTCGCGCATACCAAGGTGTCGGAGGCCGCCGTGGTCGGCTACCCCCACGACATCAAGGGCCAGGGCATCTACGCATATGTCACGCTGATGGCCGGCACCGAACCGTCCGAGGAGTTGCGCAAAGAGCTGGTGGCCTGGGTGCGCAAGGACATCGGGCCGATTGCCTCGCCCGACCAGATCCAGTTCGCGCCGGGTCTGCCCAAGACCCGCTCCGGCAAGATCATGCGCCGCATCCTGCGCAAGATCGCCGAGGACGAGCCCGGCAGCCTCGGTGATGTCTCGACCCTGGCCGATCCCGCCGTGGTCGATGACCTCGTCAAGAACCGGCAGAACCGGAAGCAGACGTCGGCGTAGGACGCGCGAGCCCTTACACCGTCATTCCGGGGCGCGCGAAAGCGCGAACCCGAAATCTGGGGCTATTTGGCGCGAGAGATTCCGGGTTCGATGCTGACGTATCGCCCCGGAATGACCGTGAAAAATGGACATCAGCGAGCGCTCACGGAAACGTCAGAAACTGTGGCGTCTCTGGGGCGGTTTTCCGGCATGTGTTGTTTCCAAGTCATTTACTTTAATTCGAACATTTCTTTTTCTCCCCCTGCCAAAACAACCCCCACGGCCCCGCGTGGAAACCATCCGGTTAACGCGCGCGGTTAAAAATGCGTGGCAGGCGGCATTTCGACTGGTCTTGGCGAATTGCCGCCCTGGCACTGGCAAGACGGCGAAAGCGGAGAATTGCGATGTCGAAGCGGATTGCGGTGGCGCTGGCGGCGACCATCGGGGTTGGACTTTTCGCGACCGCGGCACAGGCGCGGCCGGAACTCGTGCCGGTGCGCGGCACCGAATATTCTCCGGGAACCATCGTGGTGAAGACCAACGAGCGCCGCCTCTACCTGATTCTCGATGACGGTTACGCGATGCGCTATCCCGTCGGCGTCGGCAAGGCCGGCAAGCAATGGGCCGGCGTGACCCGGATCGACGGCAAGTACCGCAACCCGGCCTGGGCACCGCCCAAGGAAGTCAAGCACGACATCCCGAGCATCCCGAACCTGATCCCGGGCGGCGCACCGAACAACCCGATGGGCGTCGCCGCGATGACGCTCGCCGGCGGCGAGTATGCCATCCACGGCACCAACAGGCCCGGCTCGGTCGGCGGCTTCGTCTCCTACGGCTGCATCCGCATGCTGAACCCCGACATCACCGACCTCTATAGCCGCGTGTCGGTCGGCACCAGGGTCGTTGTGACGCGCTGATCTGGTCCTCGTCATTCCGGGATGCGAAACGCAGACCCGGAATGACGATTCGAATATCCAAAAGGCCGCGCGCTCGTGCGCGGCTTTTTTATTTTTAGAAATCCGACGCGATGCCCTTGTTCTCCCAATCGCCATAACGCGTTGGCTCTGGCCCCTTCCGCCCCTGAAATTCCTTCGGCATCGGTTTGGCATTGGCGGCCGCCTGCTGGCGCCGAACCTCGGCTTCGGCCAGCGCGCGCTGAGCGGCCGGCGTCAATTGCTTGATTTCGGGCTTGCGCGCGGCCTGCGAAGGATTGTCACTCATGGCCAACCTCTATCTTTCGGAACTCATCAAGAGATCGTGGCCCCCGGTGAAAAAAGCCAGAGGCGATTCTTACATTTGGCATATTCGCGTGGCAGAGGTGGGGCCGGTTGTGAATGGCATGCCCCGAACATTTGCGCTTGCGGATATTGCCTCTTCCCTTTCGGGTCATGCATGCCGCCTCAAAGACTAGCCCGCCCCGCTGAAGTGCCCGGACTCGCGGCACGCCGGATCGCCGCCGATATCCTCGACGGCGTCTTGCACAAACATCGCACCCTGGACGACCAGCTCGACGGCGCCGGTGCGCATCCGGCACTGAAGACATTAGCCGATCGCGACCGCGCGCTGATGCGTCGCCTTGTCGCGACGATCTTGCGCCGGCTCGGCACGCTCGGCCATCTGTTGTCTCGGCTGCTCGATCGCGGCATTCCGACGGATGCACCGCGTGCGCAAAGCGCGCTCCTGATCGGGGCTGCGCAAATCCTTTGGATGGACGTGCCCGATCATGCCGCCGTCGACCTGTCGGTGCGGCTGGTGCAATCCGACCGCCGCGCGGCGAAATATGCGGGCCTCGTCAACGCCGTGCTGCGCCGCTGCGCGCGCGAGGGCGCCGGCATCGTCGACGAGGTGAAGACCGAGACGCTCGACATCCCGACCTGGCTGTTGAAGCGGTGGATCGCGCATTATGGCGAATCGGCTGCCAAAGCCATGGCGCAAGCGATCAGCCATGAGCCGTCGCTCGATCTCACCGTGAAATCCGATCCGGCGCAGTGGGCCACGCGGCTGCACGGCGAACAGCTTCCGACCGGAACGGTGCGCACGCTGCTGCAAGGCTCCGTGACCATGCTGCCAGGCTTTTCCGAGGGCGCCTGGTGGGTGCAGGATGCCGCAGCGGCGCTGCCGGCGCGGTTGTTCGGCGACATCAAGGGCAAGACCATCGTCGATTTCTGCGCCGCGCCCGGCGGCAAGACCGCGCAGCTGGCGCAAGCCGGCGCACGCGTCATCGCGCTCGATCGCTCGCCCGCCCGCGTGGCACGGCTGAAGGACAACATGACCCGGCTGTCGCTTGAGGCAGAGGCGATCGTGGTCGACGCCGCCGAATGGCAGGGCGATAACGGCGGCTTCGACGGCATCCTGATCGACGCGCCCTGCACCTCGACCGGCACCATCCGCCGGCATCCCGATGTCGCCTGGCTGCGGCAGGAGGCCGACATTGCTGCCCTCGGCGCCTTGCAAAAGCGCCTGCTGCAGAGGGCGACCAGCCTGCTCAACCCCGGCGGGACATTGGTCTACTGCACCTGCTCGCTGGAGCCGGAAGAGGGCGAAGCCGCCGTTGCCGCGCTGCTAGCGGCCGAACACGGCTTGAAGCGTGTACCGGTTGCACCTGAGGAGGTGGCGGGGCTGGCGGAAATCATCAATCCGCAGGGGGATTTACGTACACTGCCTTCTCACCTCGCGCATGCCGATCCCCGGCTTGGCGGGCTGGATGGATTCTACGCTGCAAGGTTGGTTAAATCCTGATTTTTACAATGGATTTCCGCGAGTACCCGCGGTGATTCGGTCTATTCAAGATGGTGTCAGTTTCCAGTTTCCGGATTAAAAGGATTCGCCAGAATCCTCTCCCCCCACCAAGGCACGGCGTGTCGGTCGCTCAACGCAGACGCATTTCGACCCTGATCATGGGCCGCTTCGCGCGGAACATGATGGCGCGCGCCAGCGGCAGCTCGGTGGCGCTGTCGAAATTGTGGCCCGGCCGCACCGACCGGCTGATCATCGCCCCGCACGACCTGCGCACCGCGGACGCTACCCGCGCCGCCGAAATCTATGCCGGCCGCTTCGTCTTCGCCGGCAAGATCGTCACTTGCCACGGCCGCTCGATCTTCGATCTCGAGCCCCCGTCGGAAGATTGGGAGGTGTCGCTGCTCGGCTTTGGCTGGCTGCGACACCTGCGCGCGGCCGACACCGCGTTGACCCGCGCCAATGCCCGCGCGCTGGTCGACGACTGGCTTACCAATCCGAACAACAAGCGTCCGATCGGCCGCCGCGCCGATGTGCTGTCGCGCCGGGTGATCTCGCTATTGTCGCAGGCGCCCTTGGTGCTCAGCGATACCGACAGCAAGTTCTATCGTCGTTATCTGCGCGGGCTGGCGCGCGAGATTCGCTATCTGCGCTACACGATGCTCGATGTCACCGACGGCGTTCCCCGGCTGCAGGTGCTGATCGCGCTGTGTTACGCCTCGCTCTGCCTTGCCAACCAGGCGCGCCAGATCCGCAGCGCCAGCCGCAAGCTGTCGGACGAATTGCAGCGGCAGATATTGCCCGATGGCGGACACATCACGCGCAATCCCGGAGCGCTGATCGATCTCTTGATCGACCTGCTGCCGCTGCGGCAGACATTCGCGGCGCGCAACATCGCACCGCCGCCGGCGCTGCTCAACGCAATCGACCGCATGATGCCGATGCTGCGCTTCTTCCGGCATGGCGACGGCACGATTGCGCTGTTCAACGGCATGAGCGGCACGCCGTCGGACCTGCTCGCGACCCTGCTCGCCTATGACGACACCCATGGCACGCCGATGGCGAGCATGCCGCATACCGGCTTCCAGCGCCTCGATGCCGGCGCGATGACGGTCATCGTGGATACCGGCACGCCGCCGCCGCCGAATGTAAGCCACGACGCCCATGCCGGCTGTCTTTCCTTCGAGCTGTCCTCAGGCGCAAGCCGGATCGTGATCAATTGCGGCATGCCCTCGACCAGTCGCGACAATTGGCGGGCCTTCGCCCGCAGTACGGCGGCGCATTCGACGCTGACGTTTCAGGACGTCTCATCCTGCCAGTTCGTCGAGCTGTCGGCGATGAAGCGGCTGCTGCATGGTGCGCCCGTCGTCAGCGGGCCAGAGATCGTCGAGAATTTTCGCGAGGTGGTGAACAACGGCGAATTGCTCACCACCTCGCATGACGGCTATGTCGCGCGCTTCGGCGTGATCCATCGGCGCGTGCTGATGACCTCGCCTGACGGCACCAGGCTCGACGGCGAAGACTCGGTGTCACCCGCGCCCGGCGCTCGCCTCAAGAACAACCAGACCAACTACGCACTTCGCTTTCATCTGCATCCATCGGTGAAGGCGAACCGGCTTTCCGACGGCCGCGGCGTCATGCTGGTGCTGCCGAACCGCGACGTCTGGACCTTCGAGGCGCTCGACGACACGGTCGAGCTCGAGGACAGCGTGTTCCTGGCCGGCACCGACGGTCCGCGCCGCACTGCTCAGATCGTGATCCGGCAGGACTCGCGTCACGCCTCCTCGGTGCGCTGGAGCTTTACGCGCTCGACCACCACCCCAGCCACGACCAATGCGCGCCGCAACGCGCGCCGCGAGCCCGAATTGCCGTTGTAGTCGCGACTTCGCTGTCATTGCGAGCCAACGGGTCCGCGCGAACGCACGGCCCGATGACAGGCTCCGCGAAGCAATCCATGCTTCCGCAAGTGGGTAGATGGATTGCTTCGTCGCTTCGCTCCTCGCAATGACGAACTCTATTAGTTCCTTTCCAACCGGTCGAGATCGGCGATCAGGGTGGGCCAAGACAAGGGATAGAGACAAGGCATAGGGACACGACATAGCAGAGCCCCGATCTGGCCGTTGAGAATGTCGTCGGAAGCTGCTAACCAGCGGCTCTCGCGCGACTGGCGACCTTGGATGGAGCACCATCGGGAAGCGCGGGAACATCCGCCGCGCGCCTGGGCATAAGCACTCCAACAGAGGACCTTGCCCATGACTGAACAACAACGCTCTGATGAACAACGCTCTGATCATCCCCGCCGCGTTACCCGCGCCCTGCTCTCCGTCTCCGACAAATCCGGCCTGATCGATTTCGCCCGCGCTTTGGCCAGCCACAACATCGAGCTGATCTCGACCGGCGGCACCGCGAAGGCGATCGCCGAGGCCGGGCTGAAGGTAAAAGACGTCTCCGAGCTGACCGGCTTTCCCGAGATGATGGACGGCCGGGTCAAGACGCTGCACCCGAAGGTGCATGGCGGCCTGCTCGCGATCCGTGCCAACCAGGAACATGCCTCCGCGATGAAGACGCACGGCATCGCGCCGATCGATCTGCTCGTCGTCAACCTCTATCCGTTTGAAGCGACCGTCGAGAAAGGCGCCGATTTCGCCGAGTGCATCGAGAACATCGACATCGGTGGACCCGCGATGATCCGCGCCGCGGCAAAGAACCATGACGATGTCGCTGTTGTCGTGGACGCGAGCGACTATCCGGCCGTGCTCGACGAGCTCACGGCGAACCAGGGCGCAACCACGCGGACGCTGCGCCGCAAGCTCGCGGCCAAGGCCTATGCGCGCACCGCCGCCTATGATGCCGCGATCTCAAACTGGTTCACGGGTGAGCTGAACACCGAGGCGCCGGACTTCCGCAGCCTAGGCGGCCGGCTGATCCAGGCGCTGCGCTATGGCGAGAACCCGCACCAGAAGGCGGCGTTCTATCGCCTGCCCGACAAGCGGCCCGGCGTTTCCACCTTCCGCCAGTTGCAGGGCAAGGAATTGTCCTACAACAACATCAACGATACCGACGCCGCATTCGAATGCGTGGCCGAGTTCGACCCCAAGCGCACCGCGGCCTGTGCAATCATCAAGCATGCCAATCCCTGCGGCGTCGCCGAAGGTCCTGACCTCGCCACCGCCTATCGCAAGGCGCTGGCCTGCGACTCGACCTCGGCCTATGGCGGCATCATCGCGCTCAACCGCACGCTGGATGCCGAGACGGCCCGCGCCGTCATCGGCATCTTCACCGAAGTCATCATCGCGCCCGACGCCACGGATGAAGCGATCGCGATCATCGCCGGCCGCAAAAACTTGCGTCTGCTGTTGACCGGCGGCCTGCCCGATCCGCGCGCTATCGGCCTCACCGCGAAGACGGTCGCCGGCGGTCTGCTGGTGCAAAGCCGCGACAATGCCGTCGTCGACGATATGGTGCTGAAGGTCGTCACCAAGCGCGCGCCGACCGAACGCGAGATGCGTGACCTGATCTTCGCCTTCCGCGTCGCCAAGCATGTGAAGTCGAACACGATCGTTTACGCCAGGGATCTCGCGACGGTCGGCATCGGCGCCGGCCAGATGAGCCGCGTCGATTCTGCCCGCATCGCCGCGCGCAAGGCGCAGGATGCGGCCGCCGAATTGAAGCTCGCCGAGCCGTTGACGAAGGGCTCGGCGGTCGCCTCCGACGCGTTCTTCCCCTTCGCCGACGGCATGCTGGCTTGCATCGAAGCCGGCGCCACCGCGGTGATCCAGCCCGGCGGCTCGATCCGCGACGACGAAGTGATCAAGGCCGCCGACGAGCACGACATCGCGATGATTTTCACCGGCACGCGGCACTTCCGGCACTAACGGACGGGTTAGACAAGTTTGCTGCCGCATAGACGGTGCACCTCACCCCTTGTGGGAGAGGCATAGGCCGCCTCTGGCGGCCGTTCTTGAAGAACGCCGTAGCGAAGCTTCGGCTATGTCGCATCGCCAGATGCGATCCGGGTGAGGGGTCTGTCTCCGCAAATTCGTTGTCGAGGCCGCGGATAGAGACCCCTCATCCGTCGCGCACTTCGCGCGCGCCACCTTCTCCCACAAGGGGAGAAGGGACGGAGTACGCGGCGACCTAGTCGTATCGCGGCCACATGCATGATCCCAACGCAGTCGTCGCCATCAAAAATCTCATTTGAGATCACGCCTCCGCGCTTTGCCTCGCAGAGGCGATGGCATGTAACATCATCGCGACGTTGAAGGCTTCAACCCGCGGCAGGAATTGCATCATGTCGTTTCGGATCAGCCGGCGCCTGCACTGCATCGCGCTGGCATTGTTTTGTGTCCTCGTACAGCCTGCCTTTGCGCGCGAAGCGTATGTGCCGCCGGCCGCCGGCCGCATTCATGCCGTCGCGGCCGAGCACGGCCTCGTCGTCGCCCAGGAGAAAATCGCCGCACGTATCGGCGCAGATATCCTGAGACAGGGCGGCAATGCGGTCGATGCCGCGGTCGCGACCGGCTTTGCCTTGGCGGTGACCTACCCGCGCGCCGGCAATATCGGCGGCGGCGGGTTCATGGTGATCCATCTTGCCAGCCGCCATGAAGATGTCGCGCTCGATTATCGCGAGACTGCGCCGGCGGCGATGACCCGCGACACCTTCCTCGGGCCCGACGGCAAACCCGACAACGCGAAGTCGCGCGACTCCGCGCTCGGCATTGGCGTTCCCGGCACGGTCGCAGGCCTCGCGCTGGCGCTGGAGAAATATGGCTCCGGCAAATTCACGCTGGCGCAACTCCTCAAGCCCTCCATCGAGCTTGCGCGCGACGGATTTGTGATCACCGACGACACGGCCGATACGCTGCCGCAATGGTTTCGTCGATTGGCGAAATGGCCGGCGTCGGTAAAGGTGTTCGCGCGGCCCGACGGCACGTCGCTGCGGGAAGGCGACAAATTCGTGCAGACCGACCTCGCCGCGACGCTCTCCGCGATCGCCAAGCAAGGCCCGCGCGGGTTCTATGACGGACCGGTCGCCGAAAAGCTCGCGAAAGCCATTCGCGACGCCGGCGGCATCATGACGGCCGATGACCTGAAGGCCTATCAGCCCATCATCCGCACGCCCGTGCATGGCACCTATCGCGGCTATGACATCGTGTCGATGCCCCTGCCCTCTTCCGGCGGCATCGTGCTGCTGGAGACGCTGAACATCCTCGAGGGCTTTCGCCTCTCGGACCTCGAGCAGGGATCGGCGGCCTCGCTGCATCTTTTGATCGAGGCGATGAAGCGCGGCTATGCCGACCGCGCGCGCTATCTCGGCGATCCTGCCTTCATCAAGGCGCCAACCAATATTTTGCTTGCCAAGGACTACGCCGCCAAACTGCGCGCGGAAATTGATCCCGAGCACGCGACGCCAGCGGACAAGGTGAGCTCTGCGCTGCCGCCGCACGAAGGCAGCAACACCACGCATTATTCGGTGGTCGACAGCGAAGGTAACGCCGTCAGCAACACCTACACGATGAACTTCTCCTACGGTTTGGGCCTGGTCGCCGATGGCACCGGCGTGCTGCTCAACAACGAGCTCGACGATTTCACCGCGGCACCGGGCGCGTCGAACGCCTTCGGACTGGTCGGCTATGACGCCAACCTGCCCGGCCCCGGCAAGCGGCCGCTATCCTCGATGTCGCCGACCATTGTGCTCAAAGACGGCAAGGTGCTGCTGGTGACAGGCTCGCCCGGCGGCAGCCGCATCATCTCGACCGTCCTGCAGGTGATCGTCAACGTACTCGACTATCACATGGACGTCGCGGCCGCCGTCGCAGCGCCACGGCTGCATCATCAGTGGATGCCGGACGAGGTGAAGGTCGAGCCCGGCTTTCCCGACGAGGTCCTCGCGGGCCTTCGCGCGCGAGGCCACAGCCTCGTGGAGTCGATGGGCTATTCTTCGGCCAACTCGATCCTCGTGACGCCGAATGGCCTGCTCGGCGCGGCCGATCCGCGTACCCGAGGCGCGGAAGCTGCGGTACAATAACGTCCGAGAATCGTAGATTTCATGGAGCAAAGCGCAAGCGCGCCACCATCGCGTGCGGGATGTCTCTGGTGGGCACGGCGCTTGCGCGCCTTTGCCCCATCCTGCGAGTGCAGGCGGGATTATCCGCACCCCGGGGAACATCGAGCCAAGCAGGCAATTTTCTACCTTGGGAGAGAATGCCATGACCATGCCCCAGCCGTCATCCGCGATCGAAACCGCCGCAATCGAAGACACCAGCCTGCTCGCCTTTTACCGGGACATGAATCTTCCGGAGCGGAGAACGTTCTGGGCCTGCGCGACCGGCTGGGCGCTCGATGGCATGGACTTCATGATCTATACGCTCGTGATCGGCACGATCATCACGCTGTGGAAGATCGATGCCGGCTCGGCGGGTCTCGCCGGCACGGCGACCTTGCTCGCCTCGGCCATCGGCGGCTGGCTCGGCGGCTACATCGCCGACCGCGTCGGCCGGGTGAAGACGCTGCAATTCACGATTATCTGGTTCTCGTTCTTCTCCCTTGTCTGCGCGGTCGTACAGAATTTCGATCAACTCCTGATCGCGCGGGCCGTTCTCGGCTTCGGTTTCGGCGGCGAGTGGGCGGCCGGCGCGGTGTTGATGGGGGAAGCAATCCGGCCGCAATATCGCGGACGCGCGGTCGGCTCGGTGCAATCGGGTTGGGCCGTCGGCTGGGGCCTTGCCGTGATCTCACAGGCGATCCTGTATTCGCTGCTGCCCAAGGAGATCGCCTGGCGCTGGATGTTCGCGATTGGCGTCCTGCCAGCGCTACTCGTGTTCTATCTCCGCCGCTACGTCAGCGAGCCCGAGATTGCCGCACAGACCCACGCCAAAGCGGTTGCAGCGGGTGATAGGCCCGCGCTTTGGGAGATTTTCTCTTCTCCTATCCTGAAGACCACCATCCTTGCGTCGGTCATGGCGACGGGATGCCAAGGCGGCTATTACGCCGTCACCTTCTGGGTACCGCAATTCCTGACCAAGGCGCGGCATCTGTCGATCGTCGGTTCGACCGGCTATCTTGCCACGCTGATCGTCGGCTCCTTCATCGGCTATCTCGTCGGCGCATGGCTTGCCGACCGCATCGGCCGCCGCAACCTGTTCCTGATTTTCTCGCTCGGCGCGATCGTGGTCGTGCTGCTCTATACGCAATTGCCGCTGAACAACGAGGTCCTCTGGGTGCTGGGCTTTCCGCTCGGCTTCTTCGCCTCCGGCTATTTCTCCGGCGTAGGCGCGTTCCTGACCGAGCTCTATCCGACGCGGCTGCGCGGCTCGGGCCAGGGCTTCTGCTACAATTTCGGCCGCGGCATCGGCGCGCTGTTTCCGTTCCTGGTCGGCTGGCTGTCGACCACGACCTCGCTCGCCAATGCTATTGCGATCTTCGCGGTCGCCGCCTATGCGGTGTTCTTCCTCGCCGCCTTCGCGCTGCCGGAAACCCGCGGACGCGTGCTGCATGCGGATGGGTGAGTGGACCCGGCAACAATCTCGTCATTGCGAGGAGCGAAGCGACGAAGCAATCCATGCCTCCGCAAGTGGAGCAATGGATTGCTTCGCTTCGCTCGCAATGACAGAGAGAATCACCGCCCCACCTGGTATGGCCCGCCCTTCTCCAGCGCGCGCTTGTAGGCGGGCCGCGCGTGGATGCGATCGAGAAATGCCATCGCCCTGGGATGGCCGTCCTCCAACCCCGCGCGCCCGGCGGCTGCTTCGAGCGGAAAGCTCATCTGGATGTCGGCTGCCGTGAACTCGTTGCCGGCGAACCACTCGCTCTTCGCCAATTCCTCTTCCCAATAGGCCATGTGCTGCTTGAGCTGCGGATTGACGAGAGCCGTCAGCGCCTGGTTCGAGACCTTGCGCACCAATGGCCGCAGCAATGCCGGCGCGCGCTTGGGCATCAGCGTGAACAAGAGCTTTAGCAGCAGCGGCGGCATCGCCGAGCCTTCGGCGTAGTGCAGCCAATAGGTGTAGCGCAGCCGCTCCGGCGTGTTCGGCGGCGGAATGAAACGGCCATTGCCGTAGGTGCCGATCACATATTCGACGATCGCGCCCGACTCCGCAACGGTGTTGCCATTGTCGGTGATGACGGGCGATTTGCCGAGCGGATGGATCGCGCGCAATTCCTTGGGCGCACGCATATCCGGCTGCCGCTGGTAGCGCACGATCTCGTATGGCACGCCGAGTTCTTCGAGCAGCCACAGCACCCGCTGCGATCGCGAATTGTTGAGATGATGAACCGTCAGCATGAATGTCCCCTGGGCCTGCGCGAGCTAGCTCCGTTCCCGTAACAGGCATTTCGGGCGTTAGCGATGCGACCAGCCATCCGCCATGATTTACCCGGATAATATTGACACCTTAATTATATCCGGGTATTATTTGTTTTTGCAGATGAGAGTAGGCCAATGACCGAGAACTTCACCGCTTTTGAGGGCCAGCGATGCCTGGTGTCAGGTCCGATTACCGAGGTCGCGCTCGCGATCAAGGGCGTGACGCGACCTGCCGCCAGCCCGATTGCGATTTTCAGCGACAGCACCGGCCGGCCGATTGACCTCGACCTGCGCGGCAGCAACGCCGACGTGCTGTCGCGGCTCGCCGCGACGTCGCCTGCCACGGCGGAAGAGCCCGTGTCGAACGAGCCGCGCGGACGGGGGCGGCCCAAGCTTGGTGTGGTCGCACGCGAGGTGACGCTGTTGCCGCGGCATTGGGAATGGCTGAGCGCCCAGCCCGGCGGCGCCTCGGTGGTGCTGCGCAAGCTGGTCGACGAAGCGCGCAAAGCCAACGGCGACAGGGATCGCCACCGCGCGGCGCGGGACGCCGCCTATCATTTCATATCGGCGATGGCGGGAAACCTCGAAAATTTCGAGGAAGCCTCGCGCGCGCTGTTCGCAGACGACCGCCGCCGGTTCGTCAGCCTGATCGCGCCCTGGCCGGCCGATATTCGCGACCACGCCGTGAAGCTTGCGTACAGCGACCATGCGTAATTGATCGCTTGAACAGCGGCCGGCAGACTGGTTGAATGATAGAGATCATATCAATCTCGTGAAATCGCGCCGGGGAGGCCGTTTTGAGCACCAATCCGCAGTTCCTGTTCGATTTCGGCAGCCCGAATGCGTATCTCAGCCACGAGGCGATTCCGGCGATCGAGAAGCGGACCAGTGTCCGCTTCGAATATGTGCCGATCCTGCTCGGCGGCATCTTCAAGTCGACCAACAACAAGTCGCCGGCCGAGACGCTCGCTGGCGTCAAGAACAAGCCCGAGTTCATGAAGCTGGAGACCGAGCGCTTCATCAAGCGCTTCAATGTCGAGCCCTATGTCTGGAACCCGTTCTTCCCGGTCAACACGCTGAACCTGATGCGGGCGGCGATCGCGGCGCAATTCGAGGGCGTGTTCGAGAAATATGTCGAGGCCGCCTTCCATCACATGTGGCGCGAGCCGAAGAAGATGGACGATCCGGAGGTGGCCGCGAAGGCGCTGATCTCATCCGGCCTCGACGCCGCGAAACTTCTGGCGCGTGCGCAGGAGGCCGACGTGAAGGCGAAGCTGATCGAGAACACCCAATCCGCCGTCGACCGCGGCGCGTTCGGCTCCCCGACCTTTTTCGTCGGCAAGGAGATGTTCTTCGGCAAGGAGCAACTCCGCGAAGTGGAGGAGATGGTTTCCGGCAAATAGTCACTGTCATTGCGAGCGAAGCGAAGCAATCCAGACCGCCTTCGCGA
>Ga0157369_10005522_pt1 | contig 14681 bp, 13 predicted proteins | sample C25metaG_FD_113461 | JGI IMG/M metagenome (GOLD analysis project Ga0157369, IMG submission 113461) | Corn rhizosphere microbial communities from Kellogg Biological Station, Michigan, USA - C2-5 metaG | ecosystem: Host-associated > Plants > Roots > Rhizosphere > Soil | place: USA: Michigan...
GAAAGAGTTTGCCGCCAAAGCCTGATCCGAGAAAACGCGTGATAACACGGACATTTTCAACAGGGAGCCCGAGGGTCTGGGCCATCACCACGCGGTGATTTACTACGCCTTGCGTGGTTTCGAACATTGTTAGCTGGTCGCGATCCCAGACAGCCACCGAGCTGTGCATTTCGATGGGGTTGTGTGTCTCTACGGGCGTGACGTAGGTCTGGTCGACTTTGACTGGCGCTGATTGGAATGCGGTATCGAAGTTGCCGCGATGGCTGCCCTTCTTGCGCTCACCAGAGTAGTCATCAAGGCTCTTGCGCAACTTGGGTGTTTCAGGTTCATAGTCAACACGTACTGCAGCAGCTGCGGCTGTGGCCTGCTCGAACGACTCTGCAACGATAAGGCCGATGTACTGACCCCAGTGGCGGACGATCTCGTCCTCCAGTGCCGCACGAACTTCACTGTTTGTGGCGTTGTCGTCACCCGGAACGGTTCGATAAAGCGGACCAATGTTGCCGTGATGCAAGACGAGAAGGACGCCGGGCATTTTCTCCGCAGTCGAGGAGTCAAAACTGCGGATTCGGCCGCTGGCAATGGAGGCGACGACAGGAACGGCGTAGGCCATGCCTTCAATGTGGAAGTCGGTGGCATATTTCGCAGTGCCTGTGGTCTTCAGTGGTCCGTCAATCCGTGGCGTTGGCCGCCCAATGATGCCGGCAGGAGTCGTGCTCATACGTACCTCTCTTGCTATGCCTCGTGAAGGTTGGACTTCAGAAGGTCCTCGATGCGAATGGGAAGGCTGCGGACGCGTACACCGGTTGCATGATAAACCGCCGCCGTTATGGCCGGCGCGACGCCCGCCATGCCGATCTCGCCGATGCCGCGTGCGCCGTACTCGTTGACGATGTAGTCGGGGTAGTCGAGGAAGTTGATTTCGATCTCGGGCAAGTCCGCCATTGTGGGGACGATGTAGTCAGCGAAGTTGTTGTTGATCGGCTGACCGGTGCGGTGATCATGGACAGTCTCTTCAAACAGGCTCATGCCTAGTCCCATGACGACAGCGCCGAGCATCTGGTTAGTGCCTGCGCCCCTATTGATGATGCGGCCGCAGTCAAACACCGAAACGATGCGGCTGACACGCAGGCGGGCAATCTCGGGCTCCCACTCGACCTCGGCGAAGTGGCAACCGTATGAGTGCAGTGAATACTTCTTGGCTTTCGGATCGTCGAAAGATGGCGCGGTCTTACCCGTAGCAGTGATGCCGCTGAGGTTTGCCATTTTCAGCACTTCTTCGAACGGGACACCGTTGGCGCTCAACTGGCCATCGGAGCGCATGGAAACGCCGACCACTTTCGGCTGCTGATCATTTTTCTGCATGACCTTGCCGTTCGCGATGGCAAGGTTCTCGGGCTTCATGCCGTGGAAAGGTGAGTCTGGAAGCGAGGCGGCAATGTGCAGCAAGCGCGTCACGGCCGAATTGGTGGCAGTGGTGGTGGCGGGAAGTACGGCACTGGTGGCCATCGATCCGCCGGATGTTGGACCCTCGGGCAGAGAACTGTCACCCAAAAACACGTCGATGCGATCTAAAGGCACACCCGTGGCAGCATGAACGACCTGCGCGAAGATGGTGTAAGTTCCGGTGCCGATATCCTGCGTGGCGCAGCGAACGCATACGCGTCCATTGGGGCAGAGTTCAACGCTTGCAGTGCAGGGGATGCGCGCGGCGGACCAGGAGGCGCTGCCGAGGCCAAGGCCGACGATCTTGCCGTTACGGCGCATTGAACCCGGTTCAGGTGTGCGGCTCTTCCAGCCGATTCTCTCCGCGCCGGTGGTCCAGCACTCCTTGAGGTGGCGTGATGAGAAGGGCAGCTTCTTGCCTTCGTCGAGCTCTGCATCGTTCTTGATTCGGAGTTCCACGGGATCCATTTTCAGTTTGTCGGCGAGCTCATTCATCGCCGATTCAAGTGCGAACAGGCCGGGAACAGCGCCGGGCCCGCGCATCGGGGCGGGCGCGCCTACGTTGCGGCGCACCATCCCAGTCGTGACGACGAGGTTGGGAGTGCTGTAGAGGAAGGGCGTCTGCTCGCCGCAATGCTCGACGAAGTCATCGAGTTGCGAAGTCTGGGTGAAGAAGTCGTGGCGGATCGCGGTTAACTTGCCATCCTGCGTTGCGCCCAAGCGGATGCGCTGCTGAGTGCGAGGGCGGTGGCCTGTGTTGGAGAACATCATGCGACGGTCAACGCTGATTTTGACTGGACGATTCAACGTGCGGGCTGCCGATGCGGCGATGGAAGACTGCGGCCAGGGGAAGAGCTTGCCGCCGAATCCCGATCCTATGAAGCGCGAGATCACGCGAACATTCTCGCGAGGAACTCCGAGAACCTGCGACATGACGACGCGGTGGTTGACGACGCCCTGCGTGCACTCGTAAAGGGTGTAGTTCTCTCCATCCCAGACAGCGACGGTGCCATGCAGTTCCATCGGATTGTGGGTTTCGACTGGCGTGATGTACGTCTCGTCGAGCGTCACCGGGGAAGAAGCTAAAGCTTTGTCAGGGTCGCCGCGTTTCCAGCTTTCCGGACGGTCTCCGTCGAAGTTGCTGAGGTCGGGGTTGACGTCGGGTGTTTCCGCTTCGTACTCCACCTTGATGGCGGCGGCAGCAGCCTTTGCATGCTCGTAGGTGTCCGCTACTACGGCAGCTACAAACTGGCCCCAGTAGTAGATCTTGTCGTCAGAAAATGGGGGGCGCGCTTCACTGATGGTTCCGTCGGACTCATGGGGATAGAAGCGGTAGACATTGTCGATTTTGCCGTGATGCATGACAAGCATTACGCCGGGCATTTTTTCGGCCACCGAGGTATCAATACCGCGTACTTTGCCTTTGCCGATCGTAGCTTGTACGGGAACGGCGTGTACCAGATTTGGAAAATTGTGATCTACCGCGTAACGCGCGGTGCCGGTGGTCTTCAACGATCCGTCGATGCGAGGAACTACCGCGCCAATGATGCCGGCTGCGTGAGGAAGGGAATCCGTCGCCATGAGCAACTCCAGAGGATATGCAACTATGCGGTTGCTGTTGCGGTTTTGAGCGAGCGCACCAGGCAGCGCTTCGCGAGTTCCACTTTGAAGGCGTTATCCTTGTGCGGCTTGGCTTTCGCGAGAGCGGCCTCGGCTGCGGCTTTGAATGTCGCGGCATTTGCCGGTTTGCCCATGAGCGCGGCTTCGGCCTCGTGTGAGCGCCAAGGCTTTGTGCCTACTCCACCCATAGTTACGCGGATGTAGCGGATGTGGCCGCCTTCGACGCGGGCGACTATCGCCGCAGAAGATAGGGCAAACTCGTAGCTGGCGCGATCGCGAAGTTTAAGGTAAGTGGATTTCGCGCCTTCAACGGGCTTGGGCAGATCGACGTAGGTGATCAGATCGCCGGGCTCAAGGGCGTTTTCAATGTGGGGCGTATCGCCGGGGAGTTTGTGGAAGTCGGCGAAAGCAATCGTCCGTTTGCCTTTGGGCCCTTCAACGTGAATCACGGCTTCGAGCGCGGCCATGGCAACGCACATGTCTGAAGGGTGTGTGGCGATGCACTTGTCACTGGTGCCAAGAATCGCATGTATACGGTTGAAGCCCTCGATCGCTGCGCAGCCAGAACCGGGGGTGCGCTTGTTGCATCCGTAGCCGCCGGGCGTTCCTGCGCTGGGTTCACGGAAGTACATGCAGCGGGTGCGCTGGAGCAGGTTGCCGCCGGTTGTGGCCATGTTGCGGAGCTGGGGCGAGGCGCCGGAAAGGAGAGCCTCAGACAGAACGGGGTAAGCCTTCTTTACGTCATCGTTCCACGCGAGGTCGGAGTTTCGCACCATTGCGCCAATGCGGAGGCCGCCATCGGGTAGTTTCTCGATCTTGTCGAGCGGGAGAAGGTTGATATCGACCAGCGTCTTCGGCGTCTCGACGTGAAGCTTCATCAGGTCGACGAGGGTGGTACCGCCCGCGATGAATTTGGCCTGCTGCGCACCGGCAAGCGCTTTCTCGACATTCGGAGCTTTGACGTAATTGAACGTTTCCATCTCTGTCTCCTCTCTTATGCGCGCGAACGCACTTGCTTCACGGCAGCAAGGATGTTGGTGTAGGCGCCGCAGCGGCAAATGTTGCCAGACATCGCCTGCTTGACCTCGTCGTCCGACTCTCCGATGGGCTCTTTGAGAAGCGCGACGGCGCTCATAATCTGGCCGCTGGTGCAGTAGCCGCATTGGTATCCGTCGTGTTCCACAAAAGCAGCCTGCATGGCGTGGAGGTTTCCGGGCTGTCCAACACCTTCGATGGTGGTGATCTCGTCGCCCTCGTGCATCAGCGCGAAGGAAAGGCAGCTATTTACCCGGCGGCCATTGACGTGGACCGTGCAGGCACCACATTGGCCGTGGTCGCAGCCCTTCTTTGTGCCGGTGAGGTGGACTCGCTCACGCAACGTATCCAGCAAGGTGGCACGCGGGTCCAAGTTTTTCAGCGTGTAATCCTTGCCATTGATGCGCAACGTGACGGTGCTGCCTTCGGCCGTTTCGGATTGTTCCTGTTCCGGCTCGGCAACCGGAGTTGCAGCAGCGAGAGGAACCGTTCCCGCGATCAGACTGGTGGCCCCGAGACCAGAGAGGAAGGTACGGCGGCTCACTCGGACCGTTGCTGATTCCAAGCTCAAAGGCTCGAGATCAATGGATTGCTGATCCGGCGCGAACTCCGGCACAAGCTCGTGATCAGAGCGCTCCGGGGTGCGCGAGCGCAGATGTCTAAAGCGCATATCGAAACTGTCTGCCACAGGTCGACCTCCTTGAGACAGGCTGACTTTCAGTGTTTTGGGCTACCAGCGCGCTCAGCAAACTTGCCAGGCGGGGAAACGCCGTGCCGATATCGTACGCCCAAGAGCTTACAGGTGGGAATCGGGTAGTTGATCAGACGATAATACGGTCGAAATGGATGGGGAAGGACATGGCCCGGCGCGTCCCGGGCCATGGAGGATTAGCTTGCTGTGGCGAACTCTTCTTGCTCTGCCCTGACCAGTTGGGGCCCGCCAACCCTGGTCTTTTCTTCGATCATTTTGTAGTTATCGATCTTGTGAGTCAGCAATTCGTGGGCTTTCTGCAACTCTGCAATTTTCTCAGCGATGGAAGCACGATGGTCTTCGAGCAGCTTGCGCCGTTGCAGAGAGGTTGAATCTCCCTGTTCGCGGAGTGCGGCGTACTGCTGCATCTCGCGAATGGACATATTGGTAGCTCGCATGCAGTGCAGGAAGTTGAGCCAAGCTTCATCCGCTTCGGAATATCGGCGGTGACCGTTGCGCGCGCGGCCAACCGGTTGGATCAAGCCAACGCGCTCGTAATAGCGAAGAGTGTGCGCGGTCATTCCGCAACGCTCAGCCATGGATCGGATTGTGTAACCAGCGTCTCTCATCACCTTCACCCTACAACTTCGAGCGCGGACGAAGTCAATGAGGGTAGGCTCGTAAAATGAGATGTTTACATGATCCTTATACATAGGGATCGGATCTATATTTCCGCAATCTTCCATTTTTCAGATAGATATGGATGAAATGGCTCTGTTCGACCGGCTGTGGGCTTAACAATTCTTAAGAAAAGACCTGGGGCGAGTGTTTGGAAACAAAATGCCCTTCGAAGTGAGATCCACGAGCAAGTTTCCTACCAGGCTCGTTCTGTTCCCGTATGATCGTTGAGAAAAATGAACGACGGAAAGAGCCCCTACGAATCGATGCTGGCGATCGCGCTTGGAGAAGCGCGTTTCAGCCGCGCTGAAGGCGGAATTCCCATTGGGGCGGCGCTCTTTACCCGGTCGGGTGAGTTGGTGAGCAGCGGCCACAACCGTCGGGTACAGCAGGGCGATCCGAGTATGCACGGAGAGACGGATGCATTTCGGCGTGCGGGTCGGCAGAAGAGCTATCGGGATCTGGTTATGGTCACGACCCTGGCGCCTTGCTGGTATTGCAGCGGTTTGATCCGTCAATTCAAGATTGGGAAAGTGATTGTTGGCGAGAGCCGGACGTTCTCCGGAGGCATTGAGTGGCTTCGGGAGAATGGCGTCGAGGTGATCGATCTCGACAGCAGCGCCTGCCGCGAACTTCTGGAAGCCTACATTGCCGAACACCCCGAGATCTGGAACGAGGATATCGGGGAAGAGTAAGCCAACCCTCATTCACTGGAGAAAACACGAATGGAGCGTCGCGACTTTCTTGCAGGATCCCTGGCGGCAGTATCAGCGCTGGCCGCAGAGCCGGGTGCCGGAGCTCAGACCGCGGAGAATTCTTCGAAACAGCGGGAGTTCTACCAGATCCGCCGCTATTTTGTGCAATCGGGATCACAGAGCTCGATGACCGAGAAGTACATCAGCGAAGCGCTGATCCCTGCGCTGGCGGGCAAGGGCGGCCCGGTCGGCGCTTTCCGACTGGATATCGGTCCTGAAACGCCGACGTTCTATGTTCTGATCCCGCTCGCATCACCCGCTATGGAAGCATCCCTGAAACTGGAACTGAGCAAGAACGAGACTTACCTCAAGGCAGCGGAGCCATTCTGGAGCGCACCGTCAACTTCTCCGGCGTTTATCCGGGTGGACTCGTCGCTGCTGGCGGCGTTTGAGGGATGGCCGCGGATCACGCCGCCGGAGAAGGGCAAGCGCATCTTCCAACTCCGGACGTATGAAAGCCCCAGCTATCGCGACCACATCCGAAAGGTGGAGATGTTCCACTCCGGTGAATTCGAGATTTTTAAGAATGCCGGCTTTCACCAGGTCTTTTATGGTGACACTGTGATCGGTCCGCGTATGCCGAATCTGACCTACATGCTTAGTTTTGCGGATTCCGCGGAACTGGACGCCAGGTGGAACGTGTTTCGGAATGATCCGGCATGGAAGAAGCTGTCGGCGGATCCGAAATATGCCTTTGAGCCTATCGTCAGCAACATCACGAACCTTATCCTGAGCCCGCTGGCGGCTTCGCAAATCTGATTCGACGGTTTATTGGTTTGCGGTTCGATACGCTCCCAGCCGGCCGCAGAGGTTCAGGAGAGCCTCGTCCTCTTCGCGGGCAGCGGCAAGCTGCATTCCCCCGACGCGGCCGGGAACGGTGACCACGGGATTTCCGCCCAAGCTGAATGGCGTGGTGTACCGCAGAATCCGTCTGCGAGCATCGGAATTGTCTGCCCCGGTGTTCAACCTTGCGACAGGGGCAGCGGGGAGCAGCAGGAGCTGGTGTTCTCGCAAAAGCTCGTCGATGCGACTGCGAAACTCCGCATGTTGCAGACGCCTGCGGGCGAGCTCACCGGGGGTGATACTCGCGCCCTGTTCCAGCCTGACGCGAATTTCCGGGGAAAACTGGTCGTAGTTGCCGGCGTGAATTTCGGCTGCCTCCGAGGACTGGATCGCCGCGTAAATCTCGAATGAATCGTGCCACCATGCCGCCTCGAACTTCGAGCTTTGTAGTCCAAGAGCGTGGAGTTTGCTCGTCACGTTGCGGAGGCTGGCCAAGATCTCCGGCTCGCAGTCGTGCAGGAAGTCATCGTGGATTACACCGAAACGTTGGAATTGCCGGATGCCGGAAGTCGCTGCTTTTGCGAATGGCTCGGCGAGCAGTGGAGCGTCCTGGAGATCGCGGAAGAGCCACCCCATGGTATCGAAAGATTGCGAGAGATGAGCGGCGCCGCGCCAGTCGCCTCGACCAATGGACGCCCGGTAGCCTGCGAGACCACAGAGAGCTGCGGGGCAGCGAATGGAGCCTCCCGTGTCGGTGCCGATTGCGGCGAGGGCTGAGCCCTCAAGAATGCTGGCTGCAGCTCCGCTTGATGAGCCGCCGGTGAGCGCACCGGGTTTGCCTGGCTGTTCGCAGTCGCCGAACTCCGGATTCTCGCCGGTTATACCGTAGGCAAGAGGATGCAGGTGTGTCTTGCCGGTGATCACGGCGCCTGCTTCTCGGAGTCTCTCGACAAGCCATGAATCGCGCAATGCGATGCCGTTCGCATCGCTGAAGAATCTGACGCCGCAGGTGGTCGGGGAACCGGCGATATCGAAGCAATCTTTGATTGAAACGGGAGTGCCCCAGAGATTTGGGCGGCCATCCCCGAAAAGGCCACCTTTGTCTGCAGGCATATCGGAGGCGCGTTCAGCTTCTTTGATCGTCCAATCAGGATCGTGCCAGAGATAGGTGTTTTGGCCAGCATTGCGATTTGCGCGATCCAGGACTGTCCGCGCGAGCGCAGCGGGTTCGACCTTACCGGCGGCCAGAGCCGCGCGCGTCTCACGGATGGTGGGAGCAAGCTCCATGGCTGAATTGTAGGTGGGGGAACTAGGAAAGCTCTCATGCTGACCGGGGTAGACTTATGCCGATGACGGGTGTTGGAGCAGTGATTATCGCCGCCGGCTCGAGCAGCAGGCTGGGGCGGCCCAAGCAACTACTCGTGTTTGAAGGCGAGACACTGCTCGGCCGGGCGATTCGGATGGCTGTTAATTCGGGAGCGAAGCCAGTTTTCGTCGTGCTCGGAGCCAATCGGAACGAGATCGAGAGCGGGGCCGATCTATCCGGATCGCGGGTTGTCGTGAATGAAAACTGGTCTGCGGGAATGGCCAGTTCAATCCGTGCAGGGGTGCTGCAATTGGAGCAGGACTTCCCTGAGACTCAGGGCGTGTTGTTGATGGTGTGTGATCAGCCGCGCGTAACTGCGGAGAATCTGAGCCGGATGATCGATCTGTTTCGCCGCTCGGGGAGCAGTGCAATCGCTTCGCTTTATGCAGGGAAACGTGGAACTCCCGCCATCTTCCCTCGAGAGGCATTCAGAGAACTGCTTGCGTTGCAAGGCGACAAGGGGGCGCGTGGACTACTGGCAGATCAGAATCGAGAAGTGATCGAGATTGCACTCGAAGGAGGAGAACTGGACATCGATCGAGCTGACGACATCACCTGGCTGTAAACACTATGCAATACTTGACTTGCACGTTTTCTGATTGCAGATGGCGATGAACCACGAACCTAATCTCGACTTTTTGCGCCAGGCAATCGCGCTTGCGACACGCAACGTCACATCGGGCAGGGGCGGTCCTTTCGGGGCGGTTGTGGTCCGGGACGGCAGGGTGGTCGCCGAGGGTGTGAACATCGTCACGGCAACGAACGATCCCACGGCGCACGGCGAGGTTACGGCGATCCGTAATGCGTGCAAGGCTCTGAACACCTTCTCGCTGGCTGGGTGCCAACTCTATTCAAGCTGCGAGCCATGTCCGATGTGCCTCGCCGCGTCCCATTGGGCAAGGTTGGATGTTGTGTTCTTCGGCGCCAGTGCCGAGGACGCCGCAAAGGCCGGCTTTGACGACGAGTTTCTCTACGCCGAGTTTCGCAAGAAGCCGGCGGAGCGACTGTTGCCGGGAGCTCAGTATCTGCGGGATGAGGCCTGGTCCAGCTTTGCGGCCTGGATCGCTTCTACGAAGAAGATCCCTTATTGAGGACGCTTCTGAGGGACGCAGAGAACCTGGGCGCCGCACACAAGCACCTGATTCCCGGTACATTGAGCGGAAGTGCTTTGAATGCAATCATCCAGCCCTTGCCCAAGCTTGTTTCAGTGCGATAACGTCTATTACTCATCCCCTTTCTTACGGGAGTTTGCCGCCAAACGCGCAATCAAGGCAGGCAGACGGGCGCCGAACGGCTGAAAGGAAGCGGGAGCTTCTCCGAGGTTTTCATGAGTACCGCAACCATACCGGACGATCTTCTGCTGCGCGAGCGGTTCACCGAGATCAAGCCGCCGCTTTCGCCGCAGGCCGCCGTGATCGAATCCAATCGATGCCTGAACTGCTTTGACGCACCTTGTACGGCCGCATGCCCGACACATATCGATGTACCTGGGTTCATCAAGCGTATTAGCACAGGGAATCTTCGGGGTTCGGCACTCCGTATTCTGGACGCCAATATCCTCGGCAGCAGCTGCGCAAAGGCCTGCCCTGTAGAGGTATTGTGCGAGGGCGCGTGTGTCATGCACCGCTACAATCACGAGCCTATCCAGATTGCGCGCTTACAGCGGTACGCGATGGATTCGTTCCAGGCAACAGGCGAAGAACTGCTGACCGCACCGCGCGGTTCGCGCAACGTTCAGGTTGCGTGTATTGGTGGGGGGCCGGCGTCGCTGGCGTGTGCCGCTGAGCTTTGCCGACACGGGGCGCATGCCATCATCATCGAACGCAACGAATTGCCGGGCGGATTGAATACCTACGGAATCGCAGAGTATAAGCTGCGTACTTCCGACAGCCTGCGCGAAGCCGAGATGATTCGCCGCATGGGCGTGGAGTTCAGAACGGGAGCGGCGATCGAAACTGCGGACGCGCTGGAGGAACTTGAATCCGAGTTCGATTTTCTGTTCTTGGGCGTTGGTTTAGGCGCGATGCAACGGATGAACATCCCCGGTGAGGACCACAAGGGCGTGCTGAATGCGCTCGAGTTTATCGCCTCCTACAAAACAGGGCGTTTGAAGGAGATGACGGGAACGGTCGTGGTCGTCGGAGCTGGAAATACCGCGATCGATGCGGCCAGCGCGGCTCGGCGGCTGGGCGCTGAGACGGTCTATCTACTCTATCGCCGAGGCGAGCGCGAGATGTCGGCGTTTGATTTCGAGTATGACCATGCCAAGCACGAGGGTGTGCAATTCCTCTGGCGTCGGCAGCCCTATGCAATTCGAAGCAATGAACGGGGCAGGCTGTTGCTGGATACCGTCCAGGTTAACGAAGTGGACAAGTCTCTGCTGCCTGTGACCGGCTCGGAGTACACGATTGAGTGCGATTACGTGATTCCGGCCATCGGTCAGTCGCCATTTGCGCAACTGGTTCAGGAACTTCGGCGTATCGAACTGCGCAATGGGATCATCGTCGTTGATCCGGAAACCGGACAGACGGGGAATTCACGTTATTTTGCCGGCGGCGACTGCGCCAACGGGGGCAGAGAAGTGGTCGATGCCGTGGCCGACGGGAAGCGCGCGGCGAGGGCGATCCTGAAAATTGCGGAGGCGGCATATGCCTGATATCCGCGTCCATCGATTTGCCGGGCGAATCGACGCTCCCAACCCATTCTGGCTTGCGTCCGGACCGACCACAAATACCTCAGAGCAGATCATGCGCGCGTTCGATGCGGGCTGGGGCGGCGTGGTTTGGAAGACGATTGGCGATCCCATCACGAATACCAGTCCTCGCTACTCCTCAGTGGACTGGAACGGGATGCGCATGATGGGCTTGAACAACATTGAGCTCATCAGCGATCGCACGGTGGAGGAGAATCTGCGCGAACTGGCGGAGGTGAAGAGGTATTACCCCTATCACCCCATCATCGCTTCTCTCATGGTTGAGTCGAAGCGCGAAGCATGGCATGAGATTGTGCAGCGAACCGAAGATGCCGGGGCGGACGGGCTGGAGCTGAATTTCAACTGTCCACGGGGGAGCGAGCGGGGCATAGGCTCGGCTGGCGGACAGGTCCCCGAATACACGGAGATGATCACGACCTGGGTGAAAGAGAAGGCGCGCACGCCCGTGCTGGTGAAGCTTTCGCCGAATGTTACGGATATTCGTGTCAATGCAAGCGCAGCGCGTCGTGGTGGTGCCGATGGGCTCTCCGCAATCAACACTGTGAACTCGATCACCGGCATCGATCTCGATACTCTTGTGCCGCGACCGAGTGTTGATGGAGCGAGCACGCACGGCGGCTATTCGGGGGCAGCGGTAAAGCCGATTGCCCTGCATAGGGTGCAGGCGATCATGTCCGATCCAGCTTCTGCGCTGCCGCTTTCCGGTATGGGAGGCATCTCGAACTGGCGCGACGCAGCGGAGTTTATTTTGCTGGGATGCGGAACGGTACAGGTTTGCACGGCGGTCATGCACTACGGCTATCGCGTGGTTGAGGATATGACCGAAGGGCTTGAGAACTGGATGCGCACGAAGGGTTTCGCCACGCTGGAAGATTTCCGCGGAAGGTCGCTCGAGCGCATTACAACCTGGAGCAATCTCAACCTGAACTACAAGATTGTTGCGCACATTGACGAGCAGAAGTGCATTGGTTGCGGCCTATGCCAGATTGCCTGCTGGGATGGTGCTCATCAATGTATTCATTTGGACCGTGTGTCGGGTCCGGTGAACGGACAGGTCGAACTGCATGACGGGCCACCCACGGTGGAGTTTCGCTCGCGCACCTCGATCGCCACCACGCCGGTAACGCGGCAGGAGCGCGCTGCGGCTGCTGTGAACCATGGTCCTTATCCAACGCCGCTGGCGAAAATTCCGCGAGTAGATGAGACGGAGTGTACGGGCTGCAACCTGTGCGCGCTTGTATGTCCCGTCGATGAGTGCATCACGATGGTACGGGTTGGTGAGAACGGCCGGCCTGAGAATATGGACCAGCGATCCGCAGTTTCGGAGACCGCCGCGGAACCGCAGCGATCGTGATCCGCGCCGGAGAGGCTAGAACAGCATGCGCAACTCGGTGATCAGGTTGTGATTGTAGGTGTGAAATCCTGAAGTCGCGATCTGCATTCCTGTGTCGATGATGTACGTAGGGTGGGTCGGCTTCCAGTTCTTCCCCCGAATGATGTAAAAAGCGGCAGGAGTGAGGAAGTTCTGCATCTTGCCATCACGCGTGCCGCCAACGAAGAATGTCGCATTGTTCTCAACCTCAAACCAGATCTGCGGCCTGATGTGAGCCTGTGCCTCCGTGTTCGAGGCAATGGAGCGTCCCTGTGAAGCGATCCTGCCGGTGGGGAGTGTGCCTCCCAGGGAAGAGATTGCGGCGAAATGGTGGTAGGCATACGCGGCGGCGAGTGTTGGGCTGAAGGAGTCGGTGCTGGCGCCGTTCTTGTGGCTGCCGGTAGCGAAGCAATGTCCAAGCGCAAACCCGATATCGTAGTTGCCGGTCTCGGCATTGCCTGAGGCTACCCGATATTTCGCCAAGACAGCTGTATCGCCGAAGCCGTCGTCGACGACGCTGTTGTGCTGTATGTACGGTGGAGCCATGAAGTCGAATTCGAAGCGATCGCCGACGATAATCCCGGTGCCCCGTCCGTTCCCATAGTTCACGGTCTCAGTCCCGGTGGAGGTGTATTGATGGGCCACAGAAACCTTTGTGTATTGGACAATTCTGGGATCCGGTCCAACGAGGGGTGTGATCAAGGCAGGCTGTTTGGATGCCATGGTGCGATTGTGCGCGGTGAAGCGTTCGACAAACGTTTGCTGCGCCAGGAGGCTAAGGCTTTCGGATGTAATTAAGAATGCGATGAATAGACCAGAAAGGAGCCCGGTACGCTTCATGTTCCACCTGTTCCGTTTTTAGCAACGGAGGACTTTCGACGCCGTGACTTTCGGCACTTGGGTTGCCTGGTTCATCGGCAGTGTGGGCAGCAACTTCAGGCGAACTTAGAACCACTGCAAAGCACCTTGTATCCAGGCTCTTCTGGGGATAGACAATTGCAGATAGCAGATTGAATGGTCGTTACCTTGAAGCGGCCCGCGGTGACTTTAGCGATGACAGAGGGATTGATCCTCACGATAAGATGAAGGGAGCAAATGGTTTTTACCACTCCAGTGGCTACCGGGCAGGCGATTCGCTTTATGCGGCGGCCGGACGTGCGGGAACAAGCAACGACGCCGCTGATTGAGGTTCACAATCTCGAGAAGACCTACCGCACAGCGCGTGGCCCGCTGACCCTTTTCCGCGAATTGGAACTTACGGTTACCCCCGGAGAACTCGTTGCAATTGTTGGCCAATCCGGGACGGGAAAGAGCACACTTTTGCACATTCTTGGGGCTCTTGATGTGCCGACTGCGGGCACTGTACACTGCGCATCAACCAACGTGGCAGCTCTCAACCCCAGGGAAGCCGCGGCCTTCCGCAATCGTGAGATCGGCTACGTGTGGCAGTTTCACTATCTGCTTCCTGAGTTTTCGGCTGTCGAAAATGTTGCTATGCCGTTGCTGGCTCGCGGAATTGGCCGCAGAGAAGCTCTAGATGCGGCATCTAATTGGCTTAGAGAGGTTGGTTTGGAAGATCGCAGCGAACACCGTCCCGGCGAGCTTTCCGGGGGCGAGCAACAGAGAGTGGCGCTGGCAAGGGCCCTGGTTGGGGGGCCTCGCCTGCTGCTGGCCGATGAACCAACAGGCGATCTGGATGAGTCAACAGCTGGACGGGTTTTTGATCTGCTCGAAGGCCTTCATGTAACCCATGGGCTCACTTCTGTAGTGGTGACCCATAACATTGATCTGGCCGCGCGGTGTACGCGGACTCTGCGCCTGGAGGGCGGGCGCCTTCTCGCCCCGGCAAAGGTATAAAGCACCTTTCCGGGTGGTTTCTGAGTCTGATTGTATAAGTGGGTCCGGAATTGCATTCGGGCACGCGATGCGGTGGGTGGGTGCTGCGGAGGAAGAACTCTGGAGCAACTGGAATGAAGAGGGTCCAGTCCATCCAAAAGTGCTGTTCGGGGCGATATCGAAATTTTCCAGGGGCTTCCGGCGGCGTAGTTTAAAGAAGGGTGAGGAGAGGGGAACCGAGGCCGACGAAGAAATCGGACGGTTATTCCAACCAAAGCCCGCTGTAAGAGGAGAACACAAATGTTCGAACGCTATACGGAGAAGGCACGACGCGTGATCTTCTTCGCGCGATATGAGGCCAGCCAGTTCGGGTCGCCCTATATCGA
>Ga0157369_10005524_pt1 | contig 14679 bp, 10 predicted proteins | sample C25metaG_FD_113461 | JGI IMG/M metagenome (GOLD analysis project Ga0157369, IMG submission 113461) | Corn rhizosphere microbial communities from Kellogg Biological Station, Michigan, USA - C2-5 metaG | ecosystem: Host-associated > Plants > Roots > Rhizosphere > Soil | place: USA: Michigan...
AAAGCCGGCCGCGAAATGATGAAAGGCCGCAACGGCAGCCTGCTGACCCTGTCGTACCTGGGCGCCGAGCGCACCATGCCGAACTACAACGTGATGGGCATGGCCAAGGCTTCGCTGGAAGCCGGCGTCCGTTACCTGGCCGGTTCCCTCGGTCCGGACGGCACCCGCGTCAACTGCGTATCGGCTGGCCCGATCCGCACCCTGGCCGCCTCCGGCATCAAGAACTTCCGCAAGATGCTGGCCGCCAACGAAGCGCAAACGCCGCTGCGCCGCAACGTCACCATCGAAGAAGTCGGCAACGCCGGCGCCTTCCTGTGCTCCGACCTGGCGTCGGGCATCAGCGGTGAAATCATGTACGTCGACGGCGGCTTCAACACCACCGCGATGGGCAACATCGAAGAGTGATCTTCCTGTAGCCGATAAAAAACCCGCTGCGTCTGGCGGGTTTTTTTATGCCTGCAGAAAACCTCGGATCACTACATATGTACCGCCAACCACCCTGCCCTGGCTTCGATACTCGGTGCTCAATGCTTACCAGCCGCCAGGGAGGCGCAGATGAACGACAGACCGGTACATGAACAGACACTGATCCAGAATCTCATCGCGGAATTGACCGCCGTACCGGTGGTCAGCGCCACCACGCCTGCACGCTCGCTGGAGGTTCCGCGTCCGTGCCTGCTGCGCGAATGGATGGAGCTTTACTGGACGGCCCTCGAACGCCCCGAATTTCTCGACTGGGCCAGCCGCTTCGACATTGATCTGGATACCCTGCAGATCAAGGGCGACACCTTGCAAGCGCAGATCCCCTCGAACGGCAGCGCCGGCGTTCGCAGCTTCACTCTGGAAGATGATTCCGGCTGGTGGCAGATGGCGCCAATGCTGCTGTCGATCTCCCAGCGTATCGATCCGGCGGGGTTGGGGCTGCCTTATATCGGCGGGAAATCCGCCAACCCGCTGTATCGCTTTCCACGGTGTGTGGTACTGGCGTTCTACGGTTATCCGGAACCGCAAAACGCGATTCAGGCCCGAGTGATCGTTGCTGAGTTGAAGACCAGCGGTCTGGCGGCTATCGATGAAAATGGCCAGACGACTTCAGCGCTGGTCAAGGAGCGCAACGCGCAACTGGAGGACTTCAAGGCCATCGCCGATCGAATCGATGAGGTATTGCTGGCAAGCGATCCGTTCGAGCAGCGCGGCTTTCTCGACTCGCCGGTGACGCTCACTTCGGACTCTGTCTCCGCTCCCGTCAGAGGGCCGCGCCTAAAACTGGGCGAGCTTCTCGGTCGTTATGAATTCCCATTGCCAGAAGATGCCCGAGCCGCCAAAGCACTTGCGCAGCGCCTGCGACAACAGCGCTGGCCGGAATTGCCCTATGTCAGCGATTACGTGCAGACCGGCGACCCCATCCGCCGCTATCGCGAGGACTTTGCCGACGTGGAAGACGCCCGGCACAGCGTCCGCCGCCTCGAAGCGCTGAGCTGGAACAAGGAGCCGACGGCGAAGATCGATTACGAGGAGTCAAGCGAACCTCATCCGGAGTCTGCGCTGGCGGAGTGGATGGTAATCGGCCAGCGAGGCTTGCAAGTACTCAGTGCAAACGCCGATTTCCAGGCCATTCTGCAGCAGCATGGCTTGCCCGCGAACAGTCGCTTGCTGGTGACCGAATCCGGTCATATCGGCACTGCCAGCGCGAAAGGCTGGGTCACATTGACGGCGCAGGTAGAAGACCACGCCGATTTGACACTCTATCGCGACCAGCTCAAAGCCAAGGCTGGCAAAGCCGGCGGCGCCTTGCGTTCCAACGGACAAGTCACGCTTGCGCAGATGTTGCGCTTCTACGAGCTGCCATTGCCGAAAACAGCGCAGCAGGCGCTGTCCTTCGCACACTGGGACAAGATCAATCTGCACATGCGCCCCGGGCACATGAACCATTGGTATCTGCTCGGCCAGCCTGGCAGACAGACCGCTCGATTCAGCGCTGCGCAGCGCCAGATCATCATCGAGACTACCCAAACATTTCTGCCCAAAGACTCGGTACCGTTGCTCGACTATCTGAGCGAAGGCGTTGATACCGACTTGCCGCTCGCGACGCTCAAGGCCAGAGCCGACTACCTGATCAGCCGAATCCTGATCACGCCACGCGCTCGTACACTGGGCAACCAGCTATTGAAAAACCTCGCTCCGCCGGCCCAGAACAAACGGCTGGTGGCGACCAACCGCGACCGCCTGTTGCTCGCGGCGCTGATTCTCAGTCTGGAACCGAGCGCCGGTGCAGACCTGCACCGAATCATCGGCCAATGCCTGCAAGACCCTTATTTCTGGGGCGAACGTTATGACGAGGTGAGACGGTTCATCGACCACCAACCGCAACTGGCGCAGATCAAAAACAAGACGCTGGCCACCCATCTCCTGTTGTCAGGGATCGCGCCGGAATTTCTCCTGCGCGATATTCCTGCATCAATTGCGTACATGAGTTGCGTGAACTGGGTCAGGTTGAAACAGGTCGTGCTGTATATCGAAAACCGTCTGCCTGGCGTGGCGCGCCTGATGACATCCGAACAACTCAGGGCCTTGGTGAAAGGCCCGGCTCCTGCAGATTTCTACAAATTCCTGCGCGGCGGTGCATGCGCCTCGATCGTTCTCGATTGGGCGGTCGCCAGGGGTTTGGTGACGCGTAACGCCGGATGTCCGCAGACGGGGTACGACGCCGCCGCGCTAAGCCAGGCTGATCAGGTATTTCGCAACCACAACCGGCTCATGCGCGGTTTGTACCACCGGGCATTTCTCATGGCCTTTGCAACGCCGGCCAGCATTGCTCAAACGGATCTGCGCACAGTGTTCGCCGACAATGCGCATCTCGAAGACAAGGTCCTGTCCCTTGCAACGTCGAGCAATGATGGCCCGGCAACGTCTTATTCTCTGAGCGAACTGCATCAGGCCGCGAAGCTGACAGGCGCCATGCAAGGCTGGAGCTCCAGCAATGCGCAGTTGCAACTGGCGCCCATTCTTCCGTCACTGGCCAGGTTGAGTAACGTGGCAAGCCTTTTCCACGCAGCCCTCGGCACTCGGCTGCAGCAAATGAAAGATGCCCATATCGCCCTGATCAAGGAGGCGTTCTGCCGGTTGCCGCTGGCGCAACGCACGGACATCGAGGACAACACCCTCCAACTGCTCGCCCTGCGGCCAGTGTCCTCGAGCGCAGACCCATCAACGGCCGGCACCGTTGCGCCCTTTGCCATCCTTGCAGTGCTGAAGGGTACGCCAACCCGGCTATTCGAAATCCTTACCTGCAGGAATGAAGTGCTGTTGCGTCGGGATGTCGACATCGCGTTACTTACCCCGTCATTGCCCAAAGACCTGGCGAAATCGCTGCCCTTCGATGCCGATGCCTATCGGCAAGGCACCGCGCCACGTGCAAACGCGACCTGCAAAGGGTTCATCACTCAGCTGGAGATTCAAGGCGCACCGCTGGCGAAACAAAGCCGCGCCGCAGTACCCGACACCTTCGCTTCCAACAAGGTTAACGCCATCGCCAGCACCGCTGTGCAGCACCTGTTCGACGCCTATCAAGCGCAGGCTCTGCGCGAAGCGCTGATTGCGCCTGCGCTCAAGGATGCTGAAGCTTGTCATGATAAATGGCTGGCGTTTTATCAGCAGCTGAGTCCACCCAAGCGCTGACCTGGCGGGCACTGTGCTGGAACAACAGCACCGTCGAACCCCGTAGGAGTGAGCCTGCTCGCGATCGCATTTTGTCTGTGACTTCAGCGCCGACGGGTACACCGCCATCACGAGCAGGCTCACACCTATCCATGATTTGCGCCGGAGCTAACAGCCTTTCAGCGCCTGTTTGTGCGCATACATCGCGCCATCCGCATCGGCCAGCAGGCGGTCGACGGTTTCGTGTCGCGTGGGGTCGTATTCGATCTGGCCGACACTGAAACGAATCGCATAACCTCGGTGCAACGTGGCGTTGCGCTCTTCAAGGATTTCCTTGAGCCGCGCCATGATCCGCGTGGTTTCAACGTGGCTGGAGCCGGTCAGCAACGCGACGAACTCATCGCCGCCCAAGCGCCCGACCACGTCGCTCTCGCGAAAGGCAATGCGCAGCACATCGGCGAAGGTCTTCAGCGCACTGTCACCTTCGGCATGGCCGTACAGATCGTTGATCTGCTTGAAGTCGTTGAGGTCGAAAAACAGCAGCGTCGCCGGGCGATTGAGGCGCGCGCAAGCATCCAGTGCATGTTGGGCCAGCTGCTTGAACCCACGGCGATTGGACAGCAGCGTCAGTTCATCCATGCTCGCCATTTGCACCGCCATCAACTCCTGCTCGGCCATTTCCGCGAGGTCGCGCAGCAGCGCGCGCTCTTCATCGTCGAGATGGCGGGGTTTGGTATCGATCAGGCACAAGGTGCCCATCTTGTTGCCATCCGGCACGGTCAATGGGTACCCGGCGTAAAAGCGAATGTTCGGCGCGCCGGTAACCAGTGGATCGTCATGGAAACGCAGATCCTCCAGCGCATCGGGGACCAACATCAGCTCGTTTTGCAAAATCGCATGGCCGCAGAACGAAACATCGCGGGACGTCTCGCTGACATCCAGACCCACACAGGACTTGAACCATTGGCGATCCTTGTCGACCAGCGTGACCAAGGCGATCGGCACGTTGAACAGGCGCTTGGCCAGGCGTGTCAGACGATCAAAGCGCTCCTCCGGCGCCGAGTCGAGGTTGAGGCCGTGCAAGGCGTCGATTCGTGCAGCTTCATTGGCAGGTTTTCCGGGCACCAGCATGCGCACACTCCGTAGACAGTCATGCGTTCAGCGTAGCGCTTAATCGTCGGGGCATCACATTTGCGCCACCGGACACGGCCCGCCGGCATCGGCCCAGAGTTTGAACTGCGCGACGAAAATATCGTGCGGCACCGGCACTGGTGCGCGCCCTGCCCCGGGATTCCAGCCCCAGAGCACCAGTTTGTCTTCGCTGACGTGTTTTAACAGTGCGGCGAAATCGCGATCGCCGTTGCTCGCGCGGTCCTTGATCATCGCGCAGAGCTTGTCCGGGGGCAGGCCGATCCAGGCCATTTTGTGCGCCGCCGGCGGCAGGCTCCAGTGCGGCGCACCCGGCGGCGCATGGGGGCCGTAACTGGCAGGCGGATTGCTTTCGGCGTGGCAGGTGGCGCACGGCAAACCGGCGGCACCCTTGCCGTCCATCCCGCGCACGACATTCATCGCATGGGGTATGCCGGCGTCGAACTGCAACGGCGAATCGCCGGGAATGTGGCAGTTCTGGCAGCGCGGGCTCTGGAACACTTTCTGCACCGTGCCAAAGGCTTGCAGTGCCTGCTGATCCTCGGCAAACAGGTCCGAAGCATAGCCTCCGAGCCCCAGCAAAACGACGGTGCCCAGCACAAGATGTCGTTTCATTTCACACCCCCGACAGTTGCAGTGGCAATTCGCGCAGGCGTTGCCCGGTCAGGGCGAACACTGCGTTGGCCACGGCCGGCGCGGTCGGTGGCACGCCGGGTTCGCCGATGCCGCCGGGTTTCTCACTGCTGGGGACGATATGCACTTCCACGACCGGCATTTCGTTGAGCCGCAGCACCTGATAATCGTGATAGTTGGATTGCACGACGCCGCCGTCCTTGACCGTGAGCTTGCTGTGCAAGGCCATGCCGAGGCCGAAGGTGATGCACGACTCCATTTGTGCGGCGATGCTCTGCGGATTCACCGCAATCCCGCAGTCCACGGCGCAGACCACCCGATGCACGCGAATCGCCAGATTGTCCTGCGAGACCTCGGCAACCTGCGCCACGTAGCTGCCGAACGACTCGTGTACCGCCACGCCCAGAGCATGCCCGGCCGGCAACGGCGCGCCCCAGTTGGCCTTCTCCACCGCCAGATTGAGCACGCCGAGGTGGCGCGGATGCGCCTTGAGCAGCGTGCGTCGGTATTCCACCGGATCCTTGCCCGCCGCCGTCGCCAGTTCATCGATCAGCGATTCCATGACAAAACCCGTGTGGGTATGGCCCACCGAACGCAGCCACAACACGTTGATGCCGGTCTGCGGCGAATGCCGGTCGACCTGATGATGAGGCATATCCTTGATGTACGGGCTGTCGGCGACGCCCTCGACGGAAGTCGCATCGATGCCGTTCTTGACCATCGCAGCCTCGAGCATCGTCCCGGTCATGATCGACTGCCCCACCAGCACATGCTGCCAACTCATCGGCAAGCCGTCAGCGCCCAGTCCGACCTGGGCCTTGTGCAAGTACATCGAGCGGTAATAGCCGCCGCGAATGTCATCCTCGCGCGCCCACACGGTTTTCACCGGCAGGCCTGCCGCTTTCGCTACTTGCACCGCTTCGGCGACAAAATCCGAGGTCGGATTGGCGCGGCGACCAAAACCACCACCAAGGAACTCGGTGTGAATTTCGACCTGCTCGGGCTTGAGCCCGGTGATCTTGCTGGCGACCATTTGGTCGAGGGTCTGAAACTGCGTACCGGTCCAGATCTCGCATTTGCCGGCGCTGATTTTCACCGTGCAATTGAGCGGTTCCATCGGCGCGTGGGCCAGATACGGCACGCTGTATTCGACCTCGATTTTCTTCGCGGCTTTGCCGAAATTGGCCTTGGCATCTCCAGCCTGCGTGGCCGAGGTGCCCGGCGTCGCCGCCAGTTTGCGGAAACTCTCGAGGAGTTTCTCACTGCTCATGTCGGCCAGCGGTCCCAAGTCCCAATCGACCTTGAGCGCATCGCGGCCCAGCTTCGCCGCCCAGAAATGCTCGGCCACCACCGCTACTCCGCTGGGCACCTGCACCACCTTGTGCACGCCGGGAATGGCCAGCGCTGCGGCGCCTTCGAAGGATTTCACCGTGGCACCGAACACCGGGGCGCGGACGACCATCGCGGTCATCAGGCCTTCGAACTGCACGTCCATGCCGAATTTGGCGCGGCCGGTGATCTTTTCAGGAGTGTCGAGACGTTTGGTTGGTTTGCCGATGACTTTCCAGTCCTTGGCTTCCTTGAGCGTGATGGTTTTCGGATCCGGCACCGGCAACTGCCCGGCGGCATCGGCCAGTTCGCCGTAAGTCGCGCGTTTGTCCCCGGCGATGACCACCCCGGATTCGGTGCGGATCGTCGACGGTGCGACGTCGAAGCGTTTCGCTGCGGCCTCGACCAGCATCTGCCGTGCCGTCGCCCCGGCCAGTCGGTAGCGGTCGAATTCCATCCAGGTCGAGGTCGAGCCTCCGGTGATCTGCATGCCGCCGAACGCTGGCAGACCATAATCCGCCGCCGAGGCTGGCGAGTGCTCGACGCGGATTTTCGACCAGTCGGCGTCCAGTTCCTCGGCAATCAGCATGGTCAGGCCAGTCCAGATGCCCTGGCCCATTTCCGAATGGCCGAGCAGCACGGTCACGCTGTTGTCCGCCGCGATGCGCAGGAACGCGTTGGGCGCGAACGTCTTCTGGTTTTCTGCCGCGCGGGCGAAGCGATTGGCCCCAGGCACCACAAACGCCACCATCAGGCCGCCACCCAATACGGCACTGCCCTTGAGAAAACCCCGACGTGATACCGGACTGTTCATCGTCTATCTCCCAGCGATTGAATCAGCCGATGTCGGCGGCGCGTTTGACCGCTGCACGAATGCGCGGATAGGTGCCGCAGCGGCAGATATTGCCGGAGAGCGCCTGATCGATATCGCTGTCGGTGGGCTCGGGAATTTTCGCCAGCAACGCGGCGGCGGACATGATCTGCCCGGACTGGCAGTAACCGCACTGCACCACATCGAGTTCAGCCCAGGCTTGCTGCACCGGATGCGAGCCATCGCTGGACAAGCCTTCGATGGTGAGAATCTTCTGCCCATGGGCGACGGCAGTGGCCGGAGTGATACATGAGCGCAATGGCGCGCCGTCAACGTGCACGGTGCAGGCACCGCACTGGGCCATGCCGCAACCGAACTTGGTCCCGGTCAGGTGCGCGACATCGCGCAGAACCCAGAGCAGCGGCATGTCGGCGGGGACATCGAGTTCCTGATCCTTGCCATTGATATTCAGGGTCAGCATCGGATGATTTCCTCAGACTCTCGGTGTGGCGAAGGGGCGTCACTGTGGTCGCACAAACCTACGGATGCCCGCGCGTATCCCTTTCAGCAAAGCCTAAAATGCGCGGCAAGCCAGACGTTGTGACCAGCGGTCATGCAGACCGCAGCTTTGCTCCTACAGTTGATAACGGCTCGCAGTGAGTCGTCGTACCTCTGCACATTCGTTCCGCGACGCGTCGCGGTTGACCTTCCTTTGAGTCAGGAGCAGCACCTATGGGCTTTGTCACCACTCGAGACGGCGTCGACATCTTCTACAAGGACTGGGGCCCGCGCGACGCGCCGGTGATCCACTTCCACCACGGCTGGCCGCTCAGTTCCGATGACTGGGATGCGCAAATGCTGTTTTTCCTGGCACAGGGCTTTCGGGTAATTGCCCATGATCGACGCGGGCACGGGCGCTCGAGCCAGGTTGGGGATGGCCACGACATGGACCACTACGCCGACGATGTGCTGGCGGTGGTCAATCATCTGGGTACGAGCAACGTTGTGCATGTCGGCCATTCCACCGGCGGCGGTGAGGTGATCCATTACATCGCCCGGCATGGTCAGGACAAGGTCAGCAAAGCGGTGTTGATCAGCGCCGTGCCACCGCTGATGGTGCAGACCGAAAGCAACCCGGGTGGTTTGCCGAAATCAGTGTTCGATGGCTTTCAGGCGCAGTTGGCGGCAAATCGTGCGCAGTTTTATCGTGATGTGCCCAGTGGACCTTTCTACGGCTACAACCGCCCGGGCGCCGAGCCGTCGGAAGGCATCATCGCCAACCGGTGGCGCCAGGGCATGATCGGCGGGGCCAAGGCGCATTACGACGGCATCGTCGCCTTCTCGCAGACCGACTTCACCGAAGACCTGAAAAAAGTCACCGTGCCGGTGTTGGTGATGCACGGCGAGGATGACCAGATCGTGCCGTACGCCAACTCCGGACCGCTGTCAGCGAAACTGCTGCCCAATGGAACCCTGAAATCGTATCCGGGCTTTCCGCATGGCATGCCGACGACGCAAGCGGAAACGATCAATGCGGATTTGTTGGCGTTTATTCGCGGGTAATCGCCTCAATCATGATTACCGCGATGCAAACACTGATCCCCTGTGGGAGCGGGCTTGCCCGCGAAGGCGTCGCTCCAGTCTAATTATCTGCGAATGACACTCAGCCTTCGCGAGCAGGCTCGCTCCCACAGTCGGAACCGGGTATATCCGTCAGAGACTGGTCGGCTGGAAGGCCGCCATCGCTGGCAAGCCAGCTCCCACAGGGATTAGGGGAGATCCGCCATTCATTCGGATCTCTGAGATAGCTATCGCGAGCAGGCTCGTTCCCGCAGAAATCGCAGGTGTGCTGAAGGTTGAAGCAATTCCCTATCCCTCTGCCCGCCCTTTGCCTTCACGATCACCACGGTAATGCCTGGCCAGCGGAAAATCCGGCAGCCAGGATTCACGCCGCACAATCCAGCTCTCATAGGTCGGCTTCAACTGATCCGGCGCATCCAGCGCGCCGAGGTTGACCTCGACCTCATCAGCACTGCAGTTGAACACCGACGAGCCACAGCGCGGACAAAAGTGCCGCCACTGGTAGTCATGGGTTTCGCCGGTAATCGTCACCGCGTCTTGAGGAAAAATCGCCGAGGCATGAAACAGCGCGCCGTGGACCTTGCGACAGTCAAGGCAATGGCACAGCCCGACGCGGTAAGGCTCGCCCGTGGCCTGAACACGCACAGCGCCGCACAGGCAGCCGCCAGTAAATGTCTTCATGGTTTAGCTCCTTCGCACTTTTGATAAACACGATCGCCAGATAGCGTTTAAAGAACCGCAGTGTTACGCCATGCAGCCCATTGCAGCTTGCATCATTGCTTTCGACCTGCCGAGGGGGATTGCTGCAGATGTCGCAAGACCCGGACAACGCGCAAATCGCAACAGGCATTCCACGGCCAGAGCTAATACACTCAGGCGCAGACCTGCCGGGACGATCACGATGAAACACGCCGCTGCGAAAAACCCCGAGAAAGCCCCGCGCTTCTGGCGCGACGACGCCCTGCCCTTCATCGAAGCGCGGGCCATCGCGGATGGGCGTGAAGTCTGTTATGCGCGGCATTCCCATGCGCATTTTTCCATCGGCGCGATTACCGCCGGGCGCAGTACTTATGTGCACGAACAGGCGCAGTACGAGGTGGCGGCCGGCACCGTGGTGCTGATGAACCCCGGCGATGTGCATGCATGCAATCCGATCGATGATCAGCCGTGGTCGTACGTGATGTTGTATGTCGAAACGCCGTGGCTGACGGATGTGCAGCATCAGTTGGGGTTTGCCGCTGAGCTGGAGTTTCGGCGGTTTTGCGACACGCATCTGGCCGATGCCGAGTTGTTCGGCAAGTTGCTGGGGTTGTATGAAGTGCTGGTTGACGATCAGTTGGAGGCACTGGCGAAACAGAGCGCGGCTGTGGAGTTTTTCAGTGATTTGCAGCTGCGTCTGAATCCGGCGGATGAGCCCGTTGATGAGCCGAATTTCAAGCTGGAACGCGCCGCTCATTTCATCCGGGGACATTGCACCGAAGCGCTCAGCCTTGAGGCGATTTGCGCGGCGGCGCAGCTGTCGCCGTCATACCTGATTCGCGCGTTCAAGCAGCGTTACGGGATGACGCCCCATGCGTTCGTGGTCAACCAGCGCATCCAGTTCGCCCGCGAGCGCTTGCGCAGTGGGCGATTGATTGCCGATGTGGCCTTGGAGGCCGGGTTTGCCGACCAGGCGCATTTTCAGCGAGCGTTCAAACAGCACCTGGCGGCGACGCCAGGGCAGTATCGCGGCTGACTTCATACTCAAAGTTGAACACCGAACCCTTGTGGGAGCGAGCCTGCTCGCGAAAGCGGTGTGTCATTCAACACTTCACTGACTGATCCACCGCGTTCGCGAGCAGGCTCGCTCCCACAGGGTTTTGTAATTGACCTGTCAATCAGGCGATCAGCAGATAACCCGCACTCACCGCCAGCAACAACGCCATCACGCGGTTGAACCAGCGCATCCCCGCCGCGTTGCTCAGATACCCGCGCAAAAACGTCCCGGCGTATACCCAGCAACCAACCGACAGATAGCAGATCACCAGACACACCGCCGCAAACTGCCAGACCAGCCGCGCTTCGCCATCAGCGACAAACGCGCCCATGCCGGCCACGCACGCCAGCCAGGCCTTGGGGTTGAGCCATTGCATCACCGCGCCATAGAGCATCGACGGTGCGCGGCCGGACTCGTTGGCGTGCAACTGGCCGTCATCGCTGGCGAGTTTCCAGGCCATGAACAACAGAAACGCCACCCCGGCCCATTGCACCACCCGGGTCATGAATGGCCACAATTGCAGGACTTCATGCAGGCCCAGGCCCATCAGCACCAGTAACAGCACAAATCCCAACGTCGCTCCGGCGACATGCCGCTGGCTGGCGCGGAAACCGTACTGCGCGCCAGAACTCAAGGCGACGATATTGACCGGCCCGGGGGTAATGGATGCGGCGAGGGCAAAGGCCGCCATGGAAAGAATCAGACTCATTGCACACCTGCTTCAAACGAGGAACGAGGTGGCTAACGTAGCGGGCAGCGTTTGCCTGGTATTGAAGAAAATCACCCTGAGGATGCGAATCGCTGTGGAAGCGAGCCTGCTCGCGAAAGCGTTCGGTCAGTCACAACAGATTTGTCAGGACTGACGCAATCGCGAGCAAACTCCCCCCTACAGCGGCACTCAGGCCAGGCGCGGCACGGTGAAGCGGAATTCGCTGCCCTGCCCCGGCTCGCTCTCGGCGACGATCTGTCCGCCATGGGCTTCGACGATGCCTTGGGTGATGTACAAACCCAGGCCCGTACCAGTCGGGTTGCCTTCCTTCACCGTCCAGTAGCGATCAAACACATGCGGCAAGTGCTCCTTGGGAATGCCTTCACCACTGTCACGCACGATAAACACGATCTCGTCGCCCACCGATTTCGCGTGCACGCCGACGGTGCCCATGCGTGGGGTGAACTTGATGGCGTTGCCGACCAGGTTCGACAGCACTTGAAACAGCCGCTCGGGGTCGGCGTGGATGCGCAGGTCGGGATCGGCCTGGAAGGAAATGCTGATGTCCTTGTCATGGGCCAGAGGCGACAGCAACGCTTGGGCCTCTTCAAAGATGAGCCCGACCTCCAGCGCCTGCGGGGTGATGGAGTAGCGCCCGGCGTCGATTTTCGAAGTATCGAGCAGGTCCTCCAGCAGCGTATTCATCCGCGCGGTGGCCTGCTGCATGGTGTCGATCGCCGTGGAAATTCGCCGCGAAGTGTGCGCGCCCTCCGAACTGAAGGTTTTTTGCATCATGCCGCAGAGCATGGAAATCACCGTCATCGGGTTGCGCAGGTCATGGGAAACCACCGCTACCAGATCATCGCGTGCCTGCACAGCCGCCTGCTCGCGACGTACCTGACGGGCCAGATCGTTTTCCAGCGCCGAACGACGCAGGTCATTGGCGGCGAACCGGTCACCATGGCTCCACTTGGTGGAAATCCCGGCCATCTCGACCTTCCAGATCTCGAACGAGGTACGCGGCCGCAGGCGCAGGCCGGCGTCGGAGTTTTCCAGATCCAGTGGTTTGCGCGGGTCACCGCTCCAGTTGATGTTTTCCTTTACCTCCGGACGGAACCACAGCACGCCGTTGTCCACGGGTTTGGGCAGGCTCAGGGCGAGCACACCACTGGCCACCGATTGATACTGCGCCGCCGGCGGATAAACGCTGGACAGATGATGGCTGGCAAACACCGGCTCGCCGCGCGCCTGCAGCCATTTGTGCAGCGCGCGAATGTCTTCCGGTTCAGGGCAGTTGCCGTAACGGTGCAGTTGCTTGTCTTCGATGATCGCAATGCCACCAGCATTGACCAATGCCATCAGCGTCGCTGGCTGCTGGGCAAGGCCGTCGAAAACATTTTGCGGCGAATCGACCATCGCCTGATTGAGCCGCGCCAGGGCCTCGACCTTTTCCTCACGCTGACGGGTCAGCTCAAGGGATTCCATGGCACTGATCTGCAAAGACAGAACCTGGCCGATGGTCTGGCAAGCCATGCGCAATTCATGCGGCACGTGCAGCGGCTGGCGATTGCCGCAGCTGATCAGGCCCCAGAGCTTGTCGCCCTTGAGCAGGGAAATGCTCATCGACGACAGCACGCCCATGTTCTTCATGTACTGGCAGTGAATCGGCGAGACGCTGCGCAGCGTGGCGAAACTGAGGTCCAGCGGCGTCTGCGTGTCGGGGCGCAGTTTTGGCACCAGCGGTACTGGCTGATAATCAGCATTGGGGATGATCCGCAGCCAATTGGTGCGGTACAACTCACGCGCCTGCTCGGGAATGTCCGAAGCAGGGAAAAACAGACCGTTGAACACTTCCATCGACGGATCGGACGCTTCGGCGATGACCTGACCGTGGCCCTCTTCCTCGAAGCGATAGCTCAGCACCCGGTCGTAACCGGTCATCGCCTGGATTTCCTTGACGCTGATGTCGTACAAGGCCTGCAGCGTGGTTGCCGCTTGCAGGCGCTGGAGCATGCGGCCCAAGTGGGTATTGACCCCGGCGACGTTGCGCGGCTGGAAATTCTTCACATGAATTTCCAGTTCGAGAATCAGCACGCCCTGATGCCGGTGCAGCAAACCTTCGAACGCGGTGCCGTTGAGCTCGAAACGCAGTGGCTCCGCCTCGGAGAACGTCGCCTGTTGCAAGGCTTCCAGCACTTGCGCGGCGTGTTCGGCGCCGATCAGGCTGTGCAGTGGCTGGCCGATCAAGGATTCGGGCGCGCGGGCCAACAGGGTTTCGACGTTGGCGCTGACCTGAATGATCTGCAGCGCAGGCTCGGTCAGGGTCAGCAGCAAACCATGCGGCTGGATCGCGCCGGGAAAGCGGATCGGCTCGTCGGCACAGTTGGCCAGCAGTTCTTCAAAGGCTTGTGAGTCTTGCGGGTTCATGCCAGTACCTCCTGGCGCTCGAGCCACTGCTCGAAACAGCTGAATGTGGTTTGTGCTGCGCTGACCACGGCCGCGCGTTCGCTGGCCGCCATGGGCCGGTTGCTCAGGTATTCGATGAATTCGCGCCAGCGCCGCCCCGTGGCCGCGCCGTAGACATCGAGGAAGGCAGCGCCATTGTCGGCGTCCAGATTGAGCCGCGCGGCGATCTCGCGACGCAGGATCTGCCCGCCGAGAGTCGCGCCTTCGAGCACGTACAAAACGCCGAGACTGGCGGCGCTGGAGTCAATGACTGGCAGATCCTCACACAGCGGCAAATCATCAGCGGTTGCGCCCAGCGCGCGCAGGTCGGCGCGCAAGGTTTGAGCCTTCAGACGCGGCGTCAGGTTGAAATCGTCCGGGACCGCGCCACTGGCGAGCAACGCCTGTTCCAGGGGTTGATAGAAACCGTAGTAGGCCTGCATCAAGCGCTCGAAAGCGGGGGTATCGAGGGTGTCGGAGAAAAAGGGAAGGCGTTTTTCCAGTGCGATGTGCAGTTCGGCTGTGCCGGCCCGCAGATCTTGCAGCACCGGTGGCACATAAACCTCACGGGCCTTTGCTTGCATGTAGATCGCTCTTGGTGGGACCCGG
>Ga0157369_10005525_pt1 | contig 14679 bp, 12 predicted proteins | sample C25metaG_FD_113461 | JGI IMG/M metagenome (GOLD analysis project Ga0157369, IMG submission 113461) | Corn rhizosphere microbial communities from Kellogg Biological Station, Michigan, USA - C2-5 metaG | ecosystem: Host-associated > Plants > Roots > Rhizosphere > Soil | place: USA: Michigan...
AGCACGGCGTACAACCAGTGGACGCAGTTCGAGGAGTTCCCGCAGTTCATGAGCGGGGTGCAGCAGGTCGAGCAGCTGGACGACCGGACGCTGCGCTGGGTCGCCGAGATCGCCGGCGTCCGGCGGCAGTGGGTCGCCACGGTGCTCGAGCAGGTCCCGGACCAGAAGGTGGCGTGGGCGGCGACCGAGGGCGCGACCAACGCCGGAGCCGTCACCTTCGTGGCGCTCCCGGCCGGCGGCACCCGCGTCTCCCTGACCTTGGACTACGAGCCGGAAGGGCTCATCGAGAAGGCCGGCGACGCCCTCAACGTCGTGGAGCGGCAGGCGACCGGCGACCTGGAGCGCTTCAAGTCCTTCATCGAGTCCAAGGGTTCGGAGACCGGCGCCTGGCGGGGCGAGGTCACGGGCGAGCCGGACGTCGGCACCCCCGACGTCGAGGACGCGGCCGCCTCGCGGGGCGACAGCGGCAAGGCCGGCGTCAGCGGCACCGCCCTCGCCGCGGGTGCGGCGGTGGCAGCCGCGGGGGTGGCCGCCGGGGTCGCCGCGGCGAGGTCCTCGTCGTCGTCGTCCTCTTCCGAGCCGGCCACCGGTGAGGATGTCGTCGACATCCTCACCACGGACCACCGCGAGGTCACCGACCTGCTGCTCCAGATCCGCACCGCCACCGACGCCGCGACCCGGCGCGACCTCGCCGACACGATGATCAGCGAGTTGGTGCGGCACTCGGTCGCCGAGGAGATGTACGTGTACCCGGCGATGAAGAAGCACCTTCCGGACGGCGAGGCGGCGGTCGAGCACGACGTCGCGGAGCACAAGGAGCTCGAGCGGACGATGAAGGAGCTCGAGGCGGTCGAGCCCTCGGACCCGCGCTTCGACTCCCTCCTGGGCGAGCTCGAGGCCACGCTCGCCGACCACGTCGCCGACGAGGAGGCCGACCAGTTCCCGAAGCTGCGCGCGAGCATCCCGCGGGACGAGCTCGTGCAGCTCGGGGACAAGGTGCAGACAGCCAAGAAGCTGGCGCCGACCCGGCCGCACCCGGCGGCGCCGAACGCCGAGCTGTTCCACAAGGTCGCCGGGCCCGGCGTCGGCCTCGTCGACCGGCTGCGCGACCGCCTCACGGGGCGCTCGACCTCGTAGCACTGGCCTGTGGGGACGGTGGCCCTCGATCGGCGGAACTCCGCCGGTCGAGGGCCGTGCCATGCTCCCCGCGGGCGGCTCAGCTCCGCCAGACGGGCGCAACCTCCCGGTGGTAGGCGCGGCCGGCGACCCTGCCGAGGACGGCGGTCACCGGCGGCGGGATCGTGGCCCGGAGGTACGCACGGCCTTCGTTGGACATGCCGTCCTGGATCCACGCGAGGAACTTCCCGCTGACGACGACCGACCTCGGCCGGAGCTTCTTCTCGACGGTCTTCCACTCCGCCGACTGCATGTGAGGCGCAAGCAGGGGCTCCAGCTCTCTCTCCTCGTGGTCGAGGTGCCGGTCGACGACGTCCCTGGTTCGCACGACGCTCGTGCGCGCCCTCTCCGCGTCACCGGCCGAACCGCTCGAGGCGTAGGCGGCCATCGCCTGGCGGGTCTCCCCGAGAGCCTCGGCCATCGCATGGTGCTCGTCGTCCATAGCCGTCAGCAGATCGGGCGGCACACCCGCATTGGCGAGGTAAGGGAAGACGTTCTGGTCCTCCCCCTCGTGGTGCTGCGTCAGCTCTCGGTGCAGGTTCGCGTACGCCCGCTCGAGTTGGCCTGCGCGTGCGAGGTCGCCGTCCTGGGTGGCGGCCAGCGCGGACTCCAGCCGGGCGAGGTCCCGCCGCACGGCCTCGTGGATCACTCTGTTCATGGTCATCGTCTCGGCCATGCGGGCGACGCTATCCGGATCAAGGGCCCAACGTCACGCGTCCCGCTCGGCGTACTCGCGCGCCACCCGCTGGGGCACGACCATGCGCCACGCGTCGACGAGCAACTCGCGGAGCTCGGCCTCGTCGATCGCCGCCAGCCGGACCCGTAGCCACTGGTAGCGCTCGTCGCTGGGCACGGGCGGCAGGAACTTCTCCGGCTCCGCCGCGAGCAGCTCGCCACGTTCCTCCCGCGGGTAGCCGAAACCCATGATCTCCTCGTCCGGGGAGACGGAGGCGTAGACGATCCTGCCGACGCGGAACTTCACGTACTGCCGGATCAGGTGCTCCTCGGTGCGCGGCAGCGACAGAGCGATCCCGCGTACGTCGTGAAGGTCGACGGCCATGCCCACAGCAGAGCCCAACGGCACGTGTCGTGGCAACGGCCCGAGTTGGAGTGCGACGACCGCGTGCGCGAGATTGGGCGAGTGACGTCCTCCCCGCGACACGACCATCAGGACTCCCGGACGTACGCGGACACACCCGCCGGCTGGGACGAGCGCTACGCCGAGGTGGACCGGGTCTGGAGCGGCCATCCCAACGGCGCCCTGGTCACCGAGGTGGCGGGGCTTGCGCCCGGCCGTGCTCTGGACGTCGGCTGCGGCGAGGGCGCGGACGCCGTCTGGTTGGCGTCACGCGGCTGGCACGTGACGGCGCTCGACGTGTCGCAGGTGGCGCTCGAACGGGCAGAGCTGCACGCCCGGCAGGCAGGCGTCCAGGTGCGATGGCTGCACGCGGGGCTTCTCGAGGCAGCGGTCTCCCCCGGCGCGTTCGACCTCGTGTCCGCGCAGTACCCGGTACTGCTGCGCTCGCCGGCGAACGAGGCCGAGCGGACCCTGCTGGCGGCCGTGGCGCCCGGCGGGACGCTCCTCGTCGTCCACCACGCCGACATGGACCCGGAGCATGCCCGCGAGCGCGGTTTCGATCCCGCTGACTACGTCCAGCCCGCTCAGGTGGCCGCGCTCCTCGACGACGACTGGCAGCTCGAGGTCGACGAGACGCGGCCGCGCACGGTCGAGACCGGCGCGGGAGCCGGCCACAGCCTCGACCAGGTGCTGCGAGCTCGCCGCGTGCGCTGAGGAGAGGGCCGCTACTGCTGGTTCGCCTTCTCGTAGTCCTGGGGGCCGAGGGTCTGCAGAGAGCCGCCCAGCTCGTCCTCGATGTGCACCCTGATGATCTCGTCGAAGGAGTTCTCGGCAGCGAACCCCAGGCGCAGCGCCCGGGTCGCGTCGAGGGCCGCTGCCCAGGTCTCGACGATCCGCAGGATCGATGCGTCCGGCTCGCGACGGATCAGGCGGACCGCCTGCTCCCCAGCCACCCGGCGCAGCGCCTCGATCTGCTCGCCGACCGTGGCGCTCAGACCAGGCATCGACAGCGTCCGCCGCGGACCGACGACCTCACCGTCCAGCGTCGCGGCCCGGATCAGGAACTCCACCGCGGAGCGGGGGGATGCGTGCCAGTGCCGCACCGTCTCCGGAACCGGCAGGACTGCCTCCTGCCCCACCAGCGGCTCCCGCAGGATGCTCGAGAAGAAGCCGGAAGCGGCCTTGTTCGGCCTGCCCGGACGTATGCAGATGGTGGGTAGCCGGATCCCGATCCCGTCGACGAAACCACGCCGGGTGTAGTCGGCGAGCAACAACTCTGCGATGGCCTTCTGAGTGCCATAACTGGTCAGCGGCGTGTGGTGGAAGTCCTCGGGGATCGGCTCCGGGAGCGGCGCGCCGTAGACCGCGATCGAGGACGTGACGACCAGCCGAGGGTGGTATCCGTCAGCGGCATGCGCCGCCCGGACGGCGTCCAGCAGGGCGCGCGTGCCGTCCAGGTTGACCCGGTAACCCTTCTCGAAGTCCGCCTCCGCCTCACCTGACACCACAGCAGCGAGATGGAAGATCAGATCGGGGCGACCCGCTATCAGACGCTCCGCCTCCCCCGTCGCGGCCACATCCGTGGCGACCGTCTCGACCGGACCGTTCGCGCTTGCCGGTCGCTCGGGGGCAGCGATGTCCGCCAGGGTCAACCGCTCGACCGGACGCCCGCCGACATTCCCGTCCGCGATCAGCCGGGCCGTGAGCTTGCGTCCGATCATGCCGGCCGCGCCAACGATCAGGACGTGCACGGATCCTCCCCGACGCAGAGACGATGTGGCACGTGGTGCTTCCTGGCATAGTCCCACTGCCGCGTTCCGAAGGAGGATCGTCATGGCCGGGCTGCAGATCTTGTTCATCCAGGGCGGTGGCGCGGGCACCCACGACGAATGGGACGACAAACTGGTCGACAGCCTTACCCGGGAACTCGGGGACGGGTACGAGGTCCGCTACCCGCGGATGCCCGGCGAGGACGACCCGAGCTATGCCACGTGGAGCGTGGCCATCCGGCGTGAGCTGGGGGCCTTGGACGACGGCGCTGTCGTCGCCGGGCATTCGGTCGGCGGCACGCTCCTCGTCAACACGCTCACCGAGCACCCGCCGAAGCCAATGCTCAGGGCGATCGTGCTGATCGCGGCACCGTTCGTCGGCCCGGACGGCTGGCCCGGGGACGAGTTCGAGCTGCCGCACGACCTCGGCGCGAGGTTGCTCAAGGGGGTGCCGGTGCACGTGTTCCACGGACTCGAGGACGAGACCGTCCCGCCGTCGCATGCCGACCTGTTTGCCCGCGCTCTCCCGCAGGCGCAGCTGCACCGCCTGCCGGGGCGAGATCACCAGCTGAACAACGACTTGAGCGAGGTCGCGAGCACGATGAGGGGCGACGTCCCTGCACCCTGGACGGGCTGAAACGGCGGGGACGAAGCGCCTGTTGGTTCCTGCAGGCCGACGATGTCCTCGTGACGTCCTGGTACTGCTCGCCGGCTGCTCGACGCTGGAGCTGGCCGACAGCGACGGGGAACGCTCAGGCGTTCCACCGCGCGCTCCCGGGATATGCACCGACCCCGCTGGTCTCCGTACCTGCCCTCGCCGCCGAACTCGGGGTGAACCGGGTGCTCGTCAAGGACGAGTCGTCCCGGCTGGGTCTGCCGGCGTTCAAGGTTCTCGGTGCCTCCTGGGCCTGCCATCAGGTGCTCGCCGAGAACCCGGGCGCGAGGCTGGTCACCGCGACCGACGGCAACCACGGCCGTGCCGTCGCGCGCATGGCCGCTCACTTCGGCGTCGACGCGACCGTCTTCGTGCCCCGACTGATGCTCCCGCTGACCGCCGCCCGCATCAGCGACGAGGGCGCGACGGTGGTGTGGGTGGACGGCGACTACGACAGCGCGGTCCGTTGCGCGGCCGCGTTCGCCGCCGACCAGGCCGGACGCGCTCTGGTCCAGGACACCGCGTGGGACGGCTACGAGCGGGTTCCCGCCTGGATCGTCGAGGGTTACCAGACGCTGCTGGCCGAGGTCGACGTCCAGCTCGGCGCCGCACCCGATCTGGTCGCCGTCCCCGTCGGAGTGGGGTCGCTGGCGCAGGCGGTGGTGCGGCACCACCGGCGCCCGGGCGACGCGCATCCGGCCGTTCTCGCGGTCGAGCCGGACACCGCGGCGTGTGTCCTGGCGAGCCTGACCGCCGACGAGCCGACCACGGTGCCGACGGGCGCCACGGTGATGGCGGGACTCAACTGCGGAACCGTGTCCGGCTCGGCCTGGCCGGTGCTCCGCGCGGGCTGCGACGCCGCCGTCGCCGTCACCGACGAGGAGGCGCTGCTCGCCGTGGCCGACCTCGGCGCCCTCGGGGTCTGCTCCGGACCCAGCGGGGCGGCCACGCTGGCCGGCGTCCGCGCCGCCCTGGCCGACCCGGGGCGGCGGGCGGAGCTCGGGATCGGTGGCGACGCGGTCGTCGTCCTGCTCAGCACGGAAGGACGGGCCGGTGACTGAACTGCTTCGGATCGACCGCCGACGGCTCTGGGCCTCGCTCGTGGAGCTTCGTGAGATCGGCGCCTACGACGACGAGGCGACCGGGCTTCGGGGTGTGCGGCGACTCGCGCTGACAGATGCCGACGCCGAGGCGCGACGCCGGTGCGTGCAATGGATGGTGGAGGCCGGCCTGCAGGTGCGCGTCGACCGCATCGGCAACGTCTACGCGACCCGCCCGGGTCGCGACAGGTCCCTGCCCTGCGTGCTGATGGGATCGCACATCGACACCGTCGTCACCGGTGGCGCCTTCGACGGCACCCTGGGGGTACTCGGCGGCATCGAGGTTCTCCGGACGCTGAACGACGCCGGCGTGCAGACGCTGCGCGACATCGAGGTCGGCTTCTTCACCGAGGAAGAAGGCGTCCGGTTCGGCACCGACATGCTCGGGTCGGCCGTCACCGCCGGCCGCATCACGCTCGATCACGCCCACAAGCTCGCTGACGACGACGGGAAGACCGTCAAGGACGAACTCGTCCGGATCGGCTTCGACGGTGCCGCCGACGAGCGCCGGCCGATCCCGCACGCCTATCTCGAGTGCCACATCGAGCAGGGCCCGATCCTGGCCGGTGCGGGGGTGGACGTCGGCATCGTCGAGGGAGTGCAGTCGATCTCCTGGCAGCGTCTCACGGTCCGCGGGGAGGCGGCTCACGCCGGCACCACCCCGATCGACTCCCGGCACGACGCCGGTCTCGTGGCGGCCGGCATCGTCGTGGAGGCGCGGCGCATGTGCGACAGCGGCGAGTACGGGCAGTTGCGCGCCACCGTCGGCAACCTCGCCGTCGCCCCGGGGCAGACGAACGTGATCCCGCACGAGGCGACCCTGACCATCGACCTGCGGAACCCCGACGACGCGCTCATGACGGCCGCCGAGCAGCACCTCGCCGGCTACCTCGAAGCGGTGGCGGCCGAGCACGGCGTCGACATCGCTTCGGAACGGATGGCCAAGACGGCCGTCGTGGCCTTCGACCCGGGCATCCAGGGTCTGCTCGCCGCGACGGCGCAGGATCTGAGCCTGCCGTTCGTACGGGTCATGTCCGGCGCCGGCCACGACGCCCAGGAGATCGCCGCCATCTGTCCGACCGCGATGGTGTTCGTCGCCGGCGAGCACGGTGGCATCAGCCATACCCCGCGCGAGTACTCCAACCCCGGCGCCTGCGGAAACGGGATCGACGTGTTGGCCAACGCCGTCCTGCGGCTCGCGGACGAGGCGTGACCGCCCCCGAAGTGTGAGTCGAGCAGGAAGCGCACGCGCACGAGGCGAGGCTCTGCACAAAGGTGCAGGCGAGAGTTTTCGAGGTTCCGCACACGCACTTCACATACATGGAACTCCCGCGCCTCAGTTACTTGTTGTGCACGACTGACTTCGAAGCGTTCAGTAATGGCGCAGGAGTCGGGCCGCGGGCCCGACCCGCTTGAGCCTGAGCGCCCCAGGACGCCTATTCCTCGGACGAGATGACAGCTACCCTGTCGTCCACTCGGGCGTCCCCTGGCAGTTCAGATATACCCCCTTGAAGGAGGGGCGATGTCACAGATGCCTGGTGAGTTCAACCGGGACTTCCACGAGGACACCGGTCAGCACGCCGCGGGCCGCCCATTCCTTGGACACCCCAGTGGTCCCGGTGCGGCCGTCGATCCATCCGGAGGCCGGCACTCCCGTTCCCTTGCGAGAGCGCTGCGACGGCGCACCGTGCGGTGGACCGTGATCCTTGCCCTGGCGTCACTGGCCCTCACGGCCGCCCCACCGTCCGCCCTGTCTGCCGCGCAACCGGCGCACACAGCTGCCCAGGCAGCTGACGAGGGCGCGGAGCACGCGGCCGAAGACCTGGCAGGCACCCCCATCGATCAGATCGAGCGTGAGACCGCGGTCAATGCCGACCGCGTCCTCCGCGAGACAGGGCGCCGGCCCGGCACGGCCGTACGAAGCACGTCGGCGACGGGCGTCAGCGCCGATCCGGGCGTATCAGGTGCATGGAGCGCCGTCATCGACACCGAAGTGGTGCCGGTATTCCAGGCCGTCCTGCCCGACGGGAAGGTATTGATGTGGGACTCCGTCGGCGACAACGCGGCCGAGACCTACCCCGTCCAGACCTTCACCCGCGCTCTCGTCTGGAATCCGGCCGGAAACACGTACAAGCGGGTCGACGTCCAGGGGTACAACATCTTCTGCGCCGGCTTCGCGCACCTGCAGAACGGCAATGTTCTCGTGGCGGGCGGCAACAAGGACTCGTCATTGGCGGGCATTGTTCAGACCCACATCTTCGACTGGCGGACCGAGACGTGGTCGCGAGGCCCGGACATGGCGGCCGGCCGGTGGTACCCAACGGTGGCGGAAATGGCCAACGGAGAGGCCACGATCGTGGGCGGCGGCCCCTCCATCGACGAGGTGTACCAGACCAATGGCTTGATCCGTCAGCTCAGCAACGCCACCGACAGCACCTACGGCGGCCGGCTCTATCCTTTCATCAACTCGCGACCCGATACTCAACTCGGGCTGTACGGTCCGTACGACCTGCTGAACACCCTGGTAACATCGGGCAACGGTGCGCTCACCGGCAGCCGCGCCCGGGACGGCATAGTGCGCGATTACGGCAGCTTCGCCACCTACGACATCGGCAAGACTCTCGTCACCGGCGGCGGAAACGTCAGCGAGGACGGTCTGGCCAAGGTCCCGACCAGAACCTCTGTCATTCTCGACACCACTGCCGGCCTGGTGCCGTCCGTCGCGACCACGGGCTCGCTCAACACCCGGCGGCGTCAGTTCAACGCCACGATCCTGGCGGACGGATCGGTCCTCGCCACGGGCGGTGAGACCAGCGCAGCCGTCTCCCCCATAGTCGACCTCGACCACGCGGCGACGGCCGCCGAGCGTTGGGATCCGGCCACGGGCGGCTGGACAACACTGGCCGCCGCCAGCCGCATCCGGCAGTACCACTCCACCGCCACACTGCTGCCGGACGGGCGCGTGCTCACCGGCGGGGGCGGCGTCTGTGGCATCTGCATGGACGTCGGCTATCTGGAGAAGAATGTCGAGTACTTCACGCCGCCGTACCTCTACGCCAAGGACGGCAGCGGCAAACTCGCCCCGCGCCCCGTCATCTCGAGCGCACCCACCGGCATCGGCGTCAACACGGCTTTCGCCGTCTCCTCCCCCCAGGCCGCGACGATCAGGAAGGTCGGGCTCGTCGGGCTCAGCGGCGTCACCCACGACGTGGACGCGGGCCAGCGCTACGTGCCGCTGAAGTTCACCGTCTCGGGGACGACGCTCACCGTTGCCGGGCCGCCGAGCGGCGGCGCGGCACCTCCCGGTTACTACATGCTGTTCGTCACCGACTCGTCCGGCGTGCCGTCGGTCGCCAAGATGGTCCAGGTGGCGAAGGGGCCGACACCCCTGATGAGCGCGGTCAAGAACAGCGCGGCTGCGCGGTGCGTCGACGTGCCACATTCCAACCTGGCCATCCGCACCTATGTGCAGGTCTACGGCTGCAACAACACCAAGGCCCAAGCCCTCACGCGCTTCCCGGCCGACAACTCACTGCGCGTGCTCGGCAACTGCTTGGACGTGCCGGCACAACACTTCGTGGCCGGCCAGAAGATCTGGACATATCGCTGCAACGGCACGAGGGCGCAGACCTGGACGTTCGGCACCAACGGCACGATTCGTCCTACTGCTGCGACTGCCCTGTGCCTGGCTGCGTCCGGGACGACGAATGGTGCCGCGATCGTGCTCGCCACCTGTAACGGCAGCAGCAGCCAGAAGTGGACCTGGTGACGCTGAATCTCGCCGGCTCTGCAAGAGCCGATGCGGACTATCGTGCCCTTAGTGCGATCTTCGCGGCGAGGCACGTTGATCATCGTGGCGACGGCGCTCCTCTTGGGGGGCTGCACGTCGCGGGACCCGTGCGCGCCGAGCCCGCCCTCCGCCGCCTGCCCGGACCTCACCTGGAGGGGAGTCGGCTACAACGAGGCGCAGGCATACCACGGGCCGCCCCCCGAGCAGCTGCAGGAGGTCGGTGACGCGACCTACCCCGCATGCAACGTCGTGAAGGGGTGTCCGGGCAGCGAGTTCGAGGGCGCCGGCGCCACCGACGTCTGGCAGCTCGCGGGGGTGGACCCCGCCGACGGCGTGATCGGTGTGCGGGAGAACTCCGACAAGCTGGTGATCTTCATCAAGGTCGGGGTGAACCCCCAGGATCTGCCACTGCCCTCTGCCTGACGGCGGACTGCCGTTCGCCGCGAGACTCGCCGAAGCAGTCGATGAGAACCGAACCTATCGTCTGGATCTGCCGCGTCCGCGGCGCTCCTTGACGCGGCCGGATGTGGGTTCGGATCTATGCGCATGACGTGAGACATCACATGCGTCGGGACGACAGGATTTAAACCTGTGACCTCTTGACCCCCAGGAGGGAGGGTCACACGTCCACGCACGGCATGCTCGATCCACGACGGGAGGTGAAGTCTCCTGCGTGCTCGGACGGGTCCTCTCGTACATGCCGTGTGGTCCCGACGTGGTCCCAAGCTGTGGAGGTCGCCGGTGCCCCCCGGCCAGCCGCCTACCCGTCACCAACCTGGTGGCCCAGTACAGCTATGACGTGGCGGCCAGGCTCCCTCCCCCCGGGCGGATGAGGTGGTGCCGGCGGCGGGTACGGACGATGCACGGATGGCGCGCACGGTGGACATCCTCGAAGGAAACACGTTCGTGGTGAGCGACGAGCGCGGCGACGTCGACGGCTCTCCGGTCGACGCGCACGGCCTGTTCGACCGGGACACCAGGTACCTGTCCCGCTTCGTGCTGACCGTGGACGGGCAACGCCTCGCCACGCTGTCCGTCGACCGCACCCGGTACTACGCGGCCCAGTTCTTCCTCGCGCCCGGCGTCGCCTCGACCTACATCAACGCCAAGTTGGCCGTCATCCGCTCCAGAACCGTCCTCCACGGCTTCCATGAGGTCGTCACCGTGACCAATCACGACGCCACGGCGGGCACCATCGAACTGGCAGTGGCGGTAGATGCGGACTTCGCCGACCTGTTCGAGGTCAAGGACGCAGTCATCGAGAAGCCGGGACGGACGTACCGGCGGGTGGAATCCGATCACCTCGTCCTGGGGTACGAGCGCGAGTCGTACCGGCGGGAGACGTGGATCCGTGCGACGAGCGCGCCGGTGTACGAGGAGACCGGCCTGCGGTTCACGGTCGCGCTGGCACCGCAGGAGTCGTGGAGCACCGAGATCGATGTGCTCGCGGTGCGACCCGCAGACGAGCAGCCCGCGTTCCGGGACGCCGCCGTCCACGACGACCCAGAGCAGCGTCTCGGCCTACGGCTGCTGCGCGGCACGGTTCCCGTGCTGTCGAGCAGCTGGCGGCCCCTGGAGCGTATTTACGAGCAGAGCATCGCCGACCTTGCCGCGCTGCGCTTCGACCTGCCGATCAGTCCCGGCCGGCACCTGCCGGCCGCCGGCCTGCCGTGGTTCATGGCCGCCTTCGGCCGGGACAGCATCATCACCAGCTTCCAGGCCCTGCCGTTCATGCCGGAGCTGGCCGAGACCACTCTGGTGACCCTGGCCCAACTGCAGGCGAGCAAGCGCGACGACTTCAGGGACGCCGAGCCTGGCAAGATCCTCCACGAGCTGCGGTTCGGCGAGCTGACCGCCTTCGAGGAGCGCCCGCACTCGCCCTACTACGGCAGCGCGGACGCCACCCAGCTGTGGCTGATCCTCCTGGACGAGTACGAGCGCTGGACCGGACGCGAGGACGTCGTCCACGCCCTCGAGGCCCCCGCCCGCGCGGCCCTGCGCTGGATCGACGAGTCCGGTGACCGCGACGGTGACGGCTACGTCGAGTACGAGCGGCGCAACCCGGCCACGGGTCTGGAGAACCAGTGCTGGCGCGACTCGTGGGACTCGATCCAGTCCGCCGACGGCACCATGGCCCCGCTCCCGAGGGCGACGAGCGACCTGCAGGGATACGCCTACGACGCCAAGCGGCGCGCAGCCCGTCTGGCCCGCGAGGTCTGGGACGACCCGCGCCTCGCCGACCGGCTCGAGCACGAGGCGGCTGACCTCAAGGCACGCTTCAACCGGGACTTCTGGCTGCCGGAACTCGGCTGGTACGCCCTGGCGCTGGACGGCGACAAGAAACCGGTGGACAGCCTCACCTCCGTGCTCGGGCACCTGCTTTGGAGCGGCATCGTCGACGACGACCGCGTCGAGCAGATCGTGGCGCTGCTCACGGGCGAACGCCTGAACTCCGGCTGGGGGGTGCGGACGTTCGCGACGGACCAGACCGGCTACAACCCGATCGGCTACCACCTCGGCACAGTGTGGCCGCACGACACCGCCTTCGCGGTGCTCGGACTGGCGCAGCACGGGTATCGCGCCGAGGCAACCCAGCTGGCGATGGGGCTGCTGGAGGCGGCCGAGCTGTTCGGCGGGCGCCTGCCGGAGGCCTTCGCGGGGTTCTCCCGCCGGGAGGCCTCGTTCCCGGCCGAGTACCCGACCGCCTGCAGCCCCCAGGCGTGGGCGTCCGGAACCCCTCTGCTGCTCGTCAGGGCCTTGCTGGGACTCGAGCCCGAGGGCGCAGTCCTGCGCTCCGACCCCCGGCTCCCCGAGCGCATCCGGCGCCTGGACCTGTACCGGGTACCGGGGCGGTGGGGAGCAACCGACGTCGGCGTGGACCTCACCCAGTCGGTGGTCCTGGACCTCCCGCCCGCGCGGCGGCACTGGCCCGTGGTGCAGGAGATCGCCGACGCCGCCCGGCAGATCGCCCCGGACGCCACACGCGGCCGGCGGGTCTCCCTCGGATTCGACCTCGGCGACGCGGGCCAGTACCGGATCGTGGGCGAGGACGGGCGGATCTCCCTCGACGATCACGCGCACTCGGCGGACGCCCTGCTCACCACGGACGCTGCCACGCTGGTCGAGCTCCTGCGGGGCGAGCGCAACCCCACGACCGCGGTGTTCTCCGGCAAGGCGCGCCTGACCGGCGACGCCGAACTCGGCGCACGGCTGCTCGGCTTCCTCGCCCGCCAGGGCGCGCCGACCGGCTGACGACGCACGGGAAGCCAGGACGGCGGTCCGCGGCGGTGGGTGACCCTGCAACTGGTGACGGCGACGCTCTTCTGCTCGCGGGCGATGTCAGAAATGAATCCGCCCTCGACGACGTAGCGCTGCCGCAGCCACGCCTCGTCCCTCAGCCTCGCGACGTTCCGGGGAGAACTCGCGGTCGGCGGTTCGCGGCGCTCCGGGTGGTTCATGGGCGAGCCACGAGAGGTCGTGATCTCAGGCTAGCGGGGTCATGCTCACGGTTGCGCCATCATCGCTGGCTTCGACGACATCGAAGGCAACCACCACGGAGTCCTTCGCTTCATCGAGGATCCTGCCGCCGCGGCCGCTGCATGCGACGCGTTGACCTGACCAGCGCCACCGACAGACCAGTGAGCCGCCCGCACCGCTAGCGTTCACGAGAGTCGCCCTTACCAGTTGCAGGACCCTTAACCAGGCGAACCCGGCAAACGACGCGCACGTAACGCCGAACCGGACCTGGCGTCAAGCATGTCCCGGACCAGGACAAGCACACGCCCTGATGTCCTGGCCGGCGGCCGAGGGCCCGGTGTGCTCCTTGAATCGAAGCCGCGTTGGCCCTTCAATCGTCGCTGTCGGCAGCCCTGGTGTCCGGGTCCTCGTCCTTGCCGTCGGCCGTCTCGGCAGCACAGGTGACCTCGGCTTCGTCGGCGACCGTGGTGTCGGGGTCCTCAACCGTGCCGTCGGCCGTCTCGGCAGCATCGGTGACCTCGGCCTGTAGACCCGAGGTCGTGTTCCGGACCCTGAGGCCGAAGTCGCGGGAAGCAGGTAGAAGGGTGACGTCGTAGTTCTTCTGGCGAAAGGCAACCAGGAGGAGCGCGCGTGCGCTGGCGCGCAGGATCTCCGCCTCGTCAGCGTCCCCGACGTCCGCGAGTTGCTGATCGAGTTTGCCCAAGGCGGAGTCGACTGCTTCGGCTTGCCTCAGCGACGAGGCCAGCCGTCGCTCGGCAGTTTCCTGGCGCTCGATCAGTGACTCGATGCCTCCGGCTCGTCCGAAGCCGGTGGGTCGAGGTAACCCGGCCCTGGTGCGATCCTCCGTGGTGCCTCATCTCCCACCGGCGAGATTCCTTCCCCATGCTTCGGCCACCCACCCTCGGATCCGCACTCGCGGATGCCAACTTCCGACACGCCGCCGCTCAGGGAGCCCGGCCGTCCCGTCCCCGGTGCTGCTCGTGGTGCCACCATGCCAGCACCTCGGCCCGCCGGGCGGCTTCCGCGGCTCTCCGGCGGCCATCGCCGCGACCGCGGGTGCCCGCGAGGATCACGCAGACTCCGAGGAGCGCAACGAGCACGAACGCGATCACGCCGCCGTCCGCGAGGATCACACCGGCCACGACCATGGCGGCGAGGCCCACGACGAGACAGATCCCGCGAATCACTCGGCGACCAGTCATTGCCGCAGGTTAGTCACGGCCAGTCACCGTCGTCGCCCGTTTGGCCCTCCTTTAAGTTGCTTTTAGGACGACTCCTCGCGGACTGTAGCTGCAGTGTTAACGACTGCGCGGCAGTCACACCAGCTGTCACGGCAAGTCGGGTCAGCGTCGCGACCGCCCCAGCTACGCCTCCTCATCGGCATGGCTCACCGCCAACTGCCGACGGGCAACCGTTCAGCGGGGGCGTCCGGACGACACGGGGCCGCCACCCCTGGCCACAGGAGGGGTGGCGGCTCCATGTCGAATCTACTGGGGGGCCCTCACGACGCCTGCTCGATGCCCGTGCCGAGCTCGCCCCTCGCCACCCTGCCCCGGCCGCGTGCCCACCGGCGGCTCGACACCGAGGGCGAGATTGAAGCCAGCTGCAGCACACGGCGGTCGATCCGGACGGTA
>Ga0157369_10005526_pt1 | contig 14679 bp, 15 predicted proteins | sample C25metaG_FD_113461 | JGI IMG/M metagenome (GOLD analysis project Ga0157369, IMG submission 113461) | Corn rhizosphere microbial communities from Kellogg Biological Station, Michigan, USA - C2-5 metaG | ecosystem: Host-associated > Plants > Roots > Rhizosphere > Soil | place: USA: Michigan...
CGTATCCAGCATCCAGAGATGAGGGCTTGAAATAAAGAGAGAGCTTTGCGCGAAGACAATGTGCCGGCTATCGGGCATCCAACTGAATTGAACCGCGCCGCTAATAAAGGAACGCGGGTGAATAGTACGGAGAAGCTCGACAGGCTTGCCGCCCGGAAACGGGAGGAGCCAAAATTCGGGTTTGCTCTCTCGCAACATGATTGATACGGCCAACTTTTTTCCGTCCGGCGAAAAGCGGACTGTCGCGGGACCGAGATACTGCCGATTCGCGAAAGGCTGTTCCGTATAGCGCTTCGGCGGAGCGCCCGGGGGTTTGGAAATGAATAGACCACCTAGGCCGGTTTCAGCGGCAATAAAAGCAAGCGCTGAATCGTCTGGGGCGAGAGATGCCTGAAAGACCCGTGGCATTACCAGGGTCGGTTGGCCTCCATTCGCGCCAACCCGCCAAAGATTGGCACCAGCCCCGAAATAGATATGTGTTCCGTCGGACGACCAAAACGGGTGAATGCAATCGTCGTTTTGGTTCGTGACCTGGGTAGACATGGGCGAGCCAAGCGTCCTGGTAAAAACCTGCAAATGCCCGCTGACTTCGCCAACGAATGCGATCTTTTTGCTGTCTGGAGCCCAACTGGGATATAGCCGAACACCGGGATCTGTCACCAAAGGGACAAAACTCGGGGTGACGGAGAGGAGTGCGGGCCCGGTCGTTGGACGATGAGCAACAACTAGCACACACAGAACAACCAGCAAGGCCCCCGCCCCTATGAGTCCGAGAACCAACTTGCGACGGTCCAAGCGACGATCGTCAGGCGCAATCGGAATTACAACCGGTTTCGACTCCACGGGCAGGCGAAAACGGTATCCGTGCTTCGGAATGGTTTCGATGTAAACACGCTCGTCCAGTCCTTCACCCAACGCCTTCCGCAAGACAGAGATAGTTTGGGTGAGATTCGCTTCTTCGACGAAGGTATCTCCCCAACCCGCTTTCATCAGTTCGTCCTTCGATAAAGCTTTGCCCTTATTGCGCACAAAGAACAGCAAGACTTCAAATGCTTTGGGCGAAAGCGGAACGGGGGTGCCCCCTTTGGTCAGCAGGCGCTCGAGCGGGTCCAAGCAGTACGGCCCGAATTCGTAGCTGTAACCACCACGAGCTTCCTTGTGCCTCATTTGAAAACGGCTTTCTAGAAACGTAGAACTTTCTTAGATTTTTTTCAAGCCAATTTGAGCCCTTTTTTAGATCGCTTTTTCCAAAAGCTTCGTTAGGCTACCCATGCGGTTGAAGCCATTGCGAGCTGTTTTACGCCGATGTCGTTTCATTTTGCCATCCGGATTTCGAGCTGCCTACTGCTGATGACGCTGACCTTCATTCGAGAAGGAATTGCGCACGTGGCTACATCCAGTCCGCCTCTCGCGGATACCGAATGTGAAGCCGAAGTCACGCGCGCCCTGCCATTTTCAAGTCAAAGTGACGCGAGCGCCTTGGACCGCATGCTGTTGAATGCCGCCCGTGGACCTGTAGAACAAGACGAGAACATTCGCTGCGTGGGCGTCTTCCTGAATGCAGTCGGCTACGAAATACAGGCAACGGCAGGTATGACCGCGGCCGAGTCTTTCGTGCGTCACTCGATTGCGGTTCTAGTGACTGCCTACGGCCCTGACAACCGCATTCTGATTCGTCCCTTCCAGATATTGATTTCCTGGTGCCTCGAACAAGGTGAGATATCAAAGGCCAATCTCGCCTTCGACGAGATGCGCCGGATCTTCCCTCGGGGGCGCGATGACACAGTCATTCTTCTGATCACAAGCGCCCTAATCGCCTCCAGCCGCGGAGACCACGCCGGGGCCGAACGACACTATCTAGCGGGTTTGCAGCTTCTTGATGGGCAAAAAGAGCGCGATAACGGATTGCAGGCGGGAGTCTTGAATAATCTCGCCACGCTCTATCTATTGGAAGGCAGGAGGTCCGATGCGCGAGCAGCGCTGGTCCGGGCCGAAGCCCTTGCCCGAACCGAGCCGAACCGCAATGAACGCGAGCGGCTGATGGTAGGCGTGCTGGGCAATTTGGGAACCGTTCTCTATGGATTGCACGATTATGTAGCCGCCGAACGGCACCTTCGCGAGGCACTCACCATCTGCGACCGCTCAGAGTACGCCGACAAAGAACGGTCAGCTGTTCTTCTTAAGAACCTGGCGCAGGTTCTCAAAAAACAGAAGCGCAAGGAGGAGGCGCATTTCATTAACCAACGCCTGGACAGGTCGCTCGGAGATCGTGAACTGAGCAATGGAAGGCAAACGATAGATATCGGTGCACTGTCACCACGACAAAGGAGATCCACACTGCAATGAAATCTTCACCCATCGCGGACTTCACAGCCATTCTGTTCGCTGCTCTCGCACTCGTTCCGTCAAAGACCACGGCGCAGCCGCCGGGCCGGTGTACATTCTTGACCATCGACTATCCGGGCGCCGCTTCCACGGCTGCGCGGTCATCCACCTGGCTCAGGATCAATGACCAGGGAAACATCGGCGGCGGCTACGAAGACGCCAGCGGGAAAGGCCACGGCTTTCTCTTTAGTAACGGTATTTTTCTTACCGTCGACGGATTCGATGAGTCTGAGTTTGGCGTTATGAACAGCCGAGGCGATGTTCTGGGAGATTACATCGACGATCAGTCGAACTTGTTCGGCTACCTGATGCACCGAGGTTCTCTCACCAAGATCGTTTTCCCCGATGCGGTCGAAACATCCCCCAACTCCATCAATGAGGACGGTACGATCGTCGGCTACTACACGTTGATAGACGGCCGGAGACACGGATACGTTCTGCGAGATGGTATCTTCAATTCCTTCGATGCACCGAATGCGAACTTTACCGTTGCCAGCGCGATCAATAACCTTGGCACGATTGTAGGAATTGCTTCAAGTGCTTCCGCTCTTGGACCGGAACTCTTTGTGCCCGGCAACACGCACGGGTACGTACTGCGCAACGGCCAATTCACACTGTTCGACGTGCCGGGTGCTGTCTTTACTGTGGCGATCGATGTCAATTCGCACGGCGCCATCGTCGGACGGTACAACACCCCGGACGGCAAGGCACACGGCTATTTGCTGGAGCACTCCCGGTTCTCCCCTATCGACGTGCCCGGTAGCGCGTTGAGCTTTGCTACTGGCATCAATTCGCATCGTGACATCGTGGGGAAGTATCAGTCTACGGATGGCATTTTCCATGGTTATTTGTTGAAATGCTCCGGACGCTAGATGTAAGTTCGCTCGCACAGCGTACAAGGATGGAAGGCATGAAAGTGGCAATGGAAGAACGTTTCGAGAGATTGGCTGTACGTAAAACTCGACAAACGCCATCGGCGATGTGCATCGACAGCGCGAAAGCATATAGCCTGCGAACATCCCCGAGTAGCTCGCGTCGAAGTGGCCTCAGTCCACTTTTCGAAGCGTTTTCCAGCCGATGGCTCTCCCGCACGAACGCACGTTTTGGCGCGAGTTGAAGACGAACGTTTCGCATCACAGGAATGGTTACGAGCGCTGGGCGGAGATGTGCAAACAGCAGCCTGCCACGATTTCGGGAAGATTTTATCTCACTTTTTCGATGTCGTTCAGTTTCCAGCTCTTGTCGTAGAACGGGTCAAGTGGGCCGTAAAGGCGAAAGATCGGAAACCAGCCTTGTCGGGAACGGTCCTGATCCAATTATGATCCTGCCCTTTCGGCATCTCGGGTCCGAAATAGACGTCCACGGAGCCATCGGCGTTCACCTTGGGATCGGTGTACTGGCTGACCGAGGGAAACTTCTGGCCGTTTTGCAACTCGGATCGGCTGAGGGCATCGTAAACCAGCACCGACCAAAAACTATTGATAGGAATCTTTGGTGGGACACGCAAAGTATAGTTCCTCCCGCCATCAAGGAAGTCGCCGTCCGCATCCCGATAGGTCCACAAGTATTGAGAGCCCACGCCGACTCTCGATAAGCCCTACGGCGGGGATTTGGGTGAGATAGACTTCGATCGCCCGGTTGAATATCAGTTGATCCAACAACCCATCAGCTGCCTCGCGTGTGCGATAGCCATTCTTGAATTCAAAATTGCCGAACCGCGTCTTGACCGTCTCCGTGTGAATCCAACCGTGATGGTCTTTGGTCAGGCTAGTTTGCTCTGCACTGGCGCACTTAGTCATCGCCTACTCCTATCGCGAAAATCGATGGTCGGGAATGGTGTTCGAATCGAGTCACTGTCCGCTCTAGTGCTACGCCGCTGCGAAGTCACAGTTATGATGTGTCCTTTCCTCTTTTGAGTCTCACCGCCGCAGCCGCTATCGCATCCGCGACCTGCGGAGCCAAGGCGGCGGGTACTTCATCTTTCTCTTCTCGAAAATCGCTAAGCAATCCGGCACGCCTGGCGGAACGGAGGACGACAGGTCGAGTATTGGCAGGGGCGGTTCAGCGCCTGCCAATACTCAGGTCATCCGAACGCCTGGCCTTCAGGCGAGACCACTGAGCGGTAGGACGTCCGTCGGTGCGCGTATTTTGCTTGCCTTCAAACTGTTGGGGCCAGCCGGCCGGCGAGTCCTCCCACGTCTCCTGCCGCCCGTAGACGGTCAAGTCGAGCAAGCGATAGCTATTATCCATCGCCTCGACGCCGCGCATCGTCGTCCAATAAGTCTCGAAGACACGCGATCCTTGTCGCAAGTAGCAAACGATGTGCATCATACCCACGCGGCGCCCAACCAAGAGGGTTGCCAGCGAATCTTGAGCCGAGTACCAAGGCATCTCCCAGCCCATGAAGCCGCGATAGCGGATGCTCTCTTCGTACGGGCCTTGGCAAAACGTGGCGTAAGTGACGTCGCGAGAATGAATATAAGACAGCTCGCGGACCTGCGATGTAACCCAAGTGCACCCCTCGCATTGCTCCGGCGCAGGGTGGCCGGTGTTCCACATGAAGTAGTAGGCAATGAGCATCAGAGTGGATTCCCAAAACACTTTCCCGTCACACACGATCTATCCGAGCGCCGGGGCAAGACGGAGCAATGTAATGTGCTGAGATCGCGACTCGCTTTCTGGTAGAGATGCGATTATGAACAAGCAAACATGGCTATGTCACGAGAACAGAAGGTAGCAGTGGTAGAGGCCTACTTGGATTGCTTTGTCAGCAAGAATGTGTCCCAAGTGCGCCTCGCCGAAGACGTCACCTTTGAGGGTCCTCGAATGCCCAAGTTGACGGGTCGGCAAACAGTAACTGGATTCTTAGCGAGCATCATGCCGGCGGTTAAGGGCATTCAGGTGAAGCAGCATATCGTAGAGGGAGATTATGTCGCGACTGTCTTCGATATGGAAACGGTGAACGGTGTAGATCACGTTTTCGACAGGATCCACATTGTCGATGGCGAGATCAAGGAAGTGCACGCGTTTTACTATCCGCAGACACAGCCCCGATTATCAGCGCAGCAGTAGGGACGCTATCACTCGATAGGTAGGCCATCACACGCGATCGATCCTGACTGGGGTCGAACAATCGCGGAACGAATAGTTCTACCCGGCTCACAATTCGTCCTTACTCGGAGCCCGGAATGTTCAGCCGCTTCGCTTGCCTTCGTGAGGTGGATTGGCGTCAGCGAGGGAGTCCCTTTGCCGAGGCCTCGGCTCCGGGTGGTTCACGGAACGGTTCCACCGAAATGCGCTCGTAACACACTTCCAGCACGGTCAGGTGTTCTGTGCCACCCGGCGCTTGGAGAATTACACGGTCACCCGCTGCCGACTTCATCAAGGCGCGCCCCAGAGGCGACGCCCAACTGATGTGCTTGCGGTTGAGATCGACCTCGTCGGTGCCTACGATGCTCACCACTCGCTCCGTTCCCGCAGCATTGGCATAGCGCACGGTCGCTCCAAAGAATGCCCTCGTCGCCGCCTGCCCCGCTCGCGGAGTTTCCGGGTCAATTACTTCCGCGGATTCGATTCGCTTCGTGAGAAAGCGAATCCGCCCATCGATCTGGCGCAGCCGCCGCTTGCCGTACTGATAGTCGGTGTTCTCGCCGCGATCGCCGTTGCTCGCAGCCCACGCCACCACCTCCGTCACGGCCGGGCGTTCTCTGGCGACCAGAAACCGGTGCTCATCTTTGAGACGCTGCAGGCCGCTCGGCGTTATGTAGTTTTTGCTTTGCGTCGCGGGTTCGTCAGCTTGCGGTTTTCTCGTGAACCCTTTTCGCATATCTTAGTCTCTCGAGCGCGAATCCAGCGGGTGCCGCAAAGCTCTTAGGAAATGGCTAGTGCGATGCCTGTTCCTACGTTGTCGCCTCAATTCTGCCCTGAAATTGCACAAGCACGATCCAGAAATGAAATTGGCGCAACGCCCCCAAAAGAGCTTGCCGATGACGCGCAAATTTCCTGTAAATGATCTCCGTCTTCTCGCGACCGGATCTTCGCACGCAGGAGGTCGTGAAGGAATTAGGCCCCAATGAACGCGGATGGACGCCGATTGAAAACACTGTAGGTTGTCCGCATTGCTCGGAGCTCATCTGCGGCCGTAACTGATTGTTTCACGTCTTCCAATCTCTTATTGATCCTATCCATCATCTCGGACACGTGCGGGCGAAGGCATGGTGAGCGCGGGATACTCGCTCAAAGTCGCGATGTGTAGAGCTTGGTCAATCACTTTGACAGTTAATGCGCTATCTGCGAATGTGCTGACTGATCTCCCGTTGGACGGTCAGCCACTCGACAAGCCTTAAGGCAGATACGAAATGAATAGTCGGCATGGCGCCAGCGTCCTGTGATGGGCCAAAACTGTGCGAAGACCGCGCTTCACCGGGTCCGATAATCAAAACATGAACGGGCCGCTCCGCGATCTATTACAAAAGGCTCTTCAGTCCAACTCTCCCGAGATTGCGGTTGAAGCTGCGCTCCGTGACCACCCAGATCTTCCCGATGCCATCGGCAAATCCTGGGCCAACGGTTTCGGCACCGATCCTATTCCTCCCGCCATCGCCCGGTTTTTGGTGGCGCACGGCGCTCCGCTCACGGTTCACGCCGCCGCTGCGTTCGGGTTCACCGATAGTTTGGCTAATCTACTGGATGGCGATCCGTCTCTGATCCATGCCAAGGGCGGCGATGGTTGCACTCCCCTTCATTTCGCTCGAGACGTCGCCACCGCCCAGCTCCTTGTAGATCATGGCGCGGACATTGACGCACGCGATGAGGACCACAATTCCAGGCCCGCCCAATGGCGTGTTGGGAAAGCTCCCGAGGTTTCCCGGTACCTGCTCGATCGGGGAGCGACTCCAGATATCTTTCTCGCTGCCGCACTCGGTGACGGCGATTTGGCCCGCAAACTTATTTCGAAAAACCCCGGCTGCGCCGGATGCCGCATCGGCCGCCTGCCCGATTTTCCACCCATCGGGCACCAAGGCCGCGGCGGCACCATATTGCAGTGGACTCTGGCCTTCAATTCGTATCCCCATCAGATAGCGCTTCTGAAGGGACACACTCACATTTTCGATTTCCTTTACGAACACAGCGATCCGCAAATCCGCCTGCTTGTGTGCTGCGTTCTCGCCCGCCGGCAAGACGCGGAGGCTATCGCCCGACAGCATCCCGACATTGTTCCCAACCTGCCCAGTCTCGATCTCGAACTCCTGCCCCGCTACTGCTGGGAGACCAATACCAACTATGATGCTGTCCGATTGATGCTCGATCTCGGCTTTCCTATCGCGCATACAGAATCCAGCCACGGATACTCGCCGCTGCATAACGCCGCCTGGTCAGGCGATGCGGCGCTGGTCGACCTCCTCATTTCACGCGGACATCCCGTAAATCTCGTTGACCCCCGCTACAATGCCACTCCGCTCGGCTATGCCATCCACGACTGCGTCGTCGAAAAACGTCACCCCGCAGGCGACTTCGCGCGGGTTGTTGAATCGCTTCTCAAAGCGGGCGCTACTTGGGACCCGTCCATCTATCCAACAGGCGACCAGGGAATCGATGAAGTCCTCAGCCGTTTCGGCCAACATAGTGCGTAACGGCGGTAATGCACGAACACGTCCAGTTCCCAATCCCGGGACAATCCTATAGGCGTTGGCGGATAGATGTCTGGATTTGAGAGACCTTGGAAGTATATTGGATAGGTAGTCTTGAAACAGGCACGTTGGGATAACAGGTGTCGGCGTTCATTGCGGATCGCATGAATCGCTCGCAACACCGAGTGGAAATCCCTGAGAAACCCGATTTGGCCGGCGCCGTACGTCGAAAGGCACCGGTCCCCGACTTTCGTGTACTCTTTGAGTCGGCCCCAGGGCTTTATCTCGTTCTGCTCCCTGACGAACCCACGTTCACGATTGTGGCCGTGAGCAATGCTTACGCCGCCGCGACGATGGTGAAGCGGGAAGACATTCTCGGCCGGGGCTTGTTTGAAATCTTTCCCGACAATCCAGACGATCCCGAAACTACCGGCGTTCAGAATCTTCACGCCTCGCTACGACGCGCTTTGGAAAGCGGTACGCCAGATACGATGGCAATCCAAAAGTACGATATCCGACGGCCCGACGGGATCTTTGAAGAGCGCTATTGGGCACCCGTGAACTCTGCCGTACTAGATGAAAACGGCCGAGTTCACTATCTCATTCACCGGGTCCAGGACGTTACCGAGTTCGTCCGGCTGAAGCTGCGCGAGTCCGAACAAGCGAACCTCAGTTCCGAGCTTCGATCCAGAGCCAACCGAATTGAAGCAGAGCTGTTTCTGCAAGGCCAGGAACTTGCCGATGCAAAGCGTTTGGCGGCGGATCTGGAACGCTCCCACAAGGCGCTTCGTAAGAGCGAATTTCGCTACCGGAGGTTATTTGAGAGCGCCCGCGACGGCATCCTGATCGTCAACGGCGAGGGCCGCTTCGTGGAGGTGAACGACAGCTTCTGCCGCATTCTGAAAACCACGCGGGAACGTCTCCTCGATGCCCACTTCTCGGAGTTCGTCCCGCCGGAGTCGGCCAGCGATGTGCAAAGGGCTTTTCTGAAATTACGAAACGACTGGAACACGCCGATTGAGTTTCCGTTCCGCGCCCTGGACGGGAGTATCGTGGAACTCGAATGGACTTCGTCGTCGAAGTATCTGCCGGGACTCTACTTTTGCGCCTGCCGCGACATCACCGAACGGAAGAGCTTGCAGGCGACTAGCCTGCGCGTGGCCGCGATCGTGGAATCGTCCGTGGATGCCATTGTCGGCGAGGACCTCGACGGCACGATAGTGAGCTGGAACCGAGGGGCAGAACGGATTTTCGGCTACAAGGCCCAGGAAGTCCTCGGCCGACACATCTCCCTGCTTGCCACTCCGGACGGATTCGATGAGATGGCTGGAATCCTGAAGCGGATTGGAGGCGGAGAACATGTCGACCATTTTGAAACGAAGCGGCGGCGGAAGGACGGTCAGATTATCGATGTTTCCCTAACGGTGTCGCCGGTTCGAGATGGTTCCGGGAGGATTATCGGCGCTTCCAAAATCGCCAGGGACGTTACGGAGCGCGAACGGACGGCGCAAGCGCTTCGCGCAACCAACGCCGCACTCTCCCGCGCGAACGCCGACCTGGAGCAGGTTGCGTATTCCGCATCGCACGATCTTCAGGAACCGCTTCGCATCGTGGCAGTTTACAGCGAAATGCTCAAGAAAAAATACGGCGGAAGGCTGGATCGCCAAGCCGACGAATACATCGGCTATACGGTCGACGGAGCACGCCGTATGCAGCAACTTCTGAGAGACCTGCTCGCCTGCTTGCGAGCGACGGATGGAGGAGACGCGCAAGTCGTACGGGTGGATGCAAGCGAGGCGATCGGACACGCGATCGCGAATCTGCACGCCGCCATCGAGGAGAGTGGGGCGTCGATTACGTACACCGGACTTCCGCGCGTGATGGTCGACCCGGTGCACCTGCAGCAAATTTTTCAAAATCTGATTGGAAACGCCATTAAGTATCGAAGCAACGAGCGACCGTGTATTTCCGTGAAAGCGACACGGCGTAACAAAGAGTGGCTCTTTGCAGTGAAGGACAACGGTATCGGTATTCAGGAAGAGCATGCAGATCAAATCTTTGGAGTATTCAAGCGCCTACACCCTTCCGGTCCGCACACCGGAACGGGTATCGGACTTGCGATTTGCGAACGTCTGGTTCGGCGCTATGGAGGAAGTATTTGGGTTGAATCGAGTCCCGGCAGGGGAGCAACGTTCTTTTTCACAATGCCGGACTCAACAACTTGAATCGCGGAATGCCTTCCCGAAGCCTCTGGTTTTGATCGTTGAAGATAATCCTCCGGATCTGCTGCTCGTTCGAGAAGCCCTAAGAGAGCACTCGGTCAACTGCGAGGTGGCAGTAGCGGTCGATGGCGACGAGGCTGCGGACGCAATAGACCAAATCGACGCGGAGGCAATGCCCGTTCCGGAGTTAATCATTCTGGACTTGAACCTGCCGAAGAGGTCCGGCCATGAAGTTTTAGGGCATATTCGCGATAGCGTTCAATGTGCCAACAAGCCGGTTATCATATTGACTTCTTCCGATGCGCCGAAAGACAGGGAAGAAGCGGCGCGCCTGGGAGCCACTCTTTATATTCAAAAGCCCTCGAACCTCGAGGACTTTATGAAGATTGGCGCTGAATTCAAACGGCTCCTTTCGCGCACCAATGGGCGAGAGCGTCAGTAAGGGGAGTCGGGCCGAAAGATCAGCGTTCTTTGCCGCACCATTCGACTATTGCGGAGGCGACGAAATTCATTTGCTCCCCGGTCCCGATAGTGGCTCGAAGGCAATCGCCGAGACCCACAGCCATTTGACGGCGTAGGACGATTCCGCGCTGCCTGAGGAATTCATCCAGGTTCACCGCTTCCGTTTCCGATTTCGCGCGCAATAAAACAAAATTGGTCTCGCTCTCGACAGGCGCAATGCGGGGAAGGCCTTTTAGGCGGTCAATGAAACCGCGCCGGATTGCCAGCATTTCCAGCTTGAAGGAATGGACGGATGCTTGATCCCTGACTGCGACGGCCGCGATGGCTTGAGCGACCGAACTGACGATCGCGGGGACTTGGACGCGGCGCGTATACTCGACTACCGCGCTCGGACAATACGCCCATCCCACGCGGAATCCCGCCAGGCCGTACATTTTCGAAAAGCTGCGGAGGACAATCACGTTGCCGGAATCAGTGAGATCAAAAAGCGGTTGGTAACGGCCCCCCTGAACGAACTCGCCGTAAGCTTCATCGATTACCAGGAGAGTGGCCGATGGCAGCCGCGAGTGAAGCTCTACGATACGTTCTTTGCAAAGATACGTTCCTGTGGGGTTTCCAGGATTGGCGAGGATGACCATCTTCGTCGACTCGTCCACCGCTTCGAGGATGTTTTCTATATCCACTTGCAGGTCATGTTCCGGAACAAGCGTTACTTCCGCCCCGGCCAATTTAGCAACCTGGCGGAAGAACACAAATGCATGCTGCGGGATCACGACCTTGTCCCCGGGATCCAGCCAAGCGAGGGCGATCGTCTGGAGGCATTCCATGAGACCGGCGCTGCAAACAATTCTCTGGTTATCGAGGCAGAAGGTCTCGGCAATAGCCTGCCGGAGCAGTTTGCATTCTACGTCCGGATAAGCTACAGCGGCGCCTGCGACTCGGATAGCGGCTTCCATCCACGTCGGCCGCATCGGAATGGCACTCTCGTTGTGTGAAAGCTGTATGAGCTCGACGCCGGGGAGGATCGGGATGTCCGAGTGCACGTAACGCGGCAAGTCATTGGCCCGCCGGCTCGGCGCGGGCGACATCCTGCTCACATCCTCAGTGCTCATGCTTCTCCATCGCATCTCGATCGGCTGCACGAGAGCGCAGATACAGCCATACCGCTTCCAGCTCGGCATCGGTCATGTTTCGGTAGGCAAGCCATGGCATGTATTTCGGATTGATGGCGTGGCCTTGCGGATCGACACCATTTCGCATGGTGTCTTTAAATTCGAAGAAAGACCAGCGCGACAACGGGCCGCCCGCGGTGAGATCCGTGCCGGGAGGCGCGCCCGGCTCCGGCCCCTGGCCGCCGCGCAGATCGGCTCCGTGACAGAAGGTGCAACCGCCGACGTCGACCAGGTATTGTCCCTCGCTCGCGGGCGGCCGCGGGCGCGGCGCGCGGAAATCGATCTTGGCTGTTCGCACAAGATCGCCCAGAACGCCCAGATCAATTAGAAGACGGGCGGGCAGGTTGATCTCGACCCTGGTCCTTTCGTTATCCACCGGCGGAAGCGATTTCAGATAAGCGATGATGGCGCCGAGGTCGGCATCCGAAATTCGATTGAAGTAGTCGGACGGCATGAACGGAATTCCGTACCCGTCGGGCCGCACACCATAGCGGATGCTGCGGATCCAGTCTGCGTCGGTGTAGGTTGCGCCCACGCCGCCGCGGCCGCGGGTGAGGTTGGACGTGTAGCCCTGGCCCAAGAACGCGTCCTGGAATGCAAGTTTGCCGCCAAGATTGGCGCCGTGGCAAATGGTGCAGACCGCGACTGCATCGACAACATGTTTGCCCCGGGCGATGGAGGCCTGATCCGTTGGGATGGCAACGTGATCGGCGGGCGGATGATAGAGCCGATGACGGGCCGACCGGCTGACACGCCAAGCCAACGCGGCGACGAAAGCGCACAATAGCAAAGCAGCCGCCAAGAGCCACCGACCGCGCGAGCGGCTTGTTTTGCGACCTTCGAAAGAGGATCCGGCCGGCACTGCTACCGCACGTTGCTGCTTTTGAGCGTTGCGACAAAGCGCATCTCAGATCCGTCCGGCATTTTCGAAACGGTCGAGAATTTGGCCGGCGCGCCCAACTCCGGTGTCCACCAATCCATACCCTCGATCAGTCCTGTGGCCGCACTGTTGCTGCTGATTTTCGCCTTCCACGACATGAACGAGCCTGATATTGTCTCGACGCGCTCCTGGCCGAGCACAGTCAATATATTTTCCACGTAGTCGCCGTTGTCAAAATTCAACCGGTTGTTATAGGCGGTCTGCGCCGACCAGTTTCCCGGATAGAAGACCTGAGGCACCTCCGCGATGCGAGGAGTGCCGTAGCGCGTCATGTTATCGGCGGTGATGGCAAGGTCGCGGCTTTCCTGGTCCTGCACAAATGAGAACATCCATTCGGGCGCAGGCATGGGGTCTTTGGTACCGTCCGACTGAGTGATCTCGAATCGCTGTGAGAACAGAATGGTCCACCAATCGGAGCGACTAGCGAGGCGGTCCGGCACGATGGAGACCGTGATCTCGCCCGCGAGCGCGGCCGCCTCGCCTCGCGGCGGCGTCAGTGTTCCTGTAGCCTGGTAAGTCCAGGTGTCGCCCAGATGCAGCAGGCGGAGCGAAGTGGCGGGCGATGGTTGGGAGCTTTCCATATTCAACGCGCGTCTTTCTCTGCCTGCACTTTTTCCGCATAAGTTTTCAGTCTGCCGATTTGCTTGCGAACGAATAGTGTCAGAGGCAATCGCAACAGCGGACTCAGCAGGCGAACGAATGCTTTGTGCAGAGTGACGTCGATGGAATAGTCGACTGTGGATTGGGCCGGGCCGTTCGGTGTGATGCGGAAATGCGCTTCGCTCGAATAAGCAGGCGACGGAATTTGCAGCCCAAAATGTGTGGGTGCGTTCCACGCAATGATCTCTCCGTAGAATTCCTTGATCGACTTGCCCATGCGGAGCTTTTGACGGAAGCGTTGGCCCACCGGATTCGCCGGATTTCGATCGCTAATGTACGTGTGCTCGACGGCCCCCTCAACCCACTGCACGATGTGCTCAGGCTGGTCGACACAGGCAAACACGGTTTCGGCGGAAGCATTCACGGCTGTTTTGCAGCGAAGCAGCATCAGTTTCTCCTATCCGAAGAGATGTTTTGAGACGAAACTGGCGGGCCGAATCGAAGAGATAACGCAGCGGGCCCGCGCAAGAACAGACCCTGGTCAGGCGGCGGCGCGCCATCGGCGAAGGCAACATCACCTGGCGACCCTACCAGCCGTTTGGCTGCGATTTCGACCTCGATCTTCGCCATCATCGCGCCCAGACAGAAGTGCCGGCCCATGCCGAAAGCGGCGTGGCGCGCGGCGCTGTTAAACGCGCTCTCGGGGTCAAGATCACTGCGAAACATGTCAAACCTGCCGGAATCGGCGAACCGCTGCTCATCGCGATTGGCAGAGGCCAGAAAGCAGATTACTTCGGCCTCGGCGGGGATGGTTCCTCCGCTCACGGCGACTTCGCTGCGGGTCCGGCGCGGAATCATGTGAGTGGGCGCAGTAAAGCGGAGCGACTCGGCCAACGCGCGATCGAACAATTGCCAGTCCGCCTGCAGCGCCGCCAGTTGTTCGGGATGCGCTACCAGGTTTCTGATGACGGTTGCCAGCGTTTTTTCGACGGTTTCGCCGCCCGCGAAGACCATCAGCATCGCGAAATGGATGATCTCCTCGTTGGTTAAGCGCTGGCCTTCGACTTCGGCATGGGAAAGCATGGAGAGCAATCCCGTTCCAGCAGATTCCCTGCTCTTTTCGACCAGCGGGCGCAAGTACACGGACAGTTCGTCTCTGGCCGCAAAGCCGGCGCGAGTGACTTCCGGATCGCCGATCAGATTGACGCCGAATCGCAGCAAGGCCGTGTACCAGGATCGGAACAGATTCAAGTCCGAGTGGGGCAAGC
>Ga0157369_10005527_pt1 | contig 14673 bp, 14 predicted proteins | sample C25metaG_FD_113461 | JGI IMG/M metagenome (GOLD analysis project Ga0157369, IMG submission 113461) | Corn rhizosphere microbial communities from Kellogg Biological Station, Michigan, USA - C2-5 metaG | ecosystem: Host-associated > Plants > Roots > Rhizosphere > Soil | place: USA: Michigan...
CACCTACCTGTTCGACAAGAACAAGGCGATGGCGGCGCTGACCGCGCTCGAGGAGCAATGGGGCGGCACCATCACCGAACGGATGAAGCGGCGCGCGGAGAAATGGGTCCCGCCCGAAAAGCCCGCCGCTCCGGCTGAGCCCAAGCAGTCCGACAAGGCGGCGGCGAAGGGCGAGGCCGTCAACCCGCGGAAGCCGCCGACCACGACATGAGAGGCCACTCGCTCGTCCCGGCGGCGATCGCGGAGCTGCCGTGGCGCATGCTCGCACTCGTCATGTTCATCACGGGCTTCGGCCTGGTGGTGCTCTACTCCGCCGCCGGCGGAAAGCTGATGCCCTGGGCGCTTCCGCAGGGCGTGCGGTTCGTCATCTTCCTCGGCATGGCGATCGCGCTGTCGCGCGTACGGACGGACCGGATCAGGGAGATCGCCTTTCCGGCCTACGGGATCGTGCTCCTGCTGCTGATCCTGGTCGAGGCGCTGGGGTTCGTCGGCAAGGGCGCGCAGCGCTGGCTCAGCCTCGGGTTCATGAACCTGCAGCCGTCCGAGCTGATGAAGCCCGTCATCATCCTCGCCCTTGCCCGTTTCTTCGACCTGCTGCCGGTGGCGGAGATCCGGCGCTGGGGCGCGATCTGGCCGGCGGCGGCGATGCTCGGCGTGCCCGCTGCCCTCATCCTCGTCCAGCCCGACCTCGGCACCGCGACCATGGTCGTGCTCGGCGGAATCACCATCCTGTTCCTCGCCGGCCTGCCGCTGCGGCTGTTCGTCGGCGGCGTCGCCTTCCTCGGCGTCGCGGGGCCGATCGCATTCAGCTTCCTCCACGAATATCAGCGCCAGCGCGTCCTCATCTTCATGAACCCGGAGAGCGACCCGCGCGGCGCCGGCTACCATATCGCCCAGTCGCAGATCGCGATCGGCTCCGGCGGCATCTTCGGCAAGGGGTTCCTCAAAGGCACCCAGAGCCACCTCCAATATCTTCCCGAAGGCCATACCGACTTCATCTTCGCCACCATGGCCGAGGAATGGGGGCTGGCGGGGGGCCTCGCCATCATCCTCGCCTACGCGCTGGTGGTGAAATGGGGGATCGGCGTCGCACTGGACGCCAAGGACCGCTTCTCCCGGCTGACCGCGGCCGGGCTGATCACGACCATCTTCTTCTACGTGATGATCAACCTCATGATGGTAATGGGCCTCGCGCCGGTGGTCGGCATCCCCCTCCCCCTCGTCTCCTACGGCGGCTCGGCGATGCTGACGGTGATGCTCTGCCTCGGCATCCTGATGGGCATCGACCGCCAGAACCGCCGCGGCGGCGGGCTTCGGCCTTGAGCTCCTCTCCCGATCGGCAAACCCAGGAAGCGGCTTTGCAAGTCCGGTCGCGGAGGCGATAGCAGGGGCCATGCCCGCCCTGCTCACCGCCCTGCTCCTCGCCGCCGTTCCCCAGCCGCATGCGGCGCTTCCCGTCCATGTCGGCGGCCGCGTCGTTGCCGAACCCGGCGGAGCGCTCCGCTTCGGCTGGCCTGCGGTCTACTTCGAAGCTCGGTTCTGGGGGACCGGCGTCACCGTCGATGTCGCGAGCGACACGGATTTCTACCGGCTGCTCGTCGACGGCCGCGAGCGGATGCTTCTGAAGCAGCCGCACGGGGCGATCACCATCTCGGGCCTCCCGGCGGGCGAGCATGTGGTGCGGCTGGAGAAGCTCACCGAGAGCCAGAGCGGCGGCGGGCGTTTCCGCGGCTTCTTCCTTGCCGGGCGCGGGCGGGCGCTGTCGCCGCCGCGCCGGAAGGACCAGGTCGAGTTCATCGGCGACAGCTACACGGTCGGCTACGGCAACACCTCGCCGAAGCGGAGCTGCACGGGCAGCGAGGTGCACGACACGACCGACAGCCAGCAGGCGTTCGGGCCCCTCGCGGCGAAGCGGCTCGGCTACGATTATCGTGTGCTCGCTTATTCGGGCTTCGGGATCGTCAGGAATTATGACGGCCATCGCCCGGGGGAGACGATGCCCCTCCTCTACAGGCGGCTGCTGCCCGACGATGCGGCACAGGTGGAGACGTCGCCGGGCGCGTGGCGGCCCAGGGCGATCGTCGTCAATCTCGGAACCAACGATTTCTCGACTCCGCTCCATGCCGGCGAGGCCTGGGCAAATGCCGGCGCCCTCCACGCCGCATATCGGGCTGAATATGACAGGTTCGCGCGGCGCCTGATGGCGGCCCAGCCGCAGGCGAAGCTTGTGCTGATGGGCGGGCCCACGTTCGCGGAGGATGTCGAGGCCGTGGCGAAGCGGCTCGGCAGCACGCGGGTGACGACGGTACGCTTCGGGACGATGGAGCTGAGCGGCTGCGACTGGCACCCGTCGCTGAAGGACGACGAGGCGCTGGCGGCGCTGATCGAGCCTTTGCTGCGCTAGGCGCGGATCAGCCTCGGCAGGGGGCGAGGCTTCGCGCCGGCGGGGAACAGCACCGAGGCGACGCGCGCGGGGTCGAGGCCGTAATGCTGGGCGAGCGCCGTCGCGACGAGGGCGTCGAGGTCGGTGGTCGGCTTGAGGTCCCGGCCCTCGTAGAGAGCTGCCGGGGCGAGGCCGGGCCAGTCGGAGACGACCTTGCCGCCGTCGACGGCGCCGCCCAGCAGCATCGCCGCGGAGGCGGTGCCGTGGTCGGTGCCGCCGGTGCCGTTGGGCGCGGCGGTGCGGCCGAATTCGGTGGCGACGAGGACCAGCGTGTTCGACCAGTCGTCGCCGAGGCCGGTCTTGAGCGAGGCGAGCATCGCGTCGAGGCCTTTCAGCTGCGCCGCGAGGCGGGCGCGCTGGCCGCTGTGGGTGTCCCAGCCGCCGGTCTCGATGAAGGCGATGCGGTTGCCGCCTTCGCCCTTGAGCAGGCGGGCGGCGAGCGCGCCGGTCGCGGCGGCGTTCTGGCCGCCGCCGGCGGTGAGGTCTCCGGTCAGTTTCCTGGTCGCCATCGCTTCGTTCCACAGCGGCATCAGCTGGGCATCGTTGCGGTAGAGGTCGCTGACCCGGGCGAGGAGGTCGTCGGTCGGCTGCGGCAGCGCCGAGGGCGCGTAGGAGGCGACGTCGCGCGGGCCGCGCAGCGCCAGCGGGACGGTTGCCGAGACGGCGATCGCCTTCGCCTCGCCCTGCGGCAGCAGGCCGAGCAGCCGGTTCATCCAGCCGTCGCGGAGCTTGTAGGCGGCGTCGCTGCCGCTCTCGAGCACGTTCTGGCCGTCGAAGTGCGAGCGGTCGCGATAGGGCGAGGCGACGGCGTGGACGAACAAGGCCTCCTTCGCCTGGTACATCTTCGCCGTCTCGGCGAGCGCGGGATGAAGGCTGAAGAAGGGATCGATCTTGGCCCCCGCGACGGCGTCCTCGAGGAAGGCCGCGCGGAGCGACTGGAAGACGGGGTCGCCGACCGGTGCAAGGGTCATGAGGCCGTCGGCGGCGCCGCGCTGGATGACGAAGACGAAGCGGCGGTCGGTCGCCGCCTTCGCAAGCGCGATCGACGGCGCGACGAGCAAGGCGGCGCCGGCGGCGGCGCTCCCGAGGAAGTGGCGGCGGTTGAGCATGGTCATCTCCGGAGCATCTCGGGCGCGACGAGCAGCAGCGCCAGCGCCTGGCCCGGGCTCTCGGCACGGGCGAGCGCCTGGCTGGTGGCGGGGGTGAGCGCGTCGGCGAGCACCTGCGGCGCGAGCGTTCGGGCGTCGGTCAGGTCGGCGGCGCGGGCGGCGATGCGGTCGGCCGCCTCGACCCGCCGGACGAGCGCGTCGGGGCCGGCCCAGGTCGGCGCGATGTCGTCGTAGCCCGCGGGCGAACCCGGCCGCCAGACGGGCTGGCCCAGCTGGTTCATCAGGCCGACCACCTGCTGCCCCTTGAGCTCCTTCGCTCCGACGGCGCGGAGCGAGGCGACGGTCCAGTCCCAGGGCGAGCGGAATTTGGGAGTCGCGGCGTTCCAGGTCTCCGGCGATTCGACGAGGATTCGGTAGAGGGCGGGCAGATCGCCGCCGGTCTTGAGGAAGGCCGTCTCGAGGCGGGCGACGAGCGCCGGCGGCGGATCGTCGGTGGCGAAGTGGCGGGCGAGCTTGGTCGCGACGTGCCGCGCCGTCGCCGGATGCGCGGCGAGATCGAGGAGGATCGCGCGCGCCTGCTGCTCGCCCTCCTGGCCGTATTTGCGGCCGAGGATGGTGCGGGCGCCGGGCTCGTGGATGGCGTCGGAATAGACGAAGGCGCCGGGCTCGCCCTCCACTCCAAGGCCGCGGGCGGCCCGGCCGCGGAGCAGGCCGGACACGGTCCAGCCGGTCAGCGCGCGGGCGAATTCGGTGACGTCCGCCTGGGTGTAGCCGCTCCTGACGCCGAGCGTGTGGAGCTCCAGGATCTCGCGGCCGAGATTCTCGTTGAGGCCCGCCTTGCGGCCGCGGCCGGCGAGGAAGCGGCCGACTCGGCTGTCGGGGCCCACCGACTGCGCCTGGTCGAGATAGAGGAGCATCGCCGGGTGGCGCTCGACCGCGAGCAGCATGTCCGAGAAGCGGCCGAGGAGGTTCGGGCGGATCGCCTCGAACTCGAGCAGGCCGGAAAGCCCGATCACCGGCAGCTTGTCGGCGGAGACGGCGAAATGGTTGGCCCAGAAATGGGCGAGCCGCTCGAGGAACGGAGTCGGCGTGACCAAAGCGGCGTTGACGCGGGCGCCGACGGCGGTGACGTAATAGTCGCGCACCGACTTCTGGATGAACTTGCGCGTTTCCTCGGGGAGTCCGGCGAGCTGCGCGGCCATCCCCTGCATCGCCGGCTCGACGGCAGCCCCCTTTGCCATCGCCGGCTCGGGCGTGGGCGTGGGCGTGGGCGTGGGCGTGGTCAGGGGCATCGCCGCCTTGACGGCCCTGGCGCCGCCCTTGCCGCGCACCTCCTGGACATAATCGGCGAGCTGCTGCGCGACTTCGCGGCGCGGCGCCAGAGCGGCGATCGCTGCGGGGCGCGGCTCGAAGCGGTCGAGCTGGCCGAGCAGCCAGCGCTTCGGGTCGTCGGGGAGCGGCTCGCCGCGGCGGGCGCCGAGGCCGAAGCGGCTGAGCGCGAGGAAGGTGGAGACCATGGCGCCCTGCTTAGGCTCGCTCGGCTAACCGGGCGATGAACACACCCTTACCTTTGCCCCGCCGTTGGGGCAGAGGGAAGAGCCATGAGTCTCGCCCGCCTGCTCCTCGCCCTCCTCGTCGCCCTCACCATCGGCCAGGCCGCCGGCGCGGCGCCGCCGGGGCGGCGGGCGCCGGTGACGATCCTCGTCTCGATCGACGGCTTCCGGCCCGATTATCTGGAGCGCGGCATCACTCCGAACCTCGAGCGCCTGCGCGCCGGCGGGGTGTTCGCGGCGATGCGGCCCTCCTTTCCGTCGAAGACCTTCCCCAACCACTATGCTCTGGTGACGGGGCTGAGGCCGGACCGGAACGGAATCGTCTCGAACAAGATGGAGGATCCGCGCCGGCCCGGCGAGCTGTTCACGATGGACACGGTCGACCCCTTCTGGTGGAACGAGGCGACTCCGCTCTGGGTCGCCGCGGAGAAAGCGGGGATCCGCACGGCGAGCGTGTTCTGGCCAGGCTCCGCGGTCGAGCTCGGCGGAGTGCGGCCGAGCGACTGGTGGCAGCATGCGACCCCGATCACCGACCGGCAGCGGGTCGACGCAGTGCTCGACTGGCTGCGGCGGCCCGCGGCGAACCGGCCGCGCTTCATCCTCCTCTACATCGAGACGATGGACCATGCCGGCCACGATTTCGGCCCGTTCGATCCGCGCACGACCGCAAAGCTCGGCGAGGTCGACAAGGCGATCGGGCAGCTGGTCGGCGGCTTGGCGGCGCTCGGGCAGCCGGCGAACCTCGTCATCGTCTCGGATCACGGCATGGCGGCGACCAGCAGCAAACGCCTCGTCCTTGCGCGCGAGCTTGCCGATCCGGCCGACTTCCGGCTGATCGAGACCGGCACGTTCGCGACCTTCGTGCCGGTGCCGGGGCACGAGGCGGCGCTGGCGGCGGCGCTGGCGCGGCCGCACGAGCACGTCCAGTGCTGGCCGCGCGAGGCGATTCCCGAGCGCCTCCATTATGGCCGCAATCCGAGGGTCGCGCCCTTCCTCTGCCTCGGCGAGGTCGGCTGGCAGGTCGTCAAGGAGCGGCCGAAGCAGCCGAAGGAAGGGGGCGAGCACGGCTACGACAATCAGGCCCCCGACATGGCCGCCCTGTTCATCGCCAACGGCCCCGCCTTCGCCCGCGGCGCCCGTCTGCCGACGTTCGACAATGTCGACGTCGAGCCGCTGCTGAGGGACCTGCTGCGCCTGCCGCCCCAAGCGGGCCGCGACGGCAGCGACGCGCCGTTCAGGAGCGTGCTCAGGCGCTAGTGGTGCGCGTGCCGGGCGGCGGCGCGTTTCTTCGCGATATGGCGGCCGGCGAGACATCCGGCGGCGGCGCCGGCGACTGCGTGGCCCTTACCGACATGGTGGCCGGCGACGGCGCCGACGACGGCGCCCTTGAGGCAGCCCCTGGCCTCGGCCGCGGGGCCGGTGCCGATCAGCGAATAGGCCGCGACGATTGCGGCGAAGGGGAAGATGCGCATCGCATGCTCCAATCAGATGTCGCAGAGGCGAACGCCGGCCTGGGAGCAGCCGTTCCGCTCGCCTGAGGGCCGGGCCGCGAGCCGCCGCGCGGGCGCGGCGGGCGGCAGAACGTTCTTGACACGTTCCCGAGTTCCTGCTATGTTCGATGTGACTCGGGTTGCGGCTCTTTGACAGGGTGAAAGCGAATCAGCAGTCGGCGCTCCTGTAGCCGGCGGGCACGGCGAGTCGCGCCGGGTGCCGGTAGAAGGGGTCGCCCGGGAGGCGGTGGCGCCTGCCGTAGGCGCGGGCAAGCGCGGCAGCGAGCGGCGGATCGTAGCGAGCGAGGTCGCGGTCGGAGACGACGTTCGCCCGATCGAGCCGGGCGAGCATGTTGTCGTTGAACCAGAATTGGGTGCCCTCGGCCCAATATTCCTGGACGGTCACCGACGCATAATCGCCTTCCCACAGGCGCTCGGCGCGGGCGCGGGCATAGGCCGCCTCGATCGCGCGGTGGAGCGCGGGATCGGCCCTGGCGACGGCGTCGAGGATGGCGTGGGCGAATTCGTGGACGAGGATCGTCTCGCCGAAATAGCGGCCGCCGGGGGTCGCGAGGAGGTTCTCGGCGCCGACGGTGGTGAAGAGGCCGCCATTGCCGCGGGCGCGGGCGTTCCAATAGTCGCGGTCGCTCATCGCCGCGATCTCTGCATAACGCTTGCGCTCGCAGGCGGTGAGGCGGGGATCGTCCTTGGCCGGCCTGGTCCAGCCGCGATGCTCGGGAAGGTCGGTGATCGCCTCGTCGGCGGCGATGATCCCGACCCGCGCCCCTTCCCGGACGAGCTCGGCGCGAAGGTCGGGGCGCGCGGCAAGCATGGCGAGAACGAGGCCCCGCGCCCGCTCCAGCGCCGCCTCCGGCACGCGGGCCGAGGCGACGATCGGGATCCCGCCGGCGTCGAGGTAGCGGGCGTAGAAGGGGTCGAGACGGAGCGCAGGCGGCGGCGACAGCACCGGCGACGGAGACGAAGCCGTCGCCGCCACTCCGGCACCGCCGCCGGTGCAGCCGGCAAGCACCGCGACGGCTGCCGTCAGAAGGAGCAGGCGTCGGCTCCGGCGGGTCATGAGAGACACTTCTCGCCCACTCGCCGCCGGCCGCGGATGCCGATGCCGGGAGGCTCGTGCGATAGCCCGCTTCGGCCCACAGCTGGCCCTCCGCGCCCGCCGAAGGAGTTGCCGGAACAGCCGATCAACGTTCGCGCACGTATCGGACGATTTGGCTGATTCCGACTACGATCGCCGGCAAGACGATGACCGCGATCGGCGGCCCATCCCGTTCTCCCGACAAACGAGGCGCGAAGTAGAAGAAGGCTGCGGCAACGCCCGAGACGAGCAGCCACTGGAGCAGCATCGCGCGGCCGATCGACCGCCGCTCGACGGGCGCTGCCGAAGGCATCCAGTCGGGGCGACCGCCCTGCGCTGGATAGGCTGCATTCGCCAGCCGCGCCCAGGTTGCCGCACTGATTGTCAGACGGCCCTCGGCGGGACGGCCGAGCTGCAGCTTCACCATCGGCATGAAGAAGCTGGTTCTCGGCTCCGCGTCGATCGCGCTCCAGGGAACCTTCAGCGGCTTCTGAAACGGGCCGAAGATCCGGGACACGCGGATCCCGAGGCCCGAGCGATAGGCACGAAACTTCAGCACGCCGCTGAAGTTTGCGCCGAAGCCCATCGACCCGGATTGGCCGCGCAACGTCAGCAGCGGCTCCTCACGATCGTCGTCGGCATAGGATTGTTGCAGGTTGAACCAGCCCGACAGCAGGCCCAGCAAGGTCGACACCGCCAGCCACATCCCCAGGAAGAAGAACGGGAACATGTAGGGCAGCCAATGAGCGACGAAAGCCTCGTTCATGGGGCTTGATACCAACGGAGGGGTCGAGGGAGTAGAGCCTTACCCGCGGCTGTTCCGCAAGGCTTCGACGAACCGCTTGCGCCACCAGACGACGTCCTCCTTCTCGACGATGTCGTTCATCGCGCGCCAGCGGCGGATTCGCTCCTCGCGCGGCATCTCGATGGCGCGGCGGATGGCGTCGGAAATGTCTTCCTTGCTGTACGGGTTGACGAGGAGCGCGTCCTTGAGCTGCAGCGCCGCGCCGGCGAAGCGGGAGAGGATGAGGACGCCCGGATCCTCCGGGTCCTGGGCGGCGACATATTCCTTGGCGACGAGGTTCATGCCGTCGCGAAGCGGGGTGATCAGCGCGATCTTGGCGGCGCGATAGAAGCCGGCGAGATCCTCGCGGCCATAGCCCTGGTTCACGTAGCGGATCGGCACCCAGTCGACCGCGGCGAACTCGCCGTTGATCCGGCCACTGAGCTCGTCGAGGCTCTCGCGGATCGTCTCGTAGGTCGCGACCTCGCCGCGCGAGGGCGGCGCGATCTGGAGGAGGAAGAGCTGGCCCCGGCACTCCTCATTGTCCTCGAGGAAGCGGCGATAGCCCTCGAAGCGCTCGGCGAGGCCTTTGGAATAATCGAGCCGGTCGACGCCGATGATCGTGTGGCGGCCGGTGGCGCTGGCGGTGAGGCGCTCGCAGGCCTCGCGCGCCTCCGGGCTCGCCACGGCGCGCCGGAACTCCTTGTAGTCGATGCCGATCGGATAGGCGGCGGCGTGAACCGAGCGGTCGCCGACATGGATGGTGCCGTCCGCATCGCAATGCCCGCCGAGCTCGCGCTCGACGTAATTCTGGAAGCTTTCCAGCCACTCGGCGGTCTGGAAGCCGATCACGTCGTAGGCGAGCATCGAGAGGACGAGGCCTTCGTGGAACGGCAGCGAGACCATCAGCCGCGCCGGCGGGAACGGGATGTGAAGGAAGAATCCCATTCGGTTGCGGACGCCGCGTTCCCTGAGCTGCGCGCCCAGCGGGATGAGGTGGTAATCGTGCACCCAGATGAGATCGTCGGGCTCGATCAGCGGCGCCACCGTGTCGGCGAAGCGGGCGTTCACCCGTTCGTAGCCGCCGGCGAAGCTGCGGTCATATTCGGCGAGGTCGATCCGGTAGTGGAAGAGCGGCCAGAGGGTGCGGTTGGCGTAGCCGTTATAATATTCCTCGACGTCCTGCTCCTCGAGGTCGATCGTCGCCGAGGCGACGCCCTCGGCGCGGCGGAAGTCGATATGGCCGGTGAACTCGTCGGTCTTCTCGCCCGACCAGCCGAACCAGAGGCCGCGATATTCCCGAAGCGCCGCCGAGAGGGCGACGGCGAGCCCGCCCTGGGCGCCCCCCTCCCCCTCCGGCCGGGGCGCGGCGACGCGGTTCGAGATGACGATGAGGCGGCTCATCTTACCGCGCTCCACGGGCGCGACAGGAGGACGGCGCAGTTGATGAGGCCGACGAGCGAATAGGTCTGCGGGTAATTGCCCCAGAGCTCGCCCGTCTCGAAATCGGTGTCTTCCGAGAGCAAACCCGCGGGGGTGAGGCGCTCGAGCGTCCGCTCGTAGAGGGCGCGCGCCTCCTCCCCCCGGCCGGCGAGGTGGAGCGCCTCAATCAGCCAGAAGGTGCAGAAGTTGAAGGCGGTCTCGGGGAGGCCGAAATCGTCCTCCGCGGCGTAGCGGAGCATGTGCTCGCCGCGGCGGAGGCCCTTCTCGACCGCGGCGAAGGTGGCGAGGAAGCGCGGGTCGTCAGGGGCGAGAAAGCGCATGTCGACGAGCTGCAGCAGGCTCGCGTCGAGCTCGCCGCCGCCGAAGGTCGCGCCGAACCGGCTTTCGGGGGCATACCAGGCGTCCTTCTCGATGCGGGCGCGAATGGCGTCGGCGCGTTCGCGCCACAGCGCCCGGCGCGGGTCGAGGCCGAGCACCTCGGCGGCGTTGGCGAGCCGGTCGCAGGCGGCCCAGCTCATCACCGCGCTGTAGGTGTGGACGGCGCTTTTGGTGCGATATTCCCACAGGCCGGCGTCGGGCTGGTCGTGGGTCTGCCAGGCGCGCTCGCCGACCCGCTCGAGCGCCTGGAAATCGGCCTCGGTCGCCTTGCGGAACAGGCGCTCGTCGATGAACGCCTGGACGTTCGAGAGAACGATCTGGCCGTAGGCGTCGTGCTGGACCTGGGAATAGGCGGCGTTGCCCACGCGGACGGGGCCCATGCCGCGATAGCCGGCGAGCGCCGGCGCCTCCCGCTCCTCGAGCTTCGGCTCGCCCGACACGGCGTAGAGCGGCTGGATGCAGCCGCCTTCCGACGCATCGACGATGTTGCGCAGATAGCCGAGATAGTTTTCGAGGACGTCGAGCGCTCCGAGGCGGTTGAGGGCCTGGACGGTGTAATAGGCGTCGCGGATCCAGCAATAGCGATAGTCCCAGTTGCGGCCCGAGTTCGCCGCCTCCGGGATCGAGGTGGTGAGGGCGGCGACGATCGCCCCCGTCTCCTCGTGCTGGCAGAGCTTCAGCGCGATCGCGGCACGGATGACGATGCGCTGCCACTCGAGCGGGATGGCGAGGCCGCGCACCCAGTGGCGCCATTCGTCGGCGGTCTGGTGGAGCCAGGCGGCGAGCGTGTGCGAGACGTTGCCGACGAACGGCTCGTCCGGGCCGAGGAAGAAATGGTGCGCGCGCTCGAGCCGGAAGGGGCGCGACTCGAGAATCTGGCCGACCGGGGCGTCGGTGGTGAGGCGGAGCGGCTGGGGCTTCACCAGATAGCGGATATGGTTGGTGCCGCTGGTGCGCTCGGCGTCGCGCGCGCCCCATCCGTCGGCGGCGTTGAGCAAGACCCTGAGCCGCGGCGCGCCCGCGAGCGGGCGGACGATCCGGCAGAAGGCGACCGGCCGGTACATGCGCCCGCTCGTCTCGAAGCGCGGGCAGAAATCGAAGATTTCGGCGACGCCGCCCTCCGCGTCGGTGAGACGGGTCACGAGGATCGGCGTGTTGCGCAGATAATGCTGCTCGGCGCCGACCTGGTTCTCGAGCGCCAGGCGCCATTCGCCGCGCGCCGCGTCCCCTCCCCCTGCGGCCGCGTCGCCTTTGGGCGAGAGCAGCGCGCAGAAGAGCGGGTCGCCGTCGACCCGCGGCGCGCAGCCCCAGACGAAACCCGCCGCCGAATCGACCAGGGCCGAGACCTGGCAATTGCCGATCGGCCAGAGCGAAAGGTCGGCCCTGCTCACGCCGCCGCGGCCTCCAGCCAGGCGTGGACGGCGGCGACGTCGGCGAGACGCCAAGCGGCCGCGCTCGCCCGCGGCGCGCCGACGAGGATGCCGGAGCCGCCGAGATCGGCGGCGGCGCGAAACGCATGCTCGTCGGTAAGGTCGTCGCCCACGACCCAAGGACGCGCGCCGGCGAAGACTGGTTCCGCCATCAGCGCCCGCAGCGCGTCGCCCTTGTCGGCTCCGACGGGGCGAAGCTCGACCACCATCTTGCCCGGTTGGACGGCGAGTCCGGTCCGCTCGGCGACTTCGGCGGCGAGCGCGAGCGCCTCCGCCTCGCGCGCCGGCGCGAGCCGGTAGTGGAGCGCGACGCTCGCCGGCTTGTCCTCGACGATCAGCCCCGTATCCGTGTCGGCGAACCGCGCGAGCGCGGCGCGGGCGGCGGCAAGGCCGGCGGGCGGCGCGGCCCCGCCGGCTCTCCCGCCGACGCGCAGCTCGAGCCCGTGGGACCCGGCGGCGGCGAGGTGCGGCGCGCGAAGGTGCGAATCGAGGTCGGCGAGCGAGCGGCCGGTGAGGATGGCGAGCCGCCCGTGAAGCGCCGCGGCGAGCCGGTCGAGCAGCGGCGGAAGGCGCGGCGGCACGCGAATCGAGCCGGGCCGCTCGGCAAGCGCGACGAGCGTTCCGTCGAAGTCCAAGAAAAGCGCGGGCTTTTCCGCCTGGAGAAGCGGCGGCGGCGCATCGGCTGCGGTCATGAACCGGCGATGCCAACAGTGGCGCCGCAACGCAACCGCTCAACGCTTCCGCTAAAGTCGGCCGTATTTCACAACGCTTTTGAGGTAAAAATATTTGCCTTCGACCGTATTGATACGGCGACGAATTGAGTTATTCATCAGGCAAGGGGGGATTGCATAATGGCTGACCCGTTTCTGAGCGAGATCAGAATCTGTGCGTTTGGGTTTGCGCCCAAGGGATGGGCGCTCTGCAATGGACAGACGCTCCCGATCAACCAGAACCAGGCACTCTTTTCGTTGCTCGGGACGCGTTACGGCGGCAACGGACAGACGACGTTCCAGCTGCCCGACATGCGCGGGCGCTGCGCCATCCACCAGGGCAACAGTCACACGCTCGGCGAGCGCGGCGGCGAGGAAAACCACACGCTGACGATCCAGGAGCTGCCGCAGCACCTCCACACGGCGAACACAGCGCAGGTGAACCCGACGACGGACGTTCCGGATTCCACTGTGATATTGTCGACAGCTTCGATCGAGCTCTATCGCTCGGCGACGAGCCTCGCTTCGTTGGATCCCGGCGTCATCAGCTCTGTCGGCGGCTCGCAGCCGCACTCGAACCAGCAGCCCTACACGGTGGTGAATTTCATCATCGCGCTTCAGGGCATCTTCCCGTCTCAGAATTGAGGGGCAACTGCCATGGCGCAGCCATATGTCGGCGAGATCAGGATGTTCGCGGGAAACTTCCCACCCGTGGGGTGGGCAATGTGCAACGGCCAGCAACTTCCGATCTCGGAGAACGACACTCTCTTCCAGCTCATCGGCACCACCTATGGCGGCGACGGGCAGAGCTTTTTTGCGCTTCCGAATCTGAACGGACGCGCCCCCGTTCATCAGGGCACCGCATCCTCCGGCACCGTCTATACGCTGGGTGAGATGGCGGGCGTCGAATCGGTGACGCTGACTGTCCAGCAGATTCCGAACCACACCCATCCGATGCTGGGCAGCGCCGACCCCTCGCTCAACAAGGGCCCGTCCGGCAACGTGTTCGGACGCGCAGCTGCCGACGCTTATGCGTCTGAATTCGACCCGAGCGCGCTGAACGGACAAGCCGTGGGCGCCGCGGGCGGAAGCCAGCCGCACGAGAACATGCAGCCGTATCTCGTGATCGGCTACATCATTTCGCTTTTCGGCATCTACCCCAGCATCACCTAGGAGATCGAGCAAATGGCCGATCCGTTCCTCGCGGAAATCCGCATCTTTCCGTTCTACTTCGCCCCGACAGGGTGGGCGTTCTGCAACGGACAGTTGCTGCCGATCTCGCAAAACACTGCGCTCTTCGCGCTGCTAGGCACGACGTATGGCGGCGACGGCAAGTCGACCTTCGCCTTGCCGAATCTGCAGGACTCGGTGCCGCTCTCCTGGGGGCAAAGCAGCACCGGAACGCAATATTATCAGGGGCAGCAGTCAGGCTCTGAAACCGTGACCCTGATCGTGAGCGAAATGCCCTTGCACAACCACACGATGAGCATGTCGACCCGGTCCGCCGACAACCTCAATCCGGCGGGCCTCTCGCTCGGAACGGGTAACAGTGCCTATGCGGCGCCGAGCAACATCGGCCAGATGGCGCTCCAGGGCCTGCCGCCGGCCGGCGGAAGCCAGCCGCACAACAACATGATGCCTTATTTGACCCTCAGCTACTGCATCGCCCTGCAGGGGGTCTTCCCGCAACGACAGTGACGGAAAAGAAGGAATCCCCGAGGAGGCAGCCGGCTGCGCGCGGGGGCGATGGTGCATCCGGTCGCTTTCTTCGGGAGAATGACAGCAACAGGGAGCCTGCCGCGTGGTTAAGGGATCTCCCATGAAGGGATCAGGAACGCGGCCATGACCATCAGACACTCATTCATCGCTCGACGCGCACTGATCACGGGCGCGGCCGCCGCTGCCGGGGCCGCTGCGCTGGCGGGCTCCGCCCGCGCGGCGCGCGCCACCGGTCTCGACGGCCGCGCGGGACCGGCCACGCGTCGCCTCGCCACCGGCGGGATCGACGACTGGAAGAGCGCCGTCGGGACGGTCTTCACCGCCCGGACCGCCGAGGGCGCGGTCGCGCTCCGGCTCGCCTCCGTCGAACCGATCGCCCAGGGCGGACGCCGCCCCGCGCACCTGCCCCGCGACCACGGCTTCGTCGCCCGCTTCGAGCCGCTCGGCGGAGCCCGTCCGGGCGAGGGCACTTACCGGCTCACCAGCGCCGCCTTCCCGGCCTTCCTGCTCCATTGCAG
>Ga0157369_10005528_pt1 | contig 14671 bp, 15 predicted proteins | sample C25metaG_FD_113461 | JGI IMG/M metagenome (GOLD analysis project Ga0157369, IMG submission 113461) | Corn rhizosphere microbial communities from Kellogg Biological Station, Michigan, USA - C2-5 metaG | ecosystem: Host-associated > Plants > Roots > Rhizosphere > Soil | place: USA: Michigan...
ATCGTTCACGGCACGCTCGGCGAAGATGGCTCTTTGCAAGGGATGCTGCGCCTCGCCAACCTGCCGTTTGTCGGCTCCGATGTGCTCGCTTCCGCAGCCTGCATGGATAAAGACGTCACCAAGCGCCTGCTGCGCGACGCCGGTCTGGCCATCGCGCCGTTTATTACCCTAACGCGCGCCAACCGCGACAGCTTCAGCTTTAGCGACGTGACCGCGCAGCTCGGCCTGCCGCTGTTTGTTAAACCCGCCAACCAGGGTTCATCCGTCGGCGTCAGCAAAGTAACCAACGAAGCGCAGTATGCTGACGCGCTGCGTCTGGCCTTTGCTTTCGACAAAAAAGTAGTAGTGGAGAAAGGGATCGTCGGGCGCGAGATCGAGTGCGCGGTGCTGGGCAATGATGAGCCGCAGGCCAGCACCTGCGGTGAAATTGTGCTGAACAGCGAGTTCTACGCTTACGACACCAAATACATTGACGATCAGGGTGCGCAGGTTGTGGTACCGGCCGCCATCGATCCCGAGACCAACGAGAAGATCCGCGCGATCGCCATTGAGGCGTATAAGACGCTGGGCTGCGAAGGGATGGCGCGGGTGGATGTGTTCCTGACGCCGGAGAACGAGGTGGTGATCAATGAGATCAACACCCTGCCCGGCTTCACCAATATCAGCATGTATCCGAAACTGTGGCAGGCGAGCGGCATCAGCTATAGCGCGCTTATCACCCGCCTGATTGAGCTGGCGCTTGAGCGCCACCAGCAAAGCAGCGCGCTGAAAATCTCCATGAACGATTAAGCGTTACTCGGTACTTTCCGTCGCCTCATTTTGCGCGGGGCGGCGGATAATCAGCCCCGAAAGCCAGAACCCCACCAGCCAGGTCACCAGCCCGACGGCATAGGTTTGCCACCCTTTAGCTTCAAACCCCAGCAGCCCGACCACGCCATTGAGAATAAAGATCAGGCCGATCGCGAACGCATAGTAGTGCCAGTCACGGCGAATTTTCTCAGGCAGCTTCATGACAACTCCAGCAGGTAAAGGGCGCATCATCGCACAGCGCGCGGGCTGAGAGTGTGTGCTGTGCGGTAATTCCGAAATGTTACTGAAATAATTAATACGTTACAAAAATGTGATGACTCACAAAAAACGCTTCCCTGGGATCCTTCCCGCTCCGAAATTATCACCATTCTGATGTTGACAATGCGGGACTGGTGCCAAACTAACCAGGAGTTACGGCTCTGAGCCTATCTTCCCTGAGCGTTTAAAAGTAACGAGTACCGGAGGTCTTATGGCTGATTTTACCCTATCCAAACCCTTTAATAAGGGCGCGAAAAAACGAGACACCTCCAGACCGGGTAATATTGCTTACGCCGTCTTCGTACTGCTCTGTTTCTGGGCAGGTGCGCAGTTGCTTAACCTGCTGGTGCACGCGCCTGGCGTGTTTGAACACCTGATGCAGACGCAGGACGTCTCCCGTCCCCACGTTGAGATGGGTATGGGCGTAGGCACGATTTTCGGTCTTGTGCCGTTTATCGCCGGCAGCGCGTTTCTGGGCGTGATCTTCCTTGTCCTGCGCTGGCGTAGCCACAATCTGCGCTAATTGCGCGCCATGCAAGCGGCCCGACGATCGTCAACGCGTTTCGCAAACCACGCCGTGGTTAAGTTACGCGTGATTTTCGGGCTCTCTAACTGAATCCCCGGTAGCATCTCGCGCGGCAGCGTTTTTCCGCTGCGCTTATCCGCCAGGCGATAAATCTCCCGATAGAGCTTGGTCTCTTCAAACTCCTGGCTGTCGCCACGCTCAAGCTGGCGGCGAATATCCCGATCGCTCATCGCAAGCTGCGCGCCCAGCGTCTGTACTGCACGCTCGGTGGTGCCCGCTTCGCGGCTGCCATAAAGGATCAGATCGCCATCCAGCGCCAGCTTAATGCCCGTCACTTTGCTCACTGCGTTCTGGAACGCCGCGTTACGGCTGGCGTAGAACCCGGCGTTGTAATCAGCGAAGCGGTAGATCGGTGCGCTGTAGCTGGCCGGGTAGTTAAGCAGATGATAGGTGCCGAACCACAATCCGCCGCGGCGGCTGAAGACCTCCTGGCGCACGGTGCCGGACATCTCCCACGGGTAGCCGTCAGTGTGCTGCTCGGCAAAGGAGACGCTCACCTGCATCGGCCCGCCGGTGTGCACCGGGTTATAAGAACCAAACAGCGTCTGCCCCATCGGCACCATATTGATCATGTCATCGAAGATCGCGCTCAGCTCGCGTTCGGTACGCACCTTATCGAGCCGCTCGCTGTAACTTTTGCCGTTGGGCGACGGGATTTTCAGCGCCGTGTGCACCAGCAGCGCAGGGATGTGCAGCTGCCCGGCGCGCTTGTCGATCTCTTTCCAGGCGATCTTATTCAGCCCCGGCACCACCGGATCGGACTGGTAGTTGGACTCCTGCTGCGCCACTGCTAATACGGAGCAGATATTCTCCAGAGTCGGCGGCAGCTTCTGGCTTTTAAAGGTAGTCGCCAGATCTTCAGCCCAGCCGTCGCGATCTTTAACGCTTGCGGGAATGGTGTTACGCACCACGCTTGCGACATCCAGCGCCTTCGCCTTTTTAGGCTCCTTCGATGCCTCTTTATCAGAGAGCGAGCCCTGCGAACTACACCCGGCGACAATCAGCGCCGCCAGCAACCAGCTAAAACGGGGTACGTAAGACATAACCTTCCTTTGTTAATGGCCGTGAGAGGCGACAGGAACGAACTCCTGATTATCGACCTCACGCTCAAAACTGCGCAAACGTTTATAGATAGACATCAGCTCCACCAGCGTCGTCCACGAGGTGATCAAATACTGGAACGAGCTGCGCACCTGTTCAAAGACGTTAGTGATCTGCTGCATCAACCCGAAGGTAATCGCCCCAGCCGCCAGCGTCGGGAAGAGCATAACCAGGCCAAACACGGCGTCAACCTGGAGATAGAGAATGCGCACGACGTTGAAATAGGTGTAGTGGAAATAGAGCCGAAAGTAGTTACGACGCACGGCGCTAAACAACTCCACCACCGTATGCGGCCGCGCACGTTCAGCATCATCTTCACCATAGACCAGCTCTTTACGGTACGCCGCTTCGACGCGCTGATTTTTAAATTGCAGGCCGGGCAGCTTGATGCCCACCACGCCGAGCACCAGCGTGCCAAACAGCGCCCAGCCGATGGCGGCAAACACCAGCCCGTAAGGAACATGCCCAATAAGCGGCAGCTCCTGCACGTGGGGCGAGAGCGCTATCAGCACCGGAAGAAAGGCGAACAGGGTCATAATCGCATTGATAAAACTGGTGCCCATATCCTCCAGCGTGCTGGCAAAGCGCATGGTGTCCTCCTGCACACGCTGCGCGGCACCCTCGATATGGCGCAGCTGCTGCCAGTGCGCCATATAGTATTCGTTCATCGCCGTGCGCCAGCGGAAGACATAGTGGCTGACGAAGAAGTTATTCAGCACCGCCACCGTCACACCAATCAGCGCGATGCCCAAAAAGACGCCGCTGCCGCTGTAAAACTTCTCCAGCGGCACGGTATTCGGCGCGGTAAGCGCCTTTTGGATCAGGTCATAAAAGGGCTGATACCAGGCGTTGATGGCGACGCTCACCTCCACCTGAAACCAGGTGACGAAGATAATCAGCGCGGTGCCGAGAACCGACCAGCGCTGCCAGCGATGGGGTGAATAGATAAACCAGAAGCCGGCGAAGAGGCCGACGCAGAGCGCGTAGTAGGCGTAGAAGAGCAAAAAGTTGGGACACCAGAAGCGCGCGGCGCTGATTGGCACCTCGCTTGATATGCCGGTCAGGTGTAACAACCAGCGCTCGCCGCCTGCCAGCCAGAAAACAATGGCGAGAAGCGTCCAGATAAACGCCGAGGCAAAAAAGGGCGTCGGCCGGGGGAAAAAGGAACGAAACATAGTGCTCTCCTGGGTCTTTCTTATTCTTTACGACGTGTGCTGTGTCATGCTCGCGGCCAGCGACAAAAAAGCGCCGCGGGTGCGGCGCTGGCTCGTTTAATCAGACCTCAGGTTAACCGTTTAGTGGCTTTGCCAGTCATAAACAATTGTATCGACACTTTTCACCTGCACCGGGTTGTCCGGCACGATCAGCGTGCGCCACACCTCGTTGTAGTGGTCGATAAGCGTGGTTGCCTTTGCCGCCGCGCGGTCAGCAGTGGTGTGGGCATCCTCCGCGACGGTAATCGCGAAGCCTTTGCTGGCACCGTTTTTTAGCGTGGTATCGACACAGTAATCCGTTGCACAGCCGCAGATGACAAAGCTTTCAATCGCCCGTTCACGCAGCAGCGCCTCCAGCCCGGTTTTGTAGAAGGCGTCGCAGGCGGTTTTGGTGATGTAAAAGGCGCTCGCTGGCTGGGTTAACTCCGGCAGCAGCGCAAAACCTTCACTCCCCTCCTCCAGCCCGCCCGATTCGGCATGCTGGATAAAGATCACGGTATCTGCCACTGCCGTTAGCTGATTGATCCGCGCGACGCACTGCGCGCGCTGATGACGCGGCATGGCGAACACGCCGTTTTGCATATCGACCACCATCACTACCCGTTGAGCAACCATTGCCTGCCTCCTGTTTGGCGAAAAACGGAGCTTATCACAGCCCACGGCAGCGGCGGTCGGCAGAAAAAAATGCTCTTATTTACCTGGCGTTACGGATTAGGGCGAAACATTCCGCTTTTCGCCCCTTTGCAACGGCACGCAAGTAGTATAAATACGCTCTATCTTTCCCCGTGATTAATGGATCCTTTCGTTGAAACGTTGTCTGCTTCTCTCCGCGATGTTGTGTGCGCTGGGCCTGACCAGCGTCCGGGCGGCGCAACACTCCCCCGACCCGGTATTTGCTTCTGAAATCGTCGATCGTTATGCCAACCATATCTTCTATGGCAGCGGCGCGACCGGCATGGCAATGGTGGTGATTGACGGCAACCAGCGCGTCTTTCGCAGTTTCGGCGAAACCCGTCCCGGCAACAATGTGCGCCCGCAGCTCGACTCGGTGGTGCGCATCGCCTCGCTCTCTAAGCTGATGACCAGTGAGATGCTGGTGAAGCTGCTCGATCAGGGCCGCGTGCGCCTTGACGATCCGTTAAGTAAATATGCCCCGCCTGGCGCGCGCGTACCGACTTACCAGGGGGCGCCGATCACGCTGGTGAACCTCGCAACGCACACCAGCGCCCTGCCGCGCGAGCAGCCCGGCGGCGCAGCGGTGCGCCCGGTGTTTGTCTGGCCGACACGCGAGCAGCGCTGGAACTGGCTCGCCACCGCCAAACTGAAAACCGCGCCGGGCACCCAGGCAGCGTATTCCAACCTGGCCTTTGATCTGCTGGCGGATGCGCTGGCGCGCGCAGCGGGAAAACCCTATCCGCAGCTGTTTGAAGAGCAGATCACCCGCCCGCTGGGCATGAAAGACACCACCTTTACCCCGTCGCCGGATCAGTGCAAACGGCTGATGGTGGCGGAAAAAGGGGCCAGCCCGTGCAACAACACGCTGGCGGCGATTGGCAGCGGCGGCGTCTACTCCACGCCCGGCGATATGATGCGCTGGATGCAGCAGTTCCTCTCCTCCGACTTTTACCACCGCGATACGCAGGCTGACCGGATGCAGACGCTGATCTACCCGCGCGAACGCCTGACGAAAGTGGTGGGAATGGATGTACCGGGTAAAGCCGACGCCCTCGGCCTCGGCTGGGTCTATATGGCCCCGAAAGAGGGCCATCCGGGAATTATTCAGAAGACCGGCGGTGGCGGCGGATTTATCACCTATATGGCGATGGTGCCGCAGCATAACGTTGGCGTGTTCGTGGTGATCACCCGTTCACCGTTGACCAAATTCACCAATATGAGCGACGGCGTGAACGATCTGGTGAGTGAGCTGAGCAACAATAAACCGGTAGCGATCCCCGCCTCCTGATGAAGTAACAGGCAGGTGCATCGTCGCCTGCCTGTGGCTTAACGGCGATTTTGGTAAAACGGGGGGTTATATTTTCGGCTACAATGCCGCCATCTGTTCCATAAATCTTAGGCATATCATGACCGATTTAATCACCCGTCCTCGCCGCCTGCGTAAAACCCCTGCGCTGCGCGCTCTGTTTGAAGAGACAACACTGAGCAAAAACGACCTGGTGCTGCCGATCTTTGTTGAAGAAGAGCTGAATGATTACCAGGCGATCTCCGCCATGCCCGGCGTGATGCGCATTCCGGAAAAATATCTCGCCCGTGAAATTGAGCGTATCGCTAAAGCGGGTATCCGCTCGGTGATGACCTTTGGTATTTCACACCATACCGACGACACCGGCAGCGATGCCTGGCAGGAGAATGGCCTGGTGGCGCGCATGTCGCGCATCTGTAAAGAGACGGTACCGGAGATGATCGTGATGTCCGATACCTGTTTTTGTGAATACACCTCGCACGGCCACTGCGGCGTGCTGTGCGAACATGGCGTCGATAACGACGCAACCCTGCTGAACCTTGGTAAGCAGGCGGTGGTTGCTGCGGCAGCCGGGGCGGATTTTATCGCGCCATCGGCGGCGATGGATGGCCAGGTGCAGGCGATCCGCCAGGCGCTGGACGCGGCGGGCTTTAAAGATACCGCCATCATGTCCTACTCCACCAAGTTCGCCTCCTCCTTCTACGGCCCGTTCCGTGAAGCGGCGGGCACCGCGCTGAAAGGCGATCGCAAAACCTATCAGATGAACCCGCTGAACCGCCGCGAAGCGATCCGCGAATCGCTGATCGATGAAGCGCAGGGCGCCGACTGCCTGATGGTGAAACCGGCGGGGGCGTACCTCGATATTCTGCGTGATATTCGTGAGCGCACCGAACTGCCGCTGGGCGCATACCAGGTGAGCGGTGAGTACGCGATGATTAAATTCGCCGCCCAGGCCGGTGCGATCGATGAAGATAAAGTGGTGATGGAGAGCCTCGGCGCCATCAAACGCGCAGGCGCGGATCTGATCTTCAGCTATTTCGCCCTCGATCTCGCCGAACGCGGCCTGATTTAATTTTCCCGCTCTGCCTTCTGCAATGCCGGATGGCGCTACGCTTATCCGGCCTACGGGGTAAAGACCATGTAGGCCGGATAAGGCTGCAAGCCGCCATCCGGCATGGGTGCGGGAGGTAAAACGCCGGATGGCGCTGCGCTTATCCGGCCTACGTCGGCCTGCAATAAATGCTCATAACGTCATTGTAATGAAATGTAAGCGTCATCTTCTCCCGCTACTGTCAGCGGCAAGACGGGAGGAGAAATCGCCATGTTTAGTCTCGACAATGTACTTGAGGATCTCTGGCCGCAGGCCAGACCGGCACCCTGGCAAAAGAACCTGCTCAGGCGCCTGCTTTACGAACAGGAGTTCCAGCAATTCGCCGCCCAGCACCGCCACCTGAAAGGGCTGGATATGGTGGAACATGTCCTCGACCATCTGCAAATTCGCTGTACCATCCCCGCTCACTGCCTCGAACAAATCCCCGAACATGGCCCGCTGGTGATTATCGCCAACCACCCGACCGGTACGCTGGATGGGCTGGCGCTGATGTATGCCGTCTCGCGCGTGCGCCGCGATGTCAAAGTGGTCACTAACCGCCTGCTGAGCCACCTCGAACCTCTAAGCTCGCTCTTTATCGCGGTGGACAATATCGGCGGTCGCACCACCAAAGCCGCCCTGCAACAGATGGAAAACCAGCTGCAATCCGGCGGCGTGCTGATCTTTTTCCCGGCGGGCGAAGTATCGCGCCTGACCCGCAAAGGGATTCGTGATAAACGCTGGCACGCCGGGTTTATCAAGCTGGCGAACAAGTTCCGCGCCCCGCTGCTGCCGGCGTGGATCGATGCCCGCAACAGCGCGCTGTTTTACGCCAGCGCCCTGCTCTCAGACACCCTGCCGCTGCTGCTGTTGATGCAGCAGATGTTTCGCCGCCGCAACAGCAGCCTGCCGATCACCCTCGGTCAGCGCATTCCCTGGGAGAACTGGCACACTACCGCCCTTGCGCCGCGCGAGCTGGCCGAGAAGTGTCACCAGCATCTTCTGCGTCTTGGCAAGGGAGTGCCCGGCACGTTCAAAACCGAATGCGCCATCGCCCGGCCGGAAGACAGAGCCACCCTGCGCCGCGAACTAAGCCGCGCCGAGTGCCTTGGCCGCACGCCGGACGGCAAAACGATCTATCTCTGGCAGCGCAACGGCCAGGAGGATGCACCGTTGCTGCGCGAACTGGGGCGGCTGCGCGAGATCGCTTTTCGCGCGGTGGGTGAAGGGAGCGGCAAACGGCGCGATACGGATCGCTACGATGATCACTACCTGCACCTGATCCTCTGGGATGATGCCGATCTGGAGATCGTCGGCGCCTACCGCTTTATGCCGACGGCGCAGCTTATCGCCGAGCAGGGGCCGGAGGGGCTCTATAGCCATAGCCTGTTTCACTACGACGCGCGCATGGCGGAGGTGCTGCGCGAAGGTCTTGAGCTGGGGCGCAGTTTTATTCAACCGCGCTACTGGGGACGTCGCGGGCTCGATTATCTCTGGTCCGGGATTGGCGCTTATCTGGCGCGCTACCCGCAGTACCGCTATCTCTTTGGCCCGGTCTCCATCTCCGGCGGCCTGCCGCCTGCGGCGCGCGATCTGTTGATTGCGTTCTATCGCCTCTGGTTCCCCGCCGCCTGGCCGCTGGCGTCGTCGCGCCGCCCCTGCCCCGCCACGCTGCCCGAGGTGCTGGCGCAGTTTACCGGTGAGGATTACACCGAAGATCTGACGCGGCTGAAATCGCTGCTGGGTAATCTCGGCTGCGGTATTCCCCCGCTCTATAAACAGTATTCCGAGCTGGGCGAGCCCGGCGGCGTGCAGTTTATCGACTTCGGCAGCGATCCCGATTTCAATAACTGCGTCGATGGCCTGGTGCTGGTGGATTTGACGCGCCTGAAAGCGAACCGCTACGAGCGTTATATCGGCGTGCATCAGGTGCAGCAGAAAGCGGGGTAAGTTCCTGCGCGTATCCGTCCTCGATTCCGTAGGCCGGATAAGGCGTAGCTGCCATCCGGCAATGGGAGTTTCATGTGGCACAGGTGGAATGGTTCCGTTCACCAGGCGTTGGGCGGAATGTTTTTATCACCGGTGCGGTGAACGGGACAAGGGAAGCGGCCGCGCTCCCCTTGTCAATCCCCGCGGCTCCGCGAGGAAATCGGTGCTGCGCACTGCGCTCACCTCCCGCGTGCCTGACTGCGGCCGGCTCGACTCGACTTGCTCGCCCGTTCCGGGACTCGCTCCCTGTCTCGGTTCGCCTCTGTCCGCCATCCATGGCGTCCAGACCTTGTCATTCACGCTCCGGTTCGCCGATTTCAGCGGGGACATAACCCCCTCGCTGCCATATTGCAGATAAAAGCCACACTGGTGTCGCTGTAGGCGCGTTTTTGTAGGCCGGATAAGGCGTAGCCGCCATCCGGCTATCGGTGCCGCGGAGGTAATGCCGGATGGCGCTCACGCTTATCCGGCCTACGCCGTTTCAGCGGCTTCGGCCTGTCCCCCCCTTTCCCCCCGCCTCATCTACACTCTCTTTACGTGGTTTCCACCGACGCTGTGGAGGAGAGATGGAGAAGAAGTCGCACCGCTATCCGGTGGCTGACAGCCCGTTCTGGCTGCATGTTGAAACAAAGGTGCAGCGCATTGGCTCCGTAATATTGTTTGCGGTAGTGATCGCCGGGCTGCTCGGCCTCTTTTCCCAGGGGTGGCTCAGCGCGCGAAGCGCCCATAGCATTGATGGCAAACTGACGGTGCAGTATGACCGCTACGCCCGCCTGCAAAGCGATATCGATATGCAACTCACCGCCCACGCCTCGAACGAACGCCGCACCATTTTTATCCTCGGCGGCAACTTTATGCAGGATTTTGAGATCCGCACCCTGCAACCGCAGCCGGAAAAGATGACCAGCCAGAACGGCGAACTGGTGCTGGAGTATGCCCGTCCTCATCCCGATCAACCCTTCACCGTCTGGCTCGGGCTGACGCCGCAAACCCCTGGCAGCAGCGAATTGCGACTTTCGTTAAATGACACCACCCAGCTGGCGGTGAAACAGTTTATCTGGCCCTGAGGAGACGGCGATGGATATGGTGTTACGCGCGGTAGCGATCTATCTGGTGTTAATGGTGGTATTCAAAATCGCCGGTCGGCGAGCCTTGTTGCAGATGACCTCCTTCGATCTCATTTTGCTGCTGATCATCAGTGAAGCGACGCAGCAGGCGCTGCTCGGCAACGACTTCTCCGTCACCGGCGCGGCGCTGACCATCATCACGCTGGTGGTGGTAGATATTCTGTTTGGCAAGCTGAAGAAGTACGTGAAAGGGGCAGAAAATTTTATCGATGGCACGCCGGTGGTGCTGGTCGAGAATGGTGAAATGCTGCCAGAGAAGATGCGCGAGGCGGATATCTCCCGTGCCGATATTATGCTCTCGGCGCGCAATAACCAGGGCATTGTCGACCTCGCAGAGATTAAGTTCGCCATTCTCGAGCGCAATGGTCATATCTCGATCATTCCGAAAAATTCGCCTTAAAAGTGCGCTGCTATACTTTTGCCAGGCAGAATTTTCTTTCGGATGGAAGGGAGAGATATGAAGAGCGAAACCACCACCGCGTTACAAAGCGAGCGCGTCGCGCCGCTGTTAAAGCTTGAGATTAGCGATCTGGCCGACCGCCTCGGCACGCTGTTATGCGATAAAAAATTGCGCGTCACCACCGCCGAGTCCTGCACTGGCGGGCAGATCGCCACCGCCCTCTGCGCCTGCGAAAGCACGCCGGAGTTTTACGGCAGCGGGTTTATTACCTTTACCGATGAAGCGAAACAGACGCTGTTGCAGGTGAAAAAAGAGACGCTGGCGCGCTGGACGGCGGTAAGCCAGCAGACGGCTTTTGAAATGGCGCAAGGTGCCTGCGACGCCAGCCACGAGCCGGTCAGCATTGCCGTTACAGGCTATACGGGCCCCGATGGCGGCGAAGATGGCACCCCCGCAGGCACCGTGTGGTTTGGCTGGGGCCTGCCGGATAGCGAACCAGTCACCGTCAAATGCCTCTTTGAGGGCGACACCACAGAGGTGATTGAGCAAGCGGTAAAATATGCCCTTGCAGGCGTGATAACGCTATTAAGTGATTGATTGTAATTTGCTTCTTGTGTGCGAATGCCGGACGATAGGGTCCGGCTTTTTTATTGCGACACTTTCATGACCGAATGGGGAAAAAATGAAAATAGTTGTGCTGGATGGCGGTCTGCTGAACCCCGGCGATCTCAGCTGGGAGCCACTGCATGCGCTGGGCGAAGTCACGATTTATGACACGACCCCGGTCGATAAGGCCGCGCAGCGCCTGCGCGACGCGGATATCGCCATTACCAATAAAGTGGCGTTTAGCGAGGATCTGCTCGCCCACTGCCCGCAACTGAAATGTATCGCCGTGACCGCCACCGGCTACAACATTATCGATCTTGCGGCCGCCCGCGCCCGGCAAATTGTCGTGACCAATGTGCCTACTTACGGCACCGCGACGGTGGCGCAATTTACCACCGCGCTGCTGCTGGCGCTCTGCAACCGTGTCGGCGAACACGACGCCGATGTGCACGCCGGCGGCTGGAGCAAGGCAGACAGCTGGTGTTACTGGCTGCAACCGATGGTCGAGCTGGCGGGAAAACGCGTCGGCATTATCGGCTATGGCCGCATCGGCCAGGCATTCGGTGCCATCGCCCAGGCAATGGGCATGACGGTGCTCGCCCACTCCCGTTCGCGCCCGCTGCCGGAGAGCGCGCAGCTGCGTTATGTCGATCTCGACACCCTCTACGCCGAAGCGGACGTTATCAGCCTGCACTGCCCGCTGACGCCGGAAACCAAAGGGATGATCAACCGTGACGCGCTGGCGAAGATGAAGCACAGCGCGCTGCTGCTCAACGCCTCGCGCGGGGATCTGGTTAACGAAGCGGATCTCGCCGCCGCCCTTAACGAAGGGCGCATTGCCGGGGCGGCAGTTGATGTGCTGAGCAGCGAACCGCCTGGCGCAGATAACCCGCTGCTGAAGGCGAAAAACTGCATTATCACGCCGCATATTGCCTGGGCATCCGTCGATGCGCGCGGGCGCATTCTCGCCACCACGGTGGAAAACGTTCGGTCGTTTATCAACGGCGATCCACAAAATTGTGTCGATCAGTAGCTTCAGGATGGCCAGATCGCACGAAAAGAAGCGACTCACGTCACACTTTTACATGATGAGCTACGCTTGATAAATCATTACAAAAATATTGCGCAAGGAGATGCCAATGACAACGCTACAGGCTCTTTTTCCACCTCGCCTGCCACAGCAAACCTCTGATGAAAACGTCGTTGTAAACTGGGCGAAAAACGCCACGCTGGCACCCGCTCAGGCTGTTGAAACACCGGAAAACGAAGCGCAGTTGCAGCAGATCATTGCTGCTGCAAAAGGGCGAATCCGCGTGATGGGCAGCCGCATGTCGCCGGGCAGAATGCTGAAATTAAGCGAGCCGGGCGATACGCTGATTGACCTCTCGCGCCTGCGCGGCGTGCTGGCGGTGAGCGACGAGAGCGTCACCTTTGCCGCCGGAACCGTGCTGCATGAGGTGTTTGAGACCCTCACCAGCATGGACCGCATGCTGCACGCCTCGCCGGGCGTGATCGATTCACAAACCCTCGCGGGCGCAGTGTCGACCGGCACCCACGGCCAGGGCATGGGGCAGAGCTCGCTGGCTGATGAAGCGCTCTCCATTCGCCTGATTGATGCCCACGGTGAAGCGCACGATATTAAGCGGGATGATGCGGCCTTTGACGCCGCGCAGCAGGCGCTCGGCACCCTCGGCGTGATCACCGCCGTGACGCTGCGCACCCGCCCCTCCACGCTCTATACCTGCTTTAAGAGCGCGGGCAACGCCGATAACCTGGCGGAAGATCTGATCGCCTGGAACGACGAGTGGACCTTCAGCAAAGCGTGGTGGTTCCCGGATGAGAACAAGGTTCACACCTGGAACGCGCGCGAAGCCACCGCCGAGGAGCAGGCGCTGTGGCATGACAACCACGGCGAGCTGGTCGAGATGGAGGAGACCGACGAGCAGATGAACGCCACGGTAGATAAAACCCTGGCGCAGATGCGCGATGACACCCGCATTGTCGATGAGAACGGCAAACCGTTTCGCACCGTGACGCGTTTTAAAGACTTCACCGATGTGATTGGCGATATCTACCAGGTCTTCTGCCGCGGCATCGCTACCCCACAGATCAATATTGAGATCGGCATTCCGATGTCGCGCGTCGCGGCGGTGATTGCGCGCATGAAAGCGTGGCACAGCGAGTCGCAGCCGCATATGCACTACCCGATTATTCTGCGCTGCACCGGGGCCTCCAGCGCCTGGCTTAGCCCGGCCGGCGGGGAACCAACCTGCTTCTTCGGTTTTGTCGTCTACTACGCTGAAGATGGCTCCCTCTCCGCTGAGGGAACCGCCTTTTTACGCGCCGCAGAACAGCTGCTCGCCGAAGAGGGCGGCAGACCGCACTGGGGCAAATATTTTGACCCGTCGCTCTACAACTGGCCGGCGCTCTATCCGCAGTTTGAGGCGTTTAAAGCCGTGCGCCGCCGCTTCGATCCGGACGGGAAGTTTATGAACCGCTTTATGGCAGAGGTGCTGTCATGAGCGCCGCGTTTGCCTGGGTCACGCTGTTAACGCAGCCGGGCTACCTTCCCGGCGTGGAAGCATTGCAGCAGTCGCTGCGCGACAGCGGTTCGCCGTGGCCACTGGTGGTGATGGTGACGGAGACTATCGACGCCGCCACGCGCCAGCAGTTGCAGGCGCAGGGGTGTGAAGTGCGCGAAGTGCCGATCGTCGGCCCGAATCCTGCCCTTGCCCATCGCTACGCCAACGCCCGTTTCGCTGAGGTGTGGAGCAAACTGGCAGTCTGGACGCTGACGGAGTATCAGCGCGTCGCGTTTCTTGATGCCGATATGCTGGTGGTGCAGAACATGGATGAGGTGTTCGAACTGCCGCTCGCCAAAGGGACGCTTGCTGCCTGCCACGCCTGCCGCTGCAATCCGAACCATATTGCTACCTATCCCGATAGCTGGCAGCCGGATAACTGCTACTACAGCTGGGTTGAGGATGCGCAGATGAACGCCGCCCCTCCAGCCTCGGTCGATAACTATCTGAACGGCGGTTTTCTGGTGCTGACGCCGGATCGCGATGTTTACGACGCGATGATGGCAAAGCTGGCGGCGAAAGAGGATATCGCCGAGTGGGTCTTCGCCGAGCAGGATTTCCTCAACGAGGTGTTCCGCGACCGCTGGCTGCCGCTGCATTATGGATATAACGCCCTGAAAACCCTGCCGAAGCAGCACCCGCAGATGTGGGATCTTTCGCGAGTGAAGAATATCCATTACATCATCGACAAACCGTGGGACAAATACCCCGAACCGGGCGATAAGTATTACGACCTGCACAAAATGTGGTGGCAACATGCCCCCGCCGAGGCGTAATTGTTGAGAAACAAACCGTAGGCCGGATAAGCGCCAGCGCCATCCGGCATGATCACCGCAACACCATTGCCGGATGGCGGCTACGCCTTATCCGGCCTACCAAAACGAGCCTACAGCGACACCAGCGTTGCTTTTTTTTGCGATATGGCAG
>Ga0157369_10005529_pt1 | contig 14670 bp, 17 predicted proteins | sample C25metaG_FD_113461 | JGI IMG/M metagenome (GOLD analysis project Ga0157369, IMG submission 113461) | Corn rhizosphere microbial communities from Kellogg Biological Station, Michigan, USA - C2-5 metaG | ecosystem: Host-associated > Plants > Roots > Rhizosphere > Soil | place: USA: Michigan...
GACGATGCTCGACCTGATGGAGCGCGAGCTCGAGCTCGACCGCAACCACGCGCTCGCGCTCGCGAGCGTCGGCGTCGATCTGGCGGTCACGCAGATCGTCAACGGCGCCAAGGGCGTGCACGCGATCCTGCGCGACGACGCCTTCAGGTAGAAAGCAGCGCCGTGGCGTACGAGTTCAAGCTGCCGGACCTGGGGGAGGGCCTGACCGAGGGCGAGATCGCGCGCTGGCTCGTGCAGGAAGGACAGGAGATCCGGGAGGACGATCCGCTCGTCGAGATCGCCACGGACAAGACGACCGTCGAGATCCCTTCACCCGCTGCCGGCGTGGTGTCGCAGATCCTCGTCGCGGAAGGCGACCTCGTGCCCGTCGGCACGGTGATCGTCGTCATCGGCGGCGACGCGAAAGCGCCGCCGCCGAACGCTCCCGCGCCGGAAAAGGCGCGCGCGACCCCGCTCGTCCGCCGGCTCGCGCAGGAGCTCGGCGTCGACCTGGAGTCGCTCACCGGCACCGGTCCGCAGGGCCGTATCACCGAGGACGACGTCCGCGATGCCTCCGGCGGCGCAGGAGCCGGGCGCCGCGAGCCGATCCGCGGCGTCAAGCGGCAGATGTTCGAGCACCTGACGCGCGCGCATCGCGAGATCCCGCCGGTCACGTGGGTCGAGGAGTGCGACTTCACGGACGTCGACGTCAAGCAGCTCCTGCCGCTCGTCCTCCAGGCCGTGGCGGCGACGCTCCCGGAGTTTCCGGAGCTGAACGCGCGCGTCGACGGCAACGACCTCGTCTATCTCGACCGCTACGACATCGGCATCGCGGTGCAAACGGAGCAGGGGCTCGTCGTTCCCGTCGTCCGCAACGTGCCGGAGAAGTCGGTGGGCGAATTGGGCGCGGAGATCGAACGGCTCGCAGCCGGCGCCCACGCCGGGTCGCTCGAGCCGGCAGAGCTGCGCGACGGAACGTTCACCGTCACGAGCGCCGGCAAGTCGGCCGGCCTCTTCACCACACCCCTCGTCAACCATCCACAAGTTGCGATCCTCGGCGTCTACCGGATCGCCGAGCGGGCGGCCGTTCGTGACGGCGAGGTCGTCGTTCGTCGCATGGGCAACGTCTCGGTGACGTTCGACCACCGCGTGATCGACGGCAAGCGCGCCGCCGACTTCGGGCTTGCGGTGATCGCCCGCCTAAGCGGCGGCGCGGCCTAGCTGCTCGTCGAGCATCGACTCGATCTTCGGCGCCGTCGCGCGCCCCTCGAGCCGCGCGACGACCCGCTTGCCCTTGACGAGCGCGAGCGACGGCACCTCCGAGATCCGGAACTTCTCCGCGAGGTCGGGACGCTCGTCGACGTCGACGAGCTTCACCTGGAGCGAATCCCGTTCCTTCCGCGCGATGTGCGCGAGGAGGCTCTCCATCCGCCGGGCGGGACCGGAGCGCTGGGAGGTGAAAAAGACCAGCAGGGGGCGTTCGGCAGACATCTGTCCAGGGGTTGAACGCGCGAACCGGCTGCGCCGATACGCTGCTCGGCGATGGGCGCCTGGTATTGGATCGGCGTCAGCGCGGGGCTCGGTGCCGCGGTCGGCGTCCTCGTCGCCGGATTCGCGGCGCGGGCGGCCGCCGTCGCAGGCGTGCTCGTCGGCGCCGCCGTCGGCTATGCCGTCGACGCCTGGCAGCCGGGCAGTTGGGGCGACGTCGTCGGCGCCGCCCTCGGCGGGTTGCTCGCGGGGCTCGGCGCCGCCGTGATCGTGCGCGGCGCGCTTCGTCGGGGCGGGACGCGCGGCGGCACGGCGATCCTCGTGGCCGGGGCGGCACTTGTCGCGGCAGGCCTCGCGTTCGTCCCTGCCGTCGGGTATCTCGAGGCGATCGCACTGCCGGCGTTCGCGGCGCGGCTCCGGCGCCGACAGCCCGAGCGCTACGCCGGGTTGCGCACGCTCGCGAAGTAGCCGTGGCCACGCCGAAGAAGCTCATCCTGATCGTCGTCGACGGGATGACGCCCGCGACCTTCGAGCGCGCTGTCGAGGGGCGCCGCGCGCCGGTCCTCGCGCAACTCGCCGCCCACGGGGCGTACAGCCGGGCGACCTCCGTGTTCCCGTCGTTGACGCCCGTCTGCCTCTCGTCGATCGCAACCGGGGCGATGCCGGACGCGCATCACATCCCGCATCTCGTGTGGTGGCACCGGACCGAGCGGCGCATCGTCGAATACGGCTCGTCGTTCGCGGCGCTACGGGCTGCGGGGATGGCGCAGTCGATCACCGACACGATCTACAACATGAACCAGCAGCATCTCGCGCGGGATGTCTCGACCGTGTACGAGACGCTCGAGGCGGAGGGGCTGACGACGGCCGCCGTGAACATCACGTGTTACCGCGGCGGCACGAAGTACCTTCCGACGCTGCCGTGGGTGACGAAGGCCGCGTACGGCCCGAAGCGGTTCTTCTTCTACAGCCTCTTCGAGTCCGACCAGACCGGCGCGCCGCTCGCGGTGCGCAACCGCGCGGCCGGATCGGTCGATGCCTACGCGTCCGTCGTCGGCCGCTGGCTCGTCACGCGGGACGGCTTCGACTTTCTCGCGTACTACCTCTCCGACTTCGACTACGCGTCCCACGCTCACGGGCCGACCGGCGCGGAAGACGTCGCGCTCGCGCGGGTCGACGCTCACATCGGCGCGCTCGTCGACGCCGCAGGCGGGCTCGACGAATTTCTGGAGCGTTACGCCGTGATTCTCCTCTCCGACCACGGGCAGACGCAGGTCGCGCACGTCGCGCAGCTCGAGGAATCGCTGCAGCGGCACGCGGACAGCATCGTCCTCACCGCGTCGAATCGCGCCGCGCAGGTCTATCTGCTTCCCGAGGCGCGCGTGAACGTGGCCGATCTTGCACGCGCTCTCGACGGCGTCGAATCCGTCGACATGACGTTCCGGATCGAGGACGGCTTGCCCGTTGTACGCCGAGACGGCTCGGATTGCGCGCTCGACGAGCTCGAGCATCCCGACGCGGTTCATCGTGTCGGCGCCGCGCTCGCGAACCCGAACGCCGGCGAGCTTCTCGTCTCGGCCGCCGAAGGATGGGAGTTCGCAGATCTCGGCGGCCGCCATCACGCCGGCGGCGGCTCGCACGGCTCGCTCATCGAGGGCGACTCGATCGTGCCCGTGCTGACGATCGGGCTCGACGCCCGGATCGAACGCATCACCGACGTGAAGGGAGCGGCGGTTGCGCACTTCGGCGCAGTCCGTGCGTGAGGCGATGCAACGCGTCGACCGCGCCCGCTTCGTGCCGAGCGAGCTCGCCGCGCGCGCGTACGACGACGCGGCGCTGCCGATCGGGCACGAGCAGACGATCTCGCAGCCGACGATGGTGGCACTGCTGGTCGAGGCGCTCGAGCTCGACGGCGACGAACGCGTGCTCGACATCGGCACCGGCTCGGGGTATCAGGCTGCGATCCTCGCCGAGCTCGCGTCGGAGGTCTACACCGTGGAACGGATCGCCGCACTCGCCGAGCAGGCGCGCGCACGGCTACCGCGAAGCGTGCACGTCAAGGTCGGCGACGGCACGCAAGGGTGGCCGGAACATGCGCCCTACGACGGGATCGCCGTCGCCGCTGCGGCGACGGAGCCGCCGCCGGCGCTCCTCGAACAGCTGGCGCCCGGCGGCAGGCTCGTCATCCCGATCGGCCCGCCGCGCCAGCAGATCCTGCACGTCTTTCGCGACGGAACGGTGACGAAGACCGTGCCGTGCCGGTTCGTGCCGCTCGTCTCCGGCGGCTTGCCGGCGTAGGCTCGACGGAGCCGGCCCAGTAGCGCAGGTGCCGGCTTTGCCGGCGCCGGAGCGGGGACACGTTTGCGCAGCATCCGCCGGGACAGACACCATGGCGACATGGGGTCACGCTCAGCGGCGGGATCGCTCCACCTCCCCGTGCAACTCCGCGGGATCCACCTCGGACGACCCGTCGACATCCTTCTCGATCTGGACGGCTGGAACGTTCTCGGCTTCGCCGTCCTCTGCGGCGACGAGTCGCGGCGCTTCCTGCCCTACGCCGCGGCCGTCGTCTCCGACGACGAGATCGCCGTCGGCTCTGCGTTGATGCTGCTCGAGGACGCGGGCTTCTACGAGCGACGCGGCACCTCGTTCCGGTCGCTGCTCGGGACGGAGCTCGAAGGCGGATCGCTCCGCGATCTGGCGCTCGACGCGACGGGTCACGTGCTCGAGCTCGAGATCGAACGTGACGGCGTCGTCGTGAGTGTCCCGGTCCCGGCCCGCGCCGCCGCCTAGCGCCGCCTCCTCGCTACCCTCGCGCCATGTCTCGCCGCCGCCGGGCGCACGCCGCGCTGCGCCACCGCGGCAACTGGATCCAGCTCGCGAAGTTCTGCGCCGTCGGCGGTGTCGGCTACATCGTCAACCTCGCCGTCTTCTCGCTGCTCCTGCACGAGCACGTGCACTATCTGCTCGCCGCGACCTGCTCGTTCGTCGTCGCCGCGACCGGCAACTACATCTTGAACCGGAGCTGGACCTTCCGGGACCGTCGACATCATCTGGGAGTGCAGGGCTTTCAGTTCCTCGTCGTCTCCGCCGTCGCGCTCGGCGCGAACCTCCTGGTCCTGCACCTCCTGATCAATTCCGGGATGACGAAGAAGCCGGCGCAGGCGCTGGCGATCCTCGTCGCGACACCGCTGAACTTCGTCGGGAACCGCCTGTGGTCGTTCCGGACGCGCTGAGATGAAACGGCTGCTGCTCCTCGCGGTCTGCGCGTCATTCCTCGCTCCGGCTTCCGCGCGCGCGGCGACGACCGTCACAGCGCCCGTCTACGACGCCAAGGGCCATCTCGTGCAGACGCCGCTCGCGCCGCCGGCCGGGACCGCGCAGCACACCAAGGAACAGATCCTGGCGATCGTCGAGCGCTATCCGAAGGTCCGCGACTGGCTCGCGCGCTACCCGCGCACGCAGCGGGTCGACGAGGAGGACTACGACAAGTCGACGACGCAATGGACCGTCAAGATCTGGTACACGCCGGCCGGCGAGATCGTGCAGGCGACGGTCGACGACCCGAGCGGTGTCGTGATCACGGCGTACACGGGGCCGCAGGTGGCGTGGGGGATGGCGCGCGGCTCACCGGGCGCGTTCGGCGGCAAGTGGATCAACGACCCGTGGGTCTGGGGCGGTTTCTGTCTCGTCTTCCTGATCGGGCTCGCCGATCTCCGCAGGCCGTTCTCACTGCGCAACCTCGATCTGCTCATGCTGCTGTCGCCGACCGCGTCGCTCTACTTCTTCAACCACGGCGACGTCTTCACCTCGGTGCCGCTCTTCTACCCGGCACTGTTCTGGGTCGTCGTGCGCGGCGTGTGGATCGGCGCGACCGGCCGCGGCTCGACTGCGCGGGTCCTGTGGCCCGCGTGGGTGCTGCTCGCCGCGACGTGCTTCCTCGGCGGCTTCAAGGTCATGCTCAACGTCGAGGCGTCCAACGTGATCGACGTCGGCTACTCCGGTGTCATCGGCGCGGAGCGCATCGTCCACGCCCAGGCGCCGTGGGGGAACTTTCCGATCGAAGGGACGCTCAAGGCGTGCGGCCCGGCCGACGCATCGGGCGAGACGCGCGAGCGGATCCAGACGAACGGCCGGTGCGAGTCTGCGAACCCGCAGGGCGACACCTACGGTCCCGTCGCGTACGAGTCGTACATCCCCGGCTACGCCTTCTTCGGCTGGAGCGGCAAATGGGACTCGCTGCCGGCGTCGCACTTCACCGCGATCGCGTTCGACGTGCTCTGCATTCTCGGGCTGTGGCTCGTGGGCGTGCGCTTCGGCGGCCTTCCATTCGGAGCGACGCTCGCGTTCGCGTGGGCGGCGTATCCGTTCACGCAGTACGCGTCGAACTCGAACACGAACGACGCGATCATGCCCGCGTTCCTGATCTGGGGGTTCTGGTTGGTGACCGCACCCTTCTGGCGTGGCGCGCTCGCCGCGCTCTCCGGCTGGACGAAGTTCGCATCGCTGATCGTCGCGCCCCTGTGGCTCACCTATCCGTCCCGGCGCATCTCGTGGCGTTTCGGCATCGGGTTCGCCGTCGCCACGCTCGCCGCGTTCTCGGTCGTCCTGCTGGAGCCGAGCCCGGCCCACGAGCTCGTCGTCTTCTTCAACCGGACCGTCCGTTGGCAGATCGGACGCCAGTCGCCGTGGTCGTTGTGGGACTGGCGGCAGTACCACGCGCACGGGATCCCCGACCTGCACGTGCTGCAGCACGTCCTGCAGGGCCTGCTCGTCGTCGGCGCGTTGCTCGCGGCGCTCTATCCGCGCGTCAAGTCGCCTCTGCAGCTCGCGGCCCTGACGGCAGCGCTGCTCGCCGGCTTCGAAGCCGTGCAGACGTACTGGCTGTACACGTACATCCCCTGGTTCTTCGGCTTCGCAGCGATTGCGCTGCTGTCACACCGGAACGCGCAGGAGCTCGATCCCGGTCGCCCGGCCTTCGTCGGTGCAGTCGACGACGACGCCTTCGAGCCGGACGCCGCCTTCAGCGGGCTCGAAACGGACCGGTAACCGCGTCCGCATCCGGCGGATCGCCAGCTCCGCCTTGACGCCGATCACCGAGTCGTGCGGGCCCGTCATGCCGGCATCGGTGACCGCCGCCGTGCCCTTGGGCAGGATCCGCGCGTCGTTCGTCTGCACGTGCGTGTGCGTCCCGATGACCGCCGTGACGCGACCGTCCAACCACGTCGCCATCGCGACCTTCTCGCTCGTCGCTTCGGCGTGGAAGTCGACGACGACGACCGGCGCCTGCGCGCGCGCTTCCTCGACGAGCGCATCGACGATCTCCCACGGCGACACGGGCACGTCGATGAACAGCTGTCCCATGAGGCTGACGACCGCGACGCGGCCGTCGACGACTGCAAGCCCGCGACCCTGCGTCCACGCGCCCTGGTTCGCCGGCCGGATCACACGCTCGCTGCGTTCGAGGTACGGGCCGATGCCGTCGCGCCGGTACGTGTGATTGCCCAACGTGATCACGTCTGCGCCGGCGTCGAGCAGCCGGTCGGCGAGCTTGCCGGTGATGCCGGCGCCGTCGGCTGCGTTCTCGCCGTTGACGATGCAGACGTCGGCGCCCAGCTCTTCTCTGAGACCGGGCAGCCGTTCCTCGACGGCGCGGCGGCCCGCGACGCCGAAGACGTCTGCGAGAAAGAGGATTCTCAGTTCAGGACCAGCGACGCCGCGGGCCGGAGCTCGACCGAGACGTGGTTTCCCGAATCGTTCGTGTACCGCGCGAGCGCCTGGCGTTCGACGCTGGACAGATCGGCGACGACGCCGATGCGCGTCGCGCCGCTGACGACGTTCGAGCCCACGGACAGCGACGGGTCTGCACGCAGCTGCGTGACGGACACGATCAACGACGGGGCGGTCTGCGGCTGGATGTCGATGCGCGATCCGTAGCGATGACCGGCGACGACGTACGGCGTCACGCCGACGACGGTGCCGTCGACGGGCGCGTACACGTCGGTGCCGGCGGCCGCCCCGACGTCGAGCGCGGAGGTCGTGCCGCCGCTCAGGCGGTACCACGCGGGCTGTCCGCCGCCGCCGCCGAAGATCTTGTGGAACACGCGGTCGAGCACGCCCTGGTTGGCCTGGTGGCCGAGCGGAGCGAGCGACAACGCGCCGTCGGGGGAGTCGTGGTAGCCGATCGCCGTCTTGCGCGCCTGCGCGATCGGCATCTGGAGCCGAACCGCGCCGTGCATCGCGAGGATCTGCGGGAACGGCCTCGTCTGCGTGCTCGGGACGATCTGGCCGACACCGAGTGTCGCCGCCGTCCGCGCGCTCCCGCCGAAGGCAGACAGAAGGAGCGCGACCAGAGCGACGATCGCGAGGAGTGTGAGGAGCGCGAACCGCCGGGCGCGGCGCGCGGCGCGCACCTCCCGACGTTCGACGCGCCGCCTCCGTGTGGGGCGTGAGGACGGCATGTCCAGGTCCAGACTATCGGGTTCGGGCTCGTACCACAGGTCGAGCGCCGCGTTACCATCGAACCAGTGACCGGAACCCCCGCTCCGGCCCGGATCGCGGTCCCACGCTGGATTCAGCTGGTGGGACTGCCGTTGCTGCTCGTGCTCGCCTGGGTGATCGCCGGAGCGGTGCGTCACGTCGTCTTTCTCTTCCTCGTCGCGCTCCTCATCGCCCTGCTCCTCAACCCGCTCGTCCGCGGGCTGGGAAGGGTGTGGATTCCGCGCGGCCTTGCGGTCGCGATCGTGTATCTCGCGTTCGCAGCTGTCGTCGCACTCCTGGTCCTCGCTCTCGCGACCGTTGTCGTGCAGCAGACCCGCAATGCGAGCCACCGGATCGACAATTACTTTACGGTCGACGCCGGACACCCGCCGAAGACGGGCGCCGAGCACGATCTCGCACGGCTGCAGACGTGGTTGAACGGCCATCACCTGCGCCGCGTTCACGTCGAGCAGCAGGGCAACAAGTTCCTGACGTCGATCGGGACGAACGACGTCACGAACTACACGAAGAAAGCGCTCAACTGGGCGGAGGGCGCGGGTGTCGCCGTCGTCGGGTTGTTGTTCAGCAGCCTGCTCGTCGTCGTCGTGTCGATCTACATGTTGCTCGACATGCACCGACTCGCAGGTTGGGCCGACCGACGCTTTCCACCTGCCCCCGGCACGAGGCCGCTCATCCAGCGCATGGAGTTGGCGCTCGCGAGCTACGTGCGCGGACAGCTGACGCTGTCGCTGATCATCGGTGTGAGCGCGGGCGTCGGCTTGTGGGTGCTCGGCATGGTCGGATTGATGCCGCACGGCGGCCGGTACGCTGTCGCGTTCGGCGCGTGGGCCGGCATCACCGAGTTGATCCCGTACATCGGCCCGTGGCTCGGCGGCGCCCCGCCCGTGCTCTACGCACTCGTCCAGCATCCGCTGTCCGCGCTGTGGGTGTTCCTCCTCTTCCTCGCCATCCAGCAGTTGGAAGGCCACGTCATCGTCCCGAAGGTGATGAGCCACTCGCTGCGGCTGCATCCCCTCCTCGTCATCTTCGGCTTGCTCGCCGGCGCCGAGATCTACGGCTTCCCCGGCATCCTCGTCTCGCTCCCGCTCCTCGCCGCAGGGCGAGCGGCCTGGGAGTTCTTCGCCGAGCGCGTGCAGCTCGACAGGTGGGAAGACGCGGACCCGCTCGCCGAGGTCGAGGTCGTCGAGCAGCCGGCCGCGCCCGTCGCGCCGTGACCCTCTTGCGCGCGGTCGGCGTCGCGCGACGATACGGCGACGTCGAGGCGCTCGCGCCCACGGACGTCGAGCTCGCCGCCGGCGAGACCGTTGCGCTCGTCGGCCCGAACGGCGCGGGCAAGTCGACGCTGCTCGCAATCCTCGCGGGCGCGCTCGAGCCGAGCGCCGGGCGGGTCGAGTCGGAGTCGCGGGTCGGCTGGGTGCCGCAACGTCCGGCGCATTACGCGCGGCTGAGCGCGCGCGAGAACCTTGCGCTCTTCGCGCGGCTCGAAGGCGTCGGCGGCGACGTCGTTCCGCGCCTGCTCGATCGCTTCGAGCTGCCCCCGGATCGTCCCTCGGGCGAGCTCTCGATCGGCAACCGGCAGCGTCTGAACGTCGCGCTCTCTCTCCTCGCCGAACCGCGGGTCTTGCTGCTCGACGAGCCGACGGCGTCGCTCGATCCCGAGCAGCGCCGGCGCCTGTGGGAGCTGGTCGACGAGGTGCGTGAGCGCGGCGGTGCCGTGTGCTTCGCGACGCACGAGCTCGACGAGGTCGAGCACGCCACGCGCGTCGTGCGGCTGCAGGAAGGGCGGATCGTCTGATCGCGCTGTTGAAGAAGGACCTGCTCGTTCTGCGGCGCTCGCCGGTGCTGCTCGCGGCACTGCTCGCGTACCCGGTCGTGATCGCACTGCTCGTCGGCCTCGTCGCCGGCTACGCGAACGCGAAGCCGCGCGTGGCCTGGGTGGACGAGCAAGGGCTTCCGGCCGTGATCGCCGTCGGCGGGCGGCGGTTCCACATCCAGACGGTGATCGACGACGTCGCGCAGCAGGTGACGCTCGTGAAGGAATCGACGAGCGAAGCGGCGCGCGAGCTCGCGAACGGGAAGGTCGTCGCGACGATCACGGTGCCGAAGGGCTTCCTCGAGGAGCTCGGCACGACGACGAGCAGTCCGCAGCTGGTCCTCCGCACGACGAGCGGCGGCCTGTCGCAGCGCGTGACCGAGCAGATGCAATCGCTCGTCTACCAGCTCAACCGCAAGCTGCAGTCGGGGTTCATCTCGGCGAATCTGCACGAGGTGAACCTGCTCGAGCACGGCGGCAAGTTCGGCGCGTACACCGTGCTCGGGCTCGACAAGATGGACGCGACACTCGCGACGCTGCCGCAGAACGAGCGCGTTGCGCAGTTGCGCCGGTTCGTTCAGATCGCGCGCCTCGCGCTGGCGCAGACCGGAAACGCCCTGCACGCGACGGCCAACCCGATCGCCCTCGCGCAACCGAAGCAGAAGGGACGAACGTGGGTGCTGTCCGCGCAGGTGCAGTCGTACGGGATCGCGTTGACGGTGACGTTCCTCGCGCTGCTGCTCGCAGCCGGCGCGACCGCGGCCGAGCGCGACGAGGGGACGATCGGCCGATTACGGCGTGGGCTCGTGTCGCTCGGGCAGCTCGTGTGGGCGAAGGTCGCGCTCGCCGCGATCGTCGGTGTCGTGCTGGCCGCCGCGATTGCGGTCGTCTTCGGCCTCGTCGTCGACATCGGCGGCATCAAGGGCGGCGAGCCGTGGCCCCGCATTCCGCTCCTGCTCGTCGGTGTCGTGCTCGCCGCCGGTGTGGTCGGCGCGGCCGGCGTGCTGCTCGGCGCACTCGCGCGCGAGTCGCGCACGGCGTCGCTGCTCGCGGTCCTGGTCGTCCTTCCGGTCGTCTTCCTCGGCCTCGTGCCGCGCGGTGCGGTCGCAGTCGCCTGGTGGATGAGCCGCTTCCTGCCGTTCGCCCACGCGGTGCGCTGGTTCTCGGCCGCGCTCTACGACACGAGCCCGTGGCGCACGCTGGGGATCGAGACGCTCTGGCTCCTCGGGATCGGCGCAGTCCTCTACGTGCTCGCGCGGCGCGCGGTCGGGAACCTCGCCGCGTAGTCGGCGAACGGCTCCAGCCCGACTGCCCCGCGTCGCTCGTCGAGCGCGTCCGGATCCTCGATCGGGTGCGGCCCGCAGCGTCCGAACTGCGTCCCGTAGAGCTGCGGCTCACCCCGCGCGACGCGAACGCGGTCGGTCAGATATGCGAGCTCGCCCGCGTCCGCATCCCCGGCTTCGACCGCGGCGCGCATCAGCTCGAGCGCGCGGTCCTGGAACTCGGGGTCGTCGTCGGCATGCTGGACGAGGAGCCACGCGGCGGACGCCCCGTCGTCGCCGACGAGCGCGCGTCCGGGCCAACCGTGCGCGGCAACGATCTCGCGGATCCGCGCCGTCCGCGCCGCCTCCGCCTCGTGCTCCTCGTGCATGCGCTGCCGGAAAGCCTGATCGGCGTCCTTCAGCTCCAGCAACTCGGCTCGTAGCGCATCGTCCACGCCCTACTCTTTAGCCGATGAGCAGCTATCCCGACGTCCGCCTGCGCCGCTTCCGGCGCACCGGGCCTCTCCGTGCCCTCGTGCGCGAGACGCGGCTCTCGCTCGACCAGTTCGTGATGCCGCTCTTCGTCGCGCCCGAGGGGCTGCGCAACGACGAGCTGCCCGGGATGTCGCGGTTCACGGTCGACGAGCTGCTGCGCGAGACGGAGGACCTCGTCCGGCTCGGCGTCCAGGCGCTCATCCTCTTCGGGATCCCGGAGGACAAGGACGAGCAGGCGACGGGCGCCTGGGAAGAGGAGGGCATCGTCCAGCAGGCGCTGCGCGCGCTGCGCCCGCGCTTCCCCGAGCTGGTGCTGATGACCGACGTCTGTCTCTGCGAGTACACGTCGCACGGGCACTGCGGCGTGATCGTCGACGGCGAGGTGCACAACGACCAGTCGGTCGAGCTGCTCGCACGCACGGCTGTTTCGCACGTCGAGGCGGGCGCGGACGTCGTCGCGCCGAGTGACATGATGGACGGCCGCGTCGCGGCGATCCGCGACGCGCTCGACGACCGCGGGTACGACAACACGCCGATCCTCGTGTACAGCGCGAAGTACGCGTCGGCGTTCTACGGCCCGTTCCGGGAGGCCGCCGACTCCACGCCGTCGTTCGGCGACCGCCGCGGCTACCAGATGGATCCCGCCAACGTGCGCGAGGCGCTGCGTGAGTGCGAGCTCGATCTCGAGGAAGGTGCAGACGCGCTGATGATCAAGCCGGCGCTCCTGTACCTCGACGTGATCCGCGCCGTGCGCGAGCACTTCGACGTGCCGATAGCGGCATACAACGTCAGCGGCGAGTACGCGATGATCAAGGCCGCCGCACGCGCCGGCTGGCTCGACGAGCGCACGGCCGCGCTCGAGTCGCTGACCGCGATCAAGCGCGCCGGCGCCGACCTGATTCTCTCGTACTGGACGAAAGACCTCGCGCAGTGGCTCTGACGACGCGCAGCGAGCTCTTTCGCCGCGCGCTCGATCTGATCCCCGGCGGCGTCAACTCGCCCGTGCGCGCGATGCGCGCGGTCGGTCTCGACGAGCCGTTCTTCGTCGACCACGGCGAAGGCGCGTACCTCTACGACGTCGACGGCAACCGGTATCTCGACTGGGTGCTCTCGTGGGGGCCGCTGCTCTTCGGCCACGCCGACCCCGAAACGGTCGAGGCGGTGCGCGAGGCGGCGCGGCGCGGCACGAGCTTCGGCGCGCCGACCGAGGCCGAGGTCGAGCTCGCGGCGGAGATCGCCGACGCGGTGCCGTCCGTCGAGAAGGTGCGGCTCGTCTCGTCGGGCACCGAAGCGGCGATGAGCGCACTGCGACTCGCGCGCGGCTTCACGAGGCGCGACCGCATCCTCAAGTTCGCCGGCTGCTACCACGGACACGCCGACTCCCTGCTCGCGAGCGCGGGCAGCGGGCTCGCCACGCTCGGGATCCCTTCGACGCCCGGCGTGCCGCCCGCGGTCGCGCGCGACACGATCGTCGTTCCCTACAACGACGTCGAGGCCGTCGCGGACGCGGTCATGAAATACGGCGAAGGCCTCGCGGCGATCATCGTCGAGCCGGTCGCCGGGAACATGGGCGTCGTTCCGCCGGTCGACGGCTTCCTGTCGGTGCTCCGGCAGCTGTGCGACGCGTCGGGCGCGCTGCTGATCTTCGACGAGGTGATCAGCGGCTTCCGCGTGGCACGCGGCGGCGCGCAGGAGCTCTACGGGATCACGCCGGACCTGACGGTGCTCGGCAAGATCGTCGGCGGGGGCCTGCCTCTCGCCGCCTTCGGCGGGCGGGCAGACGTGATGGAGCAGCTGGCGCCGAGCGGGCCGGTGTACCAGGCGGGCACCTTGTCCGGCAACCCGCTCGCAACTGCTGCAGGGCTGAGCGTCCTGCGCAGGCTGCGCGACCCGAGCGTCTACGAGGCGCTCGAGCGGAAGGGCCTGCGCCTCGAGGCCGCGCTCTCCGAGTACGGACGCGTGCGCCGCGTGGGCGCGATGCTCACCATGTTCATGACCGACCGCGGCGTGCGGAACTTCGAAGACGCGCAGTCGTGCGACACCGAGCGCTACGGCGCGCTCTTCCGTCACCTCGTGCAGAACGGGATCTACATCGCGCCGTCGCAGTTCGAGGCGATGTTCGTCTCGCTCGCGCACTCCGACGACGACATCGATCGCACGGTCGACGCCGTGCGCAGCTTCTTCGCAGCCTGATGTGGGAGACGATCGCCGCCGAGGCGTCCGCCGAGAGCAGCCTCTGGCAGGACGCGCTCAAGCGCGTGCGCGAGGAGCAGGCCGTGTTCTCGCCGCTCGCCGAGGAGCGCTTCCGGATCGGGATCGAGACGATCTACGAGGGCTACCTCGTCCACTACGGCACGCCCCGCCTGTTCGAGCCGCCGGATCCCGATACCGCCCTGCTGCTCGGCGACTATCTCTACGCACACGGCCTGGTGCGGATCGCGAACGTCGGCGACGTGGGCGCCGTCTCGGACCTGTCGGAGCTGATCTCCCTCTGCAGCCAGTTGCGGGCAGAGGACACGGAGGGCGACGCCGCGCTCTGGGCGGCGACGGCGGCGTTGCTCGGACGGGGATCGCTCGACGAGCCGCGGGCGTCGTTGCGGTTGCACGGCGACGCGCGCGCGCTCGACGCAGCGGCACGTGCCGCGGCCGGCGACGACGCGGTCGAGCGGGCCCGCGCCGCGCACCTCGGCCGAGTCGGTTAGCTCTCCAGCGCGCCGAGCCCGTGCTCGAGCAGCGTGTAGGCGCGGTTCAGGTCGGCGCGCAGCTTCCTCTCCGCAGCCGGACCGTGCTTCCCCTCGAGTGCGCCGCGGCGCGCGTTGCGGAAGATCTGCCACTGCACGCTGACGAGCGCGTTCGCCGCGATCGTCGCGTCGAGCTCCTTGACGCCGAGCGTCTCCTGCAACGTCTCTGCGAGGACGTCGGCGAAGTGACCCATGATCTCGAGCTCCTTCGCCTGGAGCGCGTGCGACTCCTCGATGATCCGCGCGAACGTCGCGAAGCGCTCGCTCGTCAAGCGGCCGGCGTCGCGCGATTGCAACCCTCGCAGCACGCTGAACACGGACTCGCCCGGCTTCCGCTCGCGGATCGCCCTCGCGAGCAACGCGAGCCGCGCCGGCACCTCGTCGAAGAAGA
>Ga0157369_10005530_pt1 | contig 14670 bp, 14 predicted proteins | sample C25metaG_FD_113461 | JGI IMG/M metagenome (GOLD analysis project Ga0157369, IMG submission 113461) | Corn rhizosphere microbial communities from Kellogg Biological Station, Michigan, USA - C2-5 metaG | ecosystem: Host-associated > Plants > Roots > Rhizosphere > Soil | place: USA: Michigan...
GCAACGCAGACTCGGCCTGTTTGCGGTGCGTAATATCAATCGTTGCTCCCCGCCAAAGATGGCGGTCGTAGATAACGGGAGTACCGCGTGCCTCCAGCCAGTGAACTTCGCCATTAGGCCAATGCACACGAAACTCTACATTGAAAGGTGCGCCCGTCTTCATCGTGTGGGCTGCCGCCTCGTCCAGCCGGGCCAGGTCCTCCTCAACGATGTACTTTCGTGGGGATCCTGTTGCGGAGATCTCTGCGTGTGGACGCCCGAAGATATCTGCGCCTCCTTCGTACCACTGCGTCTGCCCGGTGCGTGCATCGAAGCTCCAGGCTGCGGAGTTGCTGGCCTGCTGCGCCTGCGCCAGGATATCCTTCTGCTCCTGCAGGACCTGCATTGCCGCCTGCAGACGCTCGAGCGCGGTGTATCGCTGATTAATCATCAGTGTGATCAGGCCGCCCGCCAGAAGAATGACGGCGATGCGGATCAGCGTGTCCGCAGGCCCCGCACGCATAGTGTTCGGGAGATACACCTGAAAAGCCAGCGCCGAGGCGAACACAGCTGCAATCGCGGGTTTCTCACCTAAGAATGCGGCCGCCGCTACGATTGCAGCGAAGTTGAGTGCAAGGGGCATCGCATGGAGCGCAGGCACATGCATGCTCATGTATGCCGCGAGCCAGGGCAGAAACACCGCCACGCCATAAACAACAATCTGGCGCCGTACGGATAAAGGCGCGCCAGTGGAATGCGTTCGGTGAACTCCAGCCTGCAGATCTCGCATACAACAGCTCCTAGATTCTAGGCGGATCGAGGCGAACTCAACGGAGCGAAAAGCAAAGACGTACGGCCCGAGTGCAAATCTTTTGCGGCCCATCACCGTGCTTGTAGTGCAATCAACAGGAGTCAGCCTATGTTCGGGTCCCAACGCCGGATACATCCCACCGCTTGGGATGGAGGGTTCATCATACAAGAGGCTCCAGCCCCGTACAGTAAACTACTCAAGCGTGCTCAATAAGCTGATCTTCGCCAACCTCAGCCACCGTCCGGTTCGGACTTTCCTCAGCGTACTCGCCATTGCGGTTGAGGTGACCATGATCCTCACCCTCGTCGGCGTCAGCCACGGGACACTGGACTCAACCGCGGAACGAGCGAGGGGCGTCGGCGCAGACATTATCATCCGGCCGCCCGGCTCGTCCGTTATGTCGAGCCTAAGCTCTGCGCCCATCAGCCAAAAGTACATTGCATGGCTGATGCAGCAGCCACACGTTGCACTTGCAACCGGCACTGTCGTCCAGGGACTATCCGGTTTCGACTCCATTACGGGTGTGGATTTTGCGCCATTCGATCGGATGAGCGGCGGATTTGAGTTCATCTCCGGAGGCGCACCGGTCGACGACAAAGATATGATCGTTGACGAATACTACGCCCGCCAGCACCAGTTGCAGGTCGGCAGCCACATCAACCTCATCAACAGCGATTGGCGGATATCTGGGATCTTTTCCGGCGGCAAGCTGGCGCGCATCTGCGTCAAGCTACCGGTGCTCCAGCGTTTGATGGATCGGGTCGGCTACGTCACGGTTCTTTATGCAAAGCTCGATGATCCCAAGCAGGCTGAAGCTGTTGCAGCCAATCTGAAAACAAAGCTGGTGGGGTATCCCATCTACACGATGGATGAGCTGACGTCTCTCTACTCCATCAGCAACGTCGGCATGCTGAAAGACTTCATTGTGGTCGTGATCGGAGTTGCCGTGATTGTTGGCTTCATTGTGGTCTTCATGGCCATGTATACGGCGGTGCTGGAGCGCACCCGTGAGATCGGAATCATAAAGGCAGTCGGGGGCTCCGGCGGTCTTGTGCTGAGCATTCTGCTACGGGAGACGCTGCTGCTTGCGATCCTTGGAACCATCCTGGGGATCCTACTCACCTACGGAACCCAACTCTTAATGCATGTTTTGCCCTCTAATCTCACACAGGAGACTGTGTACTCGTGGTGGCCAATTGCTGGTGTTATCGCCGTTGGCGGCGCGCTTCTTGGCGCCATCGTTCCCGGATACAAGGCGGTGCAGCAGGATGTAACCGAGGCGCTCTCCTATGAGTAACCTCACCGGCGTCACGCTAGACAACGATAACTCGATGCCGTTGGTCGCTCCTATTATTCGCGTCCGGGGGCTTACTAAGGTCTACCGGGTAGGGGACGTGGACGTCCATGCTCTGCGCGGAGTCGATCTGGACATCACGCCCGGCGAGTTCGTCGCCTTGATTGGCGCCTCTGGATCGGGCAAGTCGACGCTCTTCCATATTCTGGGAGGCCTGACACCCCCGACTGCCGGCTCCGTCGTGATTAATGGCAGGAGCGTCACCGGTATGACCAATCAGGAGCGAACCGAACTCCGGAAGACGACCGTTGGATTCGTTTTTCAGAAGTACAATCTACTGCCAACTCTAAGTGCGGAAGACAACATCAAGATCGTCGAGTATATCGGCGGCCGCGCCACGGAGTTCAGTCCGGAGTTTCAGGACATCCTGAAACTGCTGGGGATCCGAGACCGCCTGAAACACAAGCCGCGCGCCTTGTCCGGAGGTCAGCAGCAGCGTGTCGCCATCGCCCGCGCCATCATCAAGAAGCCCGCCATCCTGCTGGCCGACGAACCTACCGGCAACTTGGATAGCGAAAACACGGCTGCCGTGCTGGAGCTACTGAAGGACTTGAATCAGCGCACCGGGCAGACGATTCTGATGATTACCCACGATCCGGAAGCCGCCGCGTATGCTGCTCGGTCGGTCCACATGCGCGACGGCAGAATCGTTTGAAGAAAGCTGTCTATGCGTGTTCTGTTCTGGCAAACCTGCAAAATACAGCACTTCTGCTGGTCAGGGCAGCCACTCTGCCTTTACAATCTTGGGACGAAGACAATCCGGCGCAAGCTGTCTGAAACCCCGCATTACCGCAAGGAGAACTCCCTCGCCATGAAATTGAATGCACGTACACCGGCTTTGGTCACATTGCTGGTTTTACTTGGCTCATCAACAGGTTGCGACTTCCTGAAGTCGCGAGACCAGCTAACCAAAGGCGTTGCGGCGTTCAAAAACGCCCAGTACGAGCAGGCGACCCGATACTTCCAGACTGCAGTTCAGCTGGATCCCAACAACCCCACAGCGAAACTCTACCTTGCCACCACCTATGCATCGCAGGTAGTCCCGAATCTCATGACGCCCGAGAATCTCGCCATGGCGCAGAAAGCTATCGACGGATTCAACGCCGTACTTGAGAAGAATCCAAACGATGTAACCGCGCTGAAGCAGATTGCGTCGATTCATCGCAACGTGCAGAAATTCGAACAGGCGAAGCAGGATGAACTAAAGGTGATCCAAGTGGCGCCGAACGAGCCTGAGGCCTACTACATCATCGGCTTTGTGGACTGGACCCTTGCTTACAAGAATGCGGTCGCCGCACTGGCCGCTGATGGTCTGACCGATGACGGTCAGGGCAATAAGAAACTCAGCAAGGGTGCTTGCGCCAAGCTGCAGGCGACGAACAGCGATCTGGTTAACGACGGGCTTCAAAATCTGCAGAAGGCGGTCGATCTGAATCCGAACTACGATGACGCCATGCAGTACCTGCAGCTCACTTACCGACGCAAGGCCGACCTTGAGTGCGGGAACGATGCCGCCCGGAAAGCGGATCTGGATGAGGCTGACAAGTGGATCCAGCGTGCGATGGGAGCTCGCAAGCAGAATGAGCTGAACAAGGAGAAGAAGGTAGGCGGCGGAGTGACAATGTAGGACCCGCACTAGGGCAGAACAGGAAAGCCTCCCACTTGGGAGGCTTTCTTCTTGCCTGTTAAGCAGCGGCTTTGGGGGTGGGCTTAGTCGCTCCAGCGTCTGAAGACCAGCGAACCGTTTGTGCCTCCGAATCCGAACGAATTCGATAAAGCGTAATCGATCTTCGCCTTCTGCGGCGCGTTCGGAACATAGTTCAGCCGGCACTCCGGATCGACCTCAACAATATTCATTGTCGGCGGAGCAATCTGATTCAGCATTGCCATGATCGTAATACCCGCTTCCAAGCCTCCGGCACCGCCCAGCAGATGTCCCGTCATGGATTTGGTGGAGCTCACCAAGAGCATATGGTTCGAGGCCCGTTCACCGAAAACTGTCTCGATCGCCTTTGACTCCAGGGCGTCGCCTAGCGGCGTCGATGTGGCATGCGCATTCACATAATCGACCATATCCGGTGCGATGCCGGCCGAGCGCAGCGCGGCGTTCATCGCACGTGCGCATCCCTCTCCCTCGGGAGCCATCCCGGTCATGTGGAAGGCATCAGCAGACATTCCGTACCCAACCACCTCGGCCAGGATGTTAGCTCCGCGAGCCCGCGCGAACTCGAGTTCCTCAAGTATTAGTATGCCGGCACCCTCGCCGACCACGAATCCATCCCGATCCTTGTCCCACGGACGGCATGCGTGAGTCGGGTCTTCGTTGCGCGTGGAAAGAGCCTTCATCGCAGCGAAGCCTCCAACCCCCATGGGCGTGATCGCGGCTTCGGTCCCGCCAGCGATCATCGCATCCGCATCGCCGCGCTGAATGATTCGGAACGCGTCTCCAATGGAGTGTGCAGACGATGTACAGGCTGTTGCTGTCGCCTCATTAGGCCCACGCGCTCCGTAGCGGATGGAAACATGCCCCGCCGCAAGGTTCACAATCGAGCCCGGAATGAAAAATGGCGAAATCTTTCTCGGGCCGCCAGCCAGCATCGCCGAGTGCTCCCGCTCGATGACGTCGAATCCGCCGATACCCGAGCCGATGTGCACACCAACCCGATCACCGTTTGAATCATCGACCTTAAGGCCTGAATGGGTTATCGCTTCTTCGGCTGCCGCGATAGCAAAATGAATGAACCGGCCCATCTTCCGGGCCTCTTTTTTATCGATAAAGACCAGCGGGTCAAAGTCCTTCACCTCGGCAGCGAACCGCACGGGATGGCCGGTCAGATCAAATGCTTTGATCTCACCCATGCCGCTGCGGCCTGACAGCAGCCCGTCCCACACTTCCGGAACGGTCCTCCCCACTCCGCAGATAAGCCCGATGCCAGTGACGACGACCCGCCGTCGAGCCGGCTCTTGCTCCACCGCTCGTCTGTCAACCATTGCTACTTGCCCTTCTGGCTCTTTTCGATGTAATCGATGGCATCCTTCACAGTCTTGATCTTCTCAGCGTCCTCGTCCGGGATCTGAATATCGAAGGCTTCCTCAAACTGCATCACCAGCTCAACCACGTCGAGCGAATCCGCGCCAAGGTCTTCCTGAAAGCTCGCGCCTGGCGTGACTTCTGCCTCATCCACCTGAAGCTGCTCGACAATGATTTGTTTCACCTTCTCATCAACAGCTGCCATTTCTTTCTCCTGTTTGCCTTCGAATTCGATCCTTCGGAACTTGCAAGTCCGGCGCTTTCGTGCGAATGCTCTTTGGTCAATATTGAACGATACCCAGCGCCTAAGTGAGTGTAAACCAAAGCGCCGTGGCACGTGTGAGACGTCGGGCCTACTCATCCTCAGTTGCGGCCGCCAGCACAGGCACCAGAGCCTCAAAGTGGGAGTGGTCCCTTACACCGTTCAGTGGTAGCTCTGGCTGCGCGGCGTCGCAGGAGACGTCTCGGAGCGTCTTGTTGATCGCGCGTGTCCTCGTGCCAAGTTTGCGGATCGTGTTCTGGACCGTTTCCACCTGGTCGTCCATCTTCTTCATCAGATCTTCGAATTTGCCAAACTCGTTCCGCGCGGCAGCCAACACGTTCCAAACCTCCGTCCCCTTCTTCTGCAGATTGACGAGTTGGAACACCATCTGAAAACTGGTCAAGATTGCCGACAGATTGCTGGGGCCGGCAATCATCACCTTGCAGTTCTGTTGAATCTCGTCATGCAGCCCATCACGGCGCATCACCTCGGCGTAGAGACCTTCGGTTGGCAGAAACATGACCGCATTTGGGGTGGTTACCGGCTCATTGATGTACTTCGAGCAGATACGTTTCGCCTCAATCCGAATAGCGCTCTCGAAGACTTTGCGGGCGGCCGCTATCTCCGGCGCGCTGCCGCTCTCGTACGCGGTTTCCAACCGATCCCAGCTTTCGCGCGGGAACTTGGAATCGATTGGTAACAGGACATCCCCGTTTGGGCCGGGGAATTTGACCGCAAATTCAACGGATTCCTGGGTTCCCGGCTTCACCTGGGCGTTGCGAACGAACTGGTTTGGCGCCAACATTTGCTTCAGCAGGTTATCGAGCATTGCCTCCGCGAACTGGCCACGCGATTTTACGTTAGTGAACAGCCGCGATAGATCGTCGACACCGGATGACAGCTTGCTCATTTCCCCCAGGCCGGCATGAACCTTCGTCAGCTGATCCGTTACCTGGCCAAAACTCTCCGTCAGCCGTGTCTGCAGGGTTGCGTGCAGCTTTTCGTCTACTGTGACACGCATCTCTTCCAGCTTCTCGGCATTCGATTTGTTGAGCACATTCAGACGCTCTTCCACCGAGCTCCGCAGTCGATCCTGCTGCTCCGCATTACCACGCATCAGCTCGGTGAGCTTGCCATGAATCGATGCTCCCAGCGCAATCTGCTGATCGCGGATGTCTGTTCCTGACGCAGAAAGCCGCTGCACAATCGCTTCCATCTTGCCGTCCACCGCTCTGCGCAAGTCATCAGCTGAGGCCTTGTTGTCTGCTCGGAACCCATCCAACTCTTCGCGAAGTGTGCTGCCCAACACCGCAATGTTTCCAATCACCTCGGCGCGCAGCGCGGAGGCCGCCTCACCGTTCTCCTTACGGGTGCGCGCGGCTTCCTCCGGCGTTTGGCGGCGCAGTTCCCCTACTGACTCCCTGACATACGTCTCGAACCGCGCCAGCTGCGCGGCCAACTCCGGGTCAGGGGTCGGCTTCGGCTGCCGAAAAACCACGAGGCCTATCAATAAGAGCAGGAAAATCTGAAGCGCGAGGACCAAGAAAATCATTTCGGTTTTCCTTCGCCCCAGAATAGCACCGCACCGGTCCGGGAGCGGTGGAAAACGGGGCCTTTACAAAGAGAGTGCTGAAGCCCTGAAATCCGCTTTTTTCCCTGCCGGAGCCTTCACAATGACTGGCCGTTCGACCTGAGTCTTCAGCACGATGATGGTCTCCGTCTTCTCCACCCCTGGAATCTGACGCAGCCGATCGACAAGTTCCAGCAGCCCCGCTGTGTCCGGCACTCTGACCTTCAGCACCATGCACCACTCCCCGGCAACGGAGTGCGCCTCCTCAACCCACGGGATCGTCTCGATATCCGGCACCACAGACGAGCACGCTACACTCATCGCCACGGAGATAAACGCCAGCACTCCCAGTCCAAGTGCCCCGCTGTCCACCTTCACTGTCCAACCCTGAATTACCTTCTCGCGTTGCAGGCGCCTCAGACGGTCGTGCACAGAGGAGGGCGCCAGGTTGACCACCTTCGCAAGATCTTCCAGCCGCTGCGATGCATCGGATTGCAGCTCATTCAACAAGGCGAAATCTTTTTTGTCCAGCTCCATCGTCGGTACCTTTCCCAAGCATTTACCGAAATAGATTCGGTAATTCTGGATATGAATACAAACAATTTGTAACACTGCGAATTATATCGAATCCTATTCCACGTGAGACAGCGGGGCCTGTCTCGGGAGAGGGAGGTTGTGCCATGCAACTCAAAAACCAGTTATCCATTTCGCTTCTAACAGTCTTTTCGTTTGCCCAGGCCGCTCACGCATGGCCACTGGGCCGTCTGTTCCATTGGCACCCAACGACCGCTGCAGTCCGGAACTCAGAGATTTATTTCCAGCTGTCGAACGGCAGCGACCTAACACAAGAGGTTGAGGTCTCCGGTGGCCACTATGCCCTCACACCCAAGTCCACTCTGACCCTTGCCGCGACGGCCGGTACACCGGTCATCTCGCAGAGTGCTGGCAAGGGACATCGTGAAGGCGAAATCCTCTTTACAGTGCAGCCCACTTTGCGCAACAAGACTGTCATCATGCATTAAAGCGCATCAACTCGATATAGCCCCGGTCAGGCTGTCGAGTTGCGTCTCGCCATCTGACGCCACTTCGAAGTAGTAACTCGGTTGCTAGGCGAAGCACCTCCTGTGGGTGAATGCCACAAAGGTTCGCGTCCAACCTTCGGCCGCTGCTCTAAACTGGGCGAGATGGAAACTTTGGGCTCCCTGACGACCGAATCACGCAATCAACACTCGGAACACATTGACGAGCTCTCGACGTTGGATATGCTCGCCGTGATCAATCGGGAAGACGCGACTGTGGCAGAGGCGGTCAAGTCGCAGCTTCCCGCCATCGCACAGGCAGTTGACACCATCGCCGAACGCTTCAATCAAGGGGGACGCCTCTTCTATATCGGCGCAGGCACCAGCGGTCGACTTGGAGTTCTGGACGCCTCCGAGTGCCCGCCCACCTTCTCTGTCCCACCTGCGCTGGTACAGGGATTAATCGCTGGCGGTGATCCCGCACTCCGCACCTCCTCTGAACAGACCGAAGATGATCCCGACCAAGGCAAGCACGACCTTGCTGCCTCAGGTTTCGGCATAGCGAACGCAGCCGACCCGGAAGCCAAAACCCCCGACGTGCTCGTTGGCATCGCGTCCAGCGGACGTACGCCGTATGTTCTCGGCGCTCTGCTGCATGCGCGCTCGCTGGGGGCTTTCACCATCGGCCTCTCTTGTGTCGAGGGCTCCCCGATCACAAAGATCGTCGATCTTGCTATCACACCCGTCACAGGCCCGGAGGTTATCACCGGCTCCACCCGGATGAAAGCCGGCACCGCTACCAAAATGGTACTGAATATGATCTCCACTGGAGTCATGATCCACACGGGCATGGTTTACGGCAACCTTATGGTGAACGTGAAGCCGACCAATGATAAGTTGATCGACCGCGCCTATCGCATCATCATGGCCACGACCGGCTGCGACCGGTACACAGCCACCCGCCTTCTCATCGAAGCGCAATCAGTGAAGACCGCCATTGCGATGCAAAAACTCCGGATCTCGCGGGTGGAAGCTGAGCGCCGGTTGGCTGACGCGGCGGGAAGCCTCTCCAAAGCACTGAAATCCGAGAAACGATAAATCCTGTCAGGTGTTTCATGCCACAACACCTAGTTCTGTTCCGGCATCCAACCGGACAGGTTATGGCCGTTCTACGTACGTTTGTTCTGCCGCCGATATTCGTCCTCACTCTCCTGCTCGCTCTTTCCAGGCCCGCCGGCGCCTACTCGGTCCTTACACACGAGGAAATCGTCGACCTCACCTGGTCCGACTCCATACAGCCTCTGCTCCTCAGCCGCTTCCCTCATCTGACAGCCCTCCAGCTCCAGGAAGCCCATGCATACGCTTATGGCGGTTGCGTGATCCAGGACCTCGGTTATTACCCCTTTGGCAAGCCGATCTTTTCGGACCTGCTGCATTACGTTCGTACCGGCGACTTCATCCGCGCACTCTTCCGTGATTCGAAGGACGCCAACGACGTCGCCTTTGCTATAGGCGCGCTATCACACTTCCTCGGAGATACCATCGGCCACCCCGACGCTATCAACATCGCCGTTGGGAAAGAGTTCCCAGAGCTTGCGGCGAAGTATGGGCCGAACGTTAACTACGCCGAAGGCCCCCACCAGCATGTGCGCGCCGAGTTCGCGTTTGACGTCAACGACATTGGCAAACACCGCCTTGCGCCGGAGCGCTATCTCAACCGCATCGGTTTCGCCGTACCCATCCCGCTGCTCACGCGCGCCTTTTACGATACCTATGGGCTCGACCTCGCCAAAGTACTCGGCCACGATCACCCTAAGCTCAGGGGCTATCGCTTCTCGGTGCGGTCGCTCCTTCCCCGCGTAGCCTACGCGGAAGACATGCTCTACCGGAAGCGCATGCCACCAGACGTACCCAGCCCAGAGCTCGACGCGTTCAATCAGGAGATCGCCAAGCTCTCAGCCGCCAACCATTGGGACACATATCATCACCGCGGGCCGCGTATCGGCACACATCTGCTCGCCTTTTTCATCTTTATTATCCCGAAGCCAGGCGTACTGTCAGACCTCTCATTGCACCCACCGAGTGCCTCGGCCGAACAGGATTACGTCTCTTCCTTGATGCATACCGTGTCCGTGATGCGGAAAACTCTCGGTAACGCGACCAGGTCCGACGGCCTGCCCAATCTCGATCTCGACACAGGCCGCGAGGTTGCACCTGGAACTTACTCGCTTGAGGACTACACCTATGTCGATCTGTTGCATCGGATGACGAGCGACCCTTCACAGCCGGTGCCCTTCGGAATCAAGAAGGACCTGATCGCCTATTTTTCCGATCTGAATCAGGTCAAGTACATTCGTAACGATCGCACGCGGCTCGCACAGGTCAACGCTGATCTCCCGGTGCTCAGGAACATCTCCACCCGAGCAGCGTACCCGGAGACAGCCTTCCTCCCGCAGCCGGATGAAGACAAACCGCCCGAAGCGAAGGGTCAGCCCACGTCCAATGCCCCGGAGCCGGCCACCTCACCCGCTAATACCAAATCGCCTCAGTAGGGTTAGTCCGGTACCTGCCACCCGGTAATAGTGCCGGCCAACGTCGCCTTGTCGGTCGTGTCTCCACTCGTCTGCTTCGCCATCTTCGGGAACGCTTCCTTAACTGCCTGCGACTGCGCCCAGACCGGCACGTCCTCGATGTGGTACCGATACACCACGTCCGTTTCAGGGAAACCATTACGCGGCGCCGGCGGCGTATAGCTATCGATACCGGTCACTATGCGGTGACCATAGCAGAACCGGGGTGCGAGTCGATCTCCCAAAGGCGTCGTCACAAACCGGCTGGCGTGGATATCGCGTTCGACGCTCACCTTCAGCAGTTGTGCCGTAACCAGCGCATTCATCTGCTTCGTCTTCTCAGGGTCGGTGGTCTCGTACGGAAATCGAGGTGCTTCCGGAAGCAAGCAATCCGGGTGTTCCGCGAAATGTGCGTTTAGACCCTTGATGAAGTTGTCCGGTGTCGCCGAAGACTTGGAATGGCACCCACCCAGCCCCAGCGCCACGCTCACAACAACGCCGCCCAGCACTCCCGCCTTCGCCCGCATACTTCACCTCGCTCATATTCAGATGCAATGCCGACAGTCGTAACTTAACCACCGGTGGCTCAATAAAAATCGGCACAACTCAAGAAGCACCCGCGGGTCCGGCACACCATCTTGCACCGGCTCTCCGCCAGCCGCGATGAGCATGTCGGACAGAACACCGAGTGATGTTCGTCCCTCATTTCTCCCGCAACGATCGGGGAAGTCCGCCGAGTATCAACCCCAGCCGCCCCGCCTCCTTCAGTTCGCATACCGATCAGCCTATCCCGAACTCGTGTCTGTGCAAACCCAGGAGGCACCGAATGAGATAACCTTTCCAGTGGAAGCACTTTTCAGGCAACTAGAGAGACAGGAGATACACAATGGACCGCACCGCCAGCGCCGTATGGAACGGCAGCCTCAAGGAAGGTAAAGGCACGATTTCCACCCAGAGCGGCGTCCTCAAGGACACGCAGTACAGCTTCGCCGCACGTTTCGAAAGCGGCATCGGCACAAATCCCGAAGAACTCATCGCCGCCGCGCACGCCGGCTGCTTCACCATGGCTCTCAGCGCGCAGCTCACCAACGCTGGGTTTATCCCGGACTCCATCGAGACCTCGGCCCGCGTCACACTCGATGTCCATGACAAGCCGACCATCACCAAAATCCATCTCACCACCAAGGCTAAAATCCCTAACATCGACAAGGCCAAGTTCGATGAACTGGCTGGCAACGCGAAATCAGGCTGCCCGGTATCTCGTGTCCTCGCCGCCGCCCAGATCAGCCTCGACGCCACGCTCGTATAAAAAGCTTCCACCTATCGCGAAGCCCTCGAACTTTCGAGGGCTTCGTTCTTTGCCCGCTACAATCGGACCATGCGTACGCTCGCTTTGATTGCCGGCCTGCTCTTCTGCGGCAGCACGTTGATCGACGCCTTCCAAACCATCATCCTGCCCCGCCGACCGGTAGGCCGGTTCCGCGTCACCAAGCTCTTCTTTCTTGGCACATGGGCTCCCTGGGCCGCGCTCGCACGGCGCTCGCCGAATCCCAAGGTGCGCGAACAGCTCTACAGCATTTACGGCCCAGCTTCCCTGCTCCTGCTGCTGGCAATCTGGGCGTTTCTCCTTGTGGTGGGCTACGCATGTCTCTTCTTCGCACTTGGCACTCCGTTTTCTGACCCGCTCCTCGGCCACAGCACCATTGCTCACTTTCGCACTGACTTCTACGTCAGCGGCACCACGCTCTTTACTCTGGGTCTCGGCGACGTCGTCCCTCGTGCGCTCGCCCCGCGAGCCCTCATCGTTGCGGAGTCCGCTAACGGTCTTGGGCTGATTGCTCTCGTCATCGGATACGTCCCCGTACTTTACGGCGCCTTTTCCCACCGCGAGGTCTCGGTCGCGCTTCTTGACGCTCGTGCGGGCTCGCCTCCTACAGCCTCAGAGCTTATCCGTCGGCACTCATTCGACGGTGGGCAGGATACCCTGGCGGAACTCCTAGTGGAGTGGGAGCGTTGGGCCGCCGAGATCCTCGAGTCGCACGTCTCTTACCCCATTCTCTGTTATTACCGTTCGCAGCACGATAATCAGAGCTGGTTGTCGGCTCTCACCTGCGTGCTCGATACGTGCGCACTGCTCATCTCTGTTGTGCCGGGCACTGCCTCGCGTCAGGCGCAGCTCACCTTTGCCATCGGCCGTCACGCCCTCGTGGACCTCTGCCATGTATACAACCTTGAGAAAGTCGAAGCCGCATGGCGCGCGAGCGGCGGGCCCCATCGGCTATCCCCCGATCATTTCAACCGCGTCTGCGACCTGATGCAGGATGCCAACCTTCGCCTCTGCGGCGACCCCGAAGCACCCGCACGCCTACACGCACTCCGCGCGTTGTATGAGCCGAGCGCACAGGCCCTCGCCGACTATATCGCCATGCCGTTGCCGGACTGGTATCCCAAGCCCCTCGCCAAAGACCAATGGAAGGCCGTCGAATCCGTTCGTTCCCAGGCGGCCGCGTCCCTCATCCACGAGTCCACGGTCAGCCCGAACGCTTTGGCCGTGCGTCTCCACTCCGAAGACCACTGACGCCTCGCCGTTCCACTGAACTCTTTCGAATGCCAAAAAAGGAAGGCGCCGCGCAGGCGCCTTTTCCAATTCAATCCGAAGCCTATTGTGGCAGATTCATCTTAGGCCGCGCACCGCCGGTGTTCAGCCGCTGTGCTGCGATCTGCCCCGCAGGATCCTTGGGGTCTTTATCCTTCACCTCGGCGTAAATCTTCTTTGCCTCATCGGCCTTGCCCTCCGCCACGTAGAGGTCCGCCAGAGTCAGCTTCGCAATCCCGTACGACACTGTCGTAGTGGGCTTTTTAGCCAGCTGATTGTACAGGTCAATCGCCTGCTGGTCCCGGTTGCTGCCCCGGTAGAGGGCCGCCAGCGCAAACTTGGCCAAGGCCGCCAAATTGCGGTTTGAACCGTCTGCGACTTTCTTCAGCGTCTCTTCTGCCTGCTGCGTCTGCCCCGCTTCCATGTAAGTCAGCCCGGCGAAATATCGCGCCGTCTTGCCATCCGGCGTCATGCCGTACTTGTCGGCCACCGCCAGGAACTGCGCATTCGCAGCTTTCGCTCGTTCCGCCCTGGAGCCGAACGTCTTAGTTCCCGGAGGGGCGGGTTCACCCGGCTGCGCCAATGCCGCCTGATACGTCTGCATCGCTGAGCCGAACGCAACCGAGGCCGCATCCGAGCGGCTGTTGTAAACCACCACGCCAACTACGATCACCACAATGACGGCGATCGCAATGGAAGCCCAGAGAACTAATGGCTTCCGGTTTTCGGTCGCCCATTCCAGACCATGCGAGGTCGTGCTGACAAACTTATCTTCTTTCAGTGCGTGACGGGTCTGCTGGTCCACTTAGCTGATTGTCCTTTATTCACTCGCGTCGCACGGCGGAGCACACAATCCGCGGCACAAGCCAGAATCTCATCTGCGCCTACAAGAAGCGCAGCGCGCCAGAGCTCCACGGCGCACTATTACCAAGTCTATCAGCCCTCAACCCCAACTATTCGCGATTCTGCCCTTAGCGGCAGGAATGAGAAGAATCCCCGTGATTCTGCCGCCCGGGAATGCAGTTCAGAGCAATATCAGCACGGTCGACAGATTCAGCAGAGCTCCACTTCGAGCAAGCAAAGCGCTGAGACGACTACTCCGCCGATCTACCTGCTATCCTCGCCCCATGCCGCGACTGCTCGCCGCCGCCTCTCTGTGCCTCGCCGGCTCTATCTGCGCCGCGCAGGACCCCGCTCCCAACACATCATCGGCTTTTTCCCTGGCGGATCAGATCGGCCATATCCTCTCCGCACCCGACGTCGCCCGTGATCATTGGGGCATCTACGTGACCACTCTCGATGGCATTCCCATCTATGCGCTCAACGAGGCCCAGTTCTTTCAACCGGCCTCCAATGCAAAGCTCTTCACCACCTCCGCTGCCTTGGCGCTGCTGGGCCCGGATCGAACCTTTACTACTCGGCTTGTCGGTTCGTTCAGTCCGAAGGGTCACATAGTTGAAGGCGATCTCATACTTCTA
>Ga0157369_10005531_pt1 | contig 14669 bp, 9 predicted proteins | sample C25metaG_FD_113461 | JGI IMG/M metagenome (GOLD analysis project Ga0157369, IMG submission 113461) | Corn rhizosphere microbial communities from Kellogg Biological Station, Michigan, USA - C2-5 metaG | ecosystem: Host-associated > Plants > Roots > Rhizosphere > Soil | place: USA: Michigan...
CGACGGCATGGTGGCCGCGATCACCGTCAACGAGCACGACTCCGTCGCCGCCAACCAGGGCATCCTCACCGTCATCAACCTCTCGTCGCTCGAGCTCGAAATCTCGATCCCCGAGGAGTATGCGGCGGATGTGAGGATTGGAACGCCGCTGATGATCGGCTACGGAAGCGGCGAGCGTCCGGCGCACATCACCGCCGTGTCGCCGGAGATCGTCGGCAACCAGATCACCGCGCGCGCGGTGCCCGACGAGCAATGGCCGGCCGGGCTGCGGCAGAACCAGCGCGTCAGCGCGCGGCTCGTCTTCGAATCGAAGAAGAACGTGCTCAAGCTGCCGCGCGGCGCGTTCGTCGAAGCGAGCGGCGGACGGAGCGCCTACGTCGTCGACGGCGGCATGGCCACGCGGCGCCCGATCACGCTCGGATCGGTCGGAGCATCGGAAGTCGAAATCGTCAGCGGACTGCGCGAAGGCGATCGCGTGATCCTCTCGGATACCTCGCCGTTCAACAACGTCAACTCACTCATTCTGCGGTGACAGGAGACAGAGCGATGCTGCGCATGAAGAACATCAGGAAGATTTACCGGACCGAACTCGTGGAGACGCACGCGCTCGAAGATTTCTCGCTCAACGTCGAAGCGGGGGAGTTCGTCGCGCTCATGGGTCCCTCGGGATCGGGCAAGACCACCTTCCTCAACGTGGCCGGGCTGCTCGACACGTTCGAGGGCGGCGTCTATGAGCTCGATGACAAAGACGTCAGCCGGCTTTCCGACCGCGAGATGTCGCACATCCGCAATCAGAAGATCGGCTTCATTTTCCAGAGCTTCAACCTCATCCCCGATCTCGATCTCTTCGACAACGTCGACGTTCCGCTGCGGTATCGCGGGATGCCTGCCGACGAGCGCAAAACGCGCATCGAGAAATCGGCGGAGATGGTCGGACTTTCGTCGCGGCTTCATCACCTGCCATCGCAGCTTTCCGGCGGTCAGCAGCAGCGCGTAGCGATCGCGCGTGTTCTTGCGGCCGATCCGAAACTGATCCTGGCCGACGAGCCGACCGGCAACCTCGACTCGCTGATGGCGCGCGAGATCATGGATCTGCTCGAAGAGATCAACCGCCGCGGAACGACCATCGTCATGGTCACGCACAGTCCGGAGTGCGCCGCGCGCGCCTCGCGCGAAATCCATCTCTTCGACGGGCGCGTCATCGACGTCGAACGTCCGCCTGCACTTTTCGGCGGCGCGTTGAAGTCGGCGAAGTGAGGACGCTATGCTGCTCTACAACCTTCGCATCGCCGTCAAAAGCCTCCGCCGCAATCCCGTCCTGACCGCGGTCATCATCGGCGGCATCGCCCTCGGCATCTGCGCGTCGACGACCTTCACCACCGTCCGGCACATGTTCGCGCGCGATCCGCTTCCCGGAAAGAGCGACAAACTTTTCTACGTGCGGATGGACAACTGGGATCCGCACACGCCGTATCCGACGAGCTCCGACAATCCCGGCGAGGCCATTCCGCCGCAGATCAGCTACCGCGACGCCATGGCCTTGATGCGTTCCACGCAGCCCGTTCATCAAACCGCCACGTTCGCGGCCATGATGACGGTTTATCCCAATCCGCGCGTGGCGCGGCCGTCCACCGAATCCGTTCGGCTCTGCTTCACCGACTTCTTCACCATGTTCGACGTTCCGTTCGCGTACGGCGGCCCGTGGGACCGCCGCGCCGACGCCAAGGGCGAACAGGTCGTCGTCATCAGCGACAACATCAATCAGAAGCTGTTCGGCGGCGCGAACTCCATCGGCAAACGGATCCGCATCGACGACCGCGACTTCACCATCGTGGGCGTACTCGCGCCGTGGCGGCCGTTCATCCGCATGTGGGACCTGAACGGCAACTTCGTCGGCGAGCCGGAGCGGATCTTCATGCCGTTCTCGCTGACTCCGGCCATGCAGATCCGAACCAGCGGCAACAGCGACGGCTACAAGTCGGCGGGGACGACGTTCGAAGACTTTCTCAACTCCGACGTCGACTGGATTCAGTTCTGGGTGGAGCTGCGCTCGCCGGCGGATGCAGAGCAGTACCACCGCTTCGTCGACGGCTACGTCCTCGAGGAGAAAAAACACGGCCGTTTCGAGCGTCCGCTGAAGAACCGGGTCACCTCGCTGCACGATCTTCTGACCGTGTTCGGCGTCATCCGGCCGCAGGTCACGGCCATGGCGGCGATCTCCATCCTCTTCCTGGTCATCTGCGCGCTCAACCTGACCGGCCTGCTCCTCGGCAAGTTCCTCGCGCGCGCGCCCGAGGTTTCGGTGCGGCGCGCGCTCGGGGCAACGCGCATCGACGTCTTCCTGCAGCACATCACCGAATGCGAGCTGGTCGGTCTGGCCGGCGGCGCGATCGGAATGCTGCTGTCGATCGGCGCCATGCGATTGATCGGCAAGTTCATCACCTCGACCTCGGTCATCTCCCTCGATCTGGAGATGATTCTGGCCGCGCTTTTCCTCTCCCTCGGCGCCGGTTTTCTGGCCGGCCTTTACCCGGCCTGGCGGATCTGTTCCGTGCAGCCTGCAGTGCAACTCAAGATCTGACGAGGAGGAACGTCATGGAATTCGGACCGATCATTCGCAGCCTGAAGCGCAACAAAATCCGCTTCGCGCTCATCGTTCTGCAGATCGCCATCACGCTGGCCGTGGTGACGAACGCCATCACCATGATCAACGGCGCGAACGAAAAGATGAACATGAAATCGGGCTTCGACGACGACAACATCGTCTGGATTCAAACGAAGCCGTTCTCGCCCGCGTTCAAGGATCTCAACTACCGCATTGCCGCGGTCAACGCCGACCTTCGGACCATTCGCGGAATCCCCGGCGTCGTAGCGGCGGCGAATACGAACTTCCTGCCGTGGCAGGGCGGTGGGAGTTCCGGCGAGGTCGCCGTCGCGGGCGGCGACCGCAGCAAGTTCCGCACGCAGATGTACTACAACACGCCGGGCATCCTGCAGACGCTTGGCGTTCACCTCGTTTCAGGCCGCGATCTGCGCGAGGCCGACATCGACGACGATCCGAACTCGAAGGCGCCGAGCACCGCGGTCATTTCGAAGGATCTCGAGAAACTGCTCTTCAAAGGTCAGAGCGCGGTCGGCAAGCAGCTCGCCGACAGTGACACCAGCGTCGTCAACGTCGTCGGTACCTTCGATCCCTTCTATAACCCGTACGGCTGGCCGATTCACCAATACGCGGTCATGTACGCCGGCCACGTTTCGCGGCGCGGCGCGCTGTATCTCGTCCGCGTCGAACCGGGAAAGATGAAGCAGGTCGTTCCGATGATCGAGCAGCGCATGCTGCAGACCAACAACGGCCGCAACATCGAGATGAAAGCGATCGACGAGATCAAGAACAGCTACTTCACCGAGGGGAGGATGGTGAGGGGAGGGATGACGATGGTGATCGGGCTGATCGTTCTGATCACCGGCCTCGGCATCGTCGGCGTCACCTCGTTCTCGGTGACCGAGCGCCGCAAGCAGATCGGCACGCGCCGCGCCCTCGGTGCAACCAAAGCCGCCGTTCTCCGTTACTTCCTCCTGGAAAACTGGATCGTGACCAATGCGGGACTCATCATCGGCATCCTGGCGACGTACGGGCTGAACATTCTTCTCGTGACGAAGACCGGCGCCGCGAAACTCGACTGGCGATTTCTCCTCGCCGCGGTCGTGCTGCTTTGGGTGCAAGGCATCATCGCCACGCTGATTCCGGCGATGCGGGCCACGCGCTTCTCGCCGGTCCTGGCCACACGCGGAGCATGATTTGAATGGAACGCAGCAGGAGCGTAGTGCGGGCGTCCTCGCCTGCATCCGGCGTGGCGTCTCGCCCGACGGGGGTGTCCTGAATCAAATTCCGATCCTGCAATTGAATCTCAGAAACCACCGCCGGGCGAGGACGCCCGGCGGTTGCAGGCGGGACGCCTGCACTACGCCTTCGGTTGCGCGAGTAGTACGAACATGAATCAACCATCGAGCATGGCCGCTTCGACGCGCCGGCGCGAGCGGATCAGCGGCACGGTCCTGATCGTCGAAGATCAGCCGGCCGTCGCCAAAGCGCTGCTGCTGCTGTTCGACATCCACGCCATCGACGCCATCGCCGTCTCGACACAAGCGGATGCCGAGGATGTCGTGCGGCGCGGCGACGCGGACGTGGTTGTGCAGGACATGAACTTCACGCCCGGCGCCACGAGCGGGGAGCAGGGGCTGGCGCTCTTCCGGTCCGTGCGCAAACTCGATCCGGGGATGCCGGTGATCCTGCTCACCGCATGGACATCGCTCGAGACAGCCGTGCAGATGGTGAAGGAAGGCGCGGTCGACTACCTCGCCAAACCGTGGAGCGACGCCAAGCTCCTGACCATCGTCGAAAATGCGCTGCTGGAGCGGCACGGAGAGCGCGAAGTGCGGCGTTCGCGCGCTGCGCTATCGTCGACGTTCGACCTGCGCGGTCTCGTCTACGAAAGCGTGGCCATGCACCGCGTTGTCACGCTGGCGCTGCAGGTCGCGGCGGCGGACGTGCCGGTGCTCATCACCGGTGACAACGGAGCGGGCAAAGAGAAAGTCGCGGAACTGATTCAGGCGAACTCGCTGCGAAAGAAGATGCCGTTCGTGAAGGTCAACGCCGGCGGTCTGCCCGACGAATTGCTGGAGAGCGAACTGTTTGGCGCCGAGGCGGGAGCGTTTACGGGATCAAAACGATTGCGCATCGGGCGATTCGAAACGGCCAACGGCGGAACGCTTTTCCTCGACGAAATCGGCAACCTATCTGCCGCAGGGCAGACGAAACTTCTGCGCGTCCTGCAGAACGGCGAGTTCGAACGCCTCGGCAGCAGCGACACCCGCCGCGTCGACGTCCGCCTCCTCTGCGCCACCAACGCCGACCTCGCGCAAGCCGTTCGCGCCGGGACGTTCCGGCAGGATCTCTTCTTCCGTCTGAACGTGATCGAGATTCACGTCCCGCCGCTGCGCGATCGCCGCGACGACATCCTCCCGATCGCCGAATCGTTTCTCACCGCCGCCCGCAAGCGCTCCGGACGTCCATGGCGCCTCGGCGACGACGCCCGCGACGCACTCGTCGCGCACGAGTGGCCCGGCAACATCCGCGAGCTGCAGAACCGCATCCAGCGCGCGACGGTCACCGCCTCGAGCGACATCATCTCCGCCGCCGACCTCGCGCTATCCATCGACGCCGTCCGCGCCGCGGCCCCTGTGCACGGCGAAAAAGAACAGATCGAAACCCTGCTCCGCGGCGGTGGAGGCAACGTCTCCGACGCCGCCAAATCCCTCGGCATCTCCCGCCAGGCGCTGTACCGCAAAATGCAGCGATTAGGCATCGTGCTGGAGCGGCGGCCGCGGTGATCCGCAGATGCCGCAGATCTAGCAGATGAGAACCGCCTTGATCTGTGTTCATCTGCGATGCACCTACGGCGTGACGGGACGGGCGTACTAGTGCGCGTAACTGGTCGCGCTCTCTGCAAGTGGTCGAGACGTCTACCGATGGGGCGCTAAACTGCTGGTATGGATGCGGTTAGGACGGCACGGCGACGTGCCGTCACATAATCAGCGGCGTAACGCGATTCCAAAGCGCGCGCCGCCGCTCGCTGATGGCAGCGGCAGCCGAACGGTGCCGTCCGGGGTCACGAAATCGAGACGCACGTCCGCCCGGCTTTGCGGATCGCCGCGTGAGTCGGCACGCGGCGGCCACTGCCGAAACGCTCCGCCCGGGTGTTCGGCCCGGGACCAGCCGATTCTCATATACGCGCGGATCGCGTCGGCCGACGGGTGGCCGTAGCACCGGCCGCCGTCCGGCTTCACGCCGTATGTGTAAACAACGCGCGGCGCTTTCGTCGCGGGCGGCGGAATGTACTGCCTGGCTTGTCGTAAGTGCGTGGCCGATCCATGGTGGAAGGCCAGGAGCGCCACTAGTTTCGTCAACATTCGCTGCTGGCAGGAGGGGATGTAGGCATACGGCGCGTCACCGGGAAGCAGCATCTGCTCGGCAGGCTCGTTCGCCTTGCCGAGCCGCTCAAGCACGACGGCGATGCCGTTGAGGTTCGCGTCATTACCCGATCCGGTGCATCGTTCCACGCGAAGAAGCGTTTTTTTGCTGATTCTGTACGGGTGCACAGCCTTTGCGGGCCAGCACGAGAGTTTTTTCAGCTCTTTCGCAAAGGCGAACGTGCTCGGTCCTTTGTTCCACTGGCGCGGCGCGATCCACTTCAACCCGACGACGTCTGGCGCGCCTGCCGGCACCTGCTTGGAATCGATGCCTCGCTTCGTGAGATACCACGCCGTGCTGTAGTGGTCAGCGTCCCAGTGCGACAGAAGAACCGTCGGCTCGCGCGACACATCGGGCACTTTCCGCCGCCATTTAGCCCGTGCGAACTTTCGCGCGCCCCATGCCGTATGCCACGGATGCGTCAATGACCCAGTCGACGTCCCACCTCCCATGTCGAAAAAGACGAGCGGTCGCCCTTTCTTGTCGACAATCGCGTTGCAGTCGCCCTGACCGTAGTCGTAGACGACAATGCCTTTGATACCGCCTCTTGCCGCCGCCGCCGAGGCATCCGAGAGCAGTGGATGATGTAAATCCACAGCCTGGACGCGCTTCAGCAGGTTATTGAAACGATCAGTGGCCATGTCCCATGTACATCGGCTGCTGGTAGATGATCCGCGGCTTTTCCGGCTCGATGGACGGCTGCGGCTCGGGTTCAGGGTCCTTGTTCTGGCTGATGTCAGTCACCGTCAGCCTTTCTCCATCGATGCCGATGATGTAATCGCGACCGCTGTCACAACTCCTGAGAGTGACCTCGTACTCGCCGTCCGCCGCTTTTTCGTCACCCCGGACCACGACATACTCCCGCTTCGTGGTTCTGCAGAACGCCCTGCCCTTCCGTGGGTACGGCGAAATCTTGTCGTCGGTTACGTAAAGAACGCCGGACCACTCCTCGCGCCAGAATTCGGCGTCGCCGTCGATGGCAAAACCGCCATCGGAAAGAATTAGCGGCGCGGGCGGTGTCGGTTGCAGCGGCGTCTCGTTCCCCTCGATAGGCTCGTCGGGCACGTGATTGAAACTGAAGATTTCATCGAGGAACCGCCTCTCGACGTTGTCCAACCGTTCGGCCCACGGCCGCGACACCGGAATGGCGGCGTCGTCGTGGATATCACGCACGGCGAACGTCTCGCCGGCACGGGTGCGTGGCGTGACCGACAGTTGAACCGGCACGCGCGACTGAGGAGAAATACCGCCGATGCGCCGCCAATCCCCGGCTGCGAATCCGCCAAGAACGTGTTCACGCTCGTCAGGACGGTAGAAGAAGAGAACGGCGCAACGGATCCCAATCGCGTCGGCGACTGCTTCAGCGTCGACGTCCAGCAAAGCATCGAGCAGCACAAGCCGGTTCGCGACTTCCTCGCTGGAAGCGGCATTGTGATAGTTCTCGAGAACCTGAAAGAGCTCGCGGTGTTGCTGGAGCGTCGACCAGAAGTGCGAGACCGAGATGCAATCAAGCGTGATGAGTTCCAGGCTGCGTCTCCGCAGCACGACGGCCTCTTCACCGATGGCGTAGTAGTTTCCAGCGACGGACCCGAAGCGCTCGACCATCTCGTCGATGCGGCCCGGCAGCGTGCGCATCGCATCGCGCGGTCCGCTCCACCCGTCTGTGAGCATGGTGGAAACGTAGGCTCCCACGTCGCATTGCGCAACACTTCGCGCCTAAGTAGTGAATCTGCCGGGCACGTCGGTCCTATGTTCGGAGCGTCCGAACATGGTCAAGCTCGCCATACGGAGGACACAAGATCCTGCCGAAGAAATCCGCCCGCCGTCAAACCGCGCGCGCGCCGATTACAGATTGAAACCTCCGCCTCCGTTTTGCGTTCTATCGGCAACTACCCAGGAGGCTAAATCTCTGTGACACGAAACCGCATCGGCGTACTCGCACTCATTTCCCTCATCGCATTGCCGCTTCTCGCCGCACCGCCGTTGCGGCTGGGGCGCGACGTCGTTCCCATCAGTGAGTCGATTGCTCTCAGGATGGATCCCGCCTCGGACAACTACAGCGGCACCGCCGTCGTCGAGCTCGACGTGAAAAAGCCGGTGCCGACGTTCTCGCTGCACGCCGAGGAGATGAAGATCGAGAAGGTCAGCATCGACGGCGTCGAGGCCACGTCCGCCTCGGGACCGGAACAGATGCTCGTGGTCACGCCCGGCAAGCCGCTGGCCGCGGGCCACGCCACCATGACCATCGCCTTTTCCAACGACTACGACCGCCGTGCGGTCGGCCTCTACAAAATGGTGCGCAAGGACGGCCCGTATCTCTTCACGCAATTCGAAGCGGCCGACGGGCGGAAGGCGTTCCCGATGTGGGATGAGCCGGGGTTCAAGATTCCCTACCAGATCACCGCCACGATTCCGTCGCAATACGAAGTCGTCTCCAACACTCCCGTCGAAAAAGAGAGCGCCGCCGACGGCTGGAAGACCGTCGCGTTCGTCCGCACCAAACCGCTGCCGTCGTACCTGCTCGCCCTCGCCGTCGGAACCTTCGAGTTCACGCCGGTACCTGGTACCAGCATCCCCACGCGCATCGTCACGGTGAAGGGGCAAAGCGGTCTCACCGGCGTCTCCGTCGAACAGACGCCGAAAGTCCTGGCCGGCCTCGAAAAATACTTCGACAGCAAATACCCCTTCGAGAAGCTCGACCTCATCGCCGTCCCCGAGTACTGGTACGGCGCGATGGAGAATCCGGGCCTCATCACCTACGCCGAAAACGTCCTCCTCATCGATCCGAAGGCGGCCACGCCGGCCCAGCGGCGCTCGAACGCGCGCGTCACCACGCACGAACTGGCGCACATGTGGTTCGGCGATCTGGTGACGATGGCGTGGTGGGATGACCTCTGGCTCAACGAGTCATTTGCCGACTGGATGGGCGACAAGATCGCCGACCAGGTCTATCCCGAGTACGGCATCGCCATGAACGAGCTGCAGAACGTGAACGGCATCATGAACGTCGACGCCAGCCCACTCACGTACCCGATCCACATCAAGGATGCCACTCCCGAGGATGCCATGCGCTCCGTCGGCGTCGCCTACAACAAAGGCAAGGCCGTCATCTCGATGTTCGAGCACTGGCTCGGACCCGACGAGTTCCGCAAAGGCGTGATCCGCCACCTCAAGGCGCACGCCTGGGGCAACGCCACCGCCGCCGACTTCTGGGCCTCGCTCGGCAAGCAGACCGCCGCGCCGATGAACACCTTCATCGATCAGGCTGGCCTGCCGCTGATCACGGCCGAGCTGGTGGCGCCGAATCAGGTCAAGCTCTCGCAGGTCCGCTACCTGCGCGCGGGGATCAAGGCCGACCCGGAGACGTGGATCGTGCCGGTGGCGCTGCGCTACTCCGACGGCAGCTCAACGAAGGTCAAGACCCTGCTGCTGGATGCTCCGTCCAAAACCTTCACGCTCGACGCGCCGAAGGTGGCGTGGGTCTTCCCGCATGCGAACGCCTCGGGCTATTACCGCTGGAACGAGCCGCAGGCGCAGTTCGTGACGCTGGCGTCGAACGCCACGCAGGCGCTGACACCCGGCGAGCGCATCGCTTTCCTCGGCAACCTCGGTGCACTGCTCGATGCCGGCGCGCTGCACGGCAACGGCTATCTCGAAGTGCTCAACCGCTTCTCCAGCGAGACCGATCCCGACGTCCTCGGCTCGCTGCTGACGGCGATGGGCCGTGTCGACGCGGCGCTGAGCGAGAGCGACCGCCCGCTGTTCGCGGCATACGTCCGCCGTACGCTCGGGCCGGTCCTCGACCGTATCGGCTACGCGAAGAAGCCGGGCGAGCCGCAGCCGCTGACGATCCTCCGTCCGCGTCTGATCGGCTGGGTGGCGAACATCGGCCAGGACCCGAAGGCGATCGCGTGGGCAAAGGATCAGACCGCGAAGTATCTGGCCGATGCGAATTCGGTCGACCCGTCGCTGGCCGGCACCGTCCTTAACGTCGCTGCGTACAACGGCGGCGACGAGGCGATGTACGAAGAGTTCCGCAAGCATTTCGAGGCTGCGACCGTTCCCGTGGAGCGCAACCGCTACCTCGGCGTCCTCGGTGCGTTCCGCGATCCGAAACTGCGCGACAAGGCCTTCGCCTACGCGCTCACCGACAAGATCCGCCCGAACGAGATCTTCACCATTCCCTTCAGCCAGGGGGATACCGAGGAGGGGCGCGCGTACATCTTCAACTGGGTGATCACGAACTACGACGCCATCGCCTCGCGCGTTCCGCCGCAATTCCGCGGCGGCCTCCCCGGCACCGCCGGCGGCTGCAATCCCTCCCGCCTGGAAAAAGCGCGCGAATTCTTCTTCACGCCGGAGCACAAGGTGGAGGGAATGGAGCGATCGATGAAACGCACCGAAGAGCAGGTAGGGGAGTGCGTAGCATTCCGCGCCCGCGAAGCGGACACAATCCGGCAGTACTTGGCGGCGCCGAAGTAACCGTTACGATTTTGGAGGGCGGCGGCGACGCCGCCCTCTTTCAATTCCGTGATCAGTGAGGCTTTTGCGAGGTTCGAATAGTGGTTGGAGACCAGGCGCCATCGGCCTCCCTCTTTGATCCACACCCGCGTGAAGCGATTCTCCTCGGGCACGACCTTCCCGAAGTCCTGGCCCTTCATCGTTGAGAGGCCGGTCTCCACGGCCGCATTGCCGTAGACGCGGATCCGAACGTCGGCCGTCGTGATCGACTGGAACGTCAGCTTTCTCGATGTGAAGTCAGCGAGGACCTCTTTTTTCGTTCGGAGTGTGCCGCTCGGGCCGATCCCGATGAAGTCGTCTGCGTAGATTCGGTCGAGTGCCACCGCGTCGGCATGGACCTGCGCGTGAATGCGGTCTTGATCCACTTTTCGGATCTCCTCGACCACCCCTTGCGAATGTACGGAGACGACGGCGAGAAGCAGGAGACTTCCCATCATGAGATTTCGTTTCATGGACGCTCCTCCCGAGGTGATCCGCAGATATCGCAGATGGAACAGATGAGAACCATCTTAATCTGTGTTCATCTGCGACATCTGCGGATCGTTCCTCCATGAAAAGACGCCGGCTCACGCGCATCATCGCGCTCCATCTGACGCTCACGATTGCCATCATTGCGATCGCTTCCGGCGCAAGCGCTGAATTCCTTTTTCACGCGCCGGCTCGGATCGCGATCGGTTTCTCCGCTGCGCTGTTTCTTCTCGGCGTGGGGACGATGAGCATCACCATGCGCCGGCCGTTCCGGCGCATTCGGCGCAACCTCGGCGCGCTTGTGGACGGCGTGCGGGGATTTGCTGACGGCGATTTCAGTCTGCGGTTGCACGTCACGGGCGGAGACGAGATCACCGACCTCGTCGCGGTCTACAACGACATCGGCGACATCCTGAGGGAGCAGCGCAATGAGTCGGTGCAGCGCGAGCTGTTGTTCGAGACCGTGCTGCAGGCTTCGCCGCTGGCGATGATTCTGACTAGCGATCACGGACGGATCGTTTTCGTGAACCGTGCCGCGCGCGATCTTTTCGGTGGTCGCGCGCAGGTCGAAGGTCGCAGGTTCGATGAGATCGTGGCCGATGTTCCCGCGCTGCAGGAAGCGTTGCAGGCCGGACCGAGCGCGATCTTCACCTCCGGCGGCGAGACCTTCCAACTGACGCGGCGGTCGTTTTATCTCAACACGCGCGAGCACATGCTTTACCTCATCGGGCGCTTAACTCAAGACCTCCGGCGGCAGGAGCTCGACATCTGGAAGCGGGCCATCCGCGTCGTCAATCACGAGCTCAACAACTCGCTCGCGCCGATCCACTCGCTGTTCCATTCGGCGACCGTCGTTCAGTCGCGCAATGACGACGATGGGCGCCTGACCGAGATCAACTCGGCGATTGAAGAGAGACTGACGTCGCTGCAGCAATTCATCGACGGCTACGCCCATCTGGCGCGGCTGCCGAAGCCGCGCCGCGAAATCGTGGCGTGGGCGGAGGTGATCGAAGCGGTGCGCCGCATCACGCCGTTCACGGCCGAGGTCCCTGCGCATGATGCGTTCATCGATCGCGGGCAGATCGAGCAGGTGCTCATCAACCTGGTGAAGAACGCGCGTGAAGCGGGCAGCGCGGAAGACCACATTGCAGTTCGCATCGTTCGTCGCGACGGCGGAAGCGCGCTCGTCGTCGAAGATCGCGGAGAAGGGATGGACGACGAGACACTCGGCCACGCCCTTCTTCCGTTCTATTCGACGAAAGCCGGCGGCACCGGCCTCGGCCTGGCGCTGGCGGGCGAGATCATCGACGCGCACGGCGGCAACGTACGCATCGGCAGGCGCGACGGCGGCGGGATTTCCGTCACCTGTTGGATTCCGGATGCGTGACTTCCGCGAAATAGCGCCGTTCCGCGAGCGTGTTAGATCGCCCGTGCCGCGAACAATCCTTGCTATCTCCGTCGCCCTCGCCACCCTTGTCTCCGCGGCCGCGTCCGCTGCCACCACCAACACCATGCCGTTCTCGCAGGTCCGCAAGGGCATGCATGGATACGGCGAGACCGTTTTCGACGGCTCCAAACTGGAGCGTTTCGACGTCGAGATCACCGGCGTGCTGCAGAACATCGGGCCGGGACAGGACCTGATCCTGGCCAAAGTCTCCGGACCGGTCGTCGACCGCGCCGGCGTCATCGCCGGGATGAGCGGATCGCCGATCTACATCGACGGCAAGGTCATCGGCGCGCTGGCGTACTCGTGGCAGTTCGCGAAAGAGGCGATCGCCGGCATCACGCCGATCGACGAGATGCTCAAGATCGCGCAGGTGGACGGCAAACCGTCTGGATCGTTCGTCGCCGCCACGCCGCGCATGAGCGGCAGCGAATTCCTGAAAGCGATCATCGACCACAAGACCAGCGAGAAGTTCGAGTCGATGATGTCGAGCATGACCGGCGCCACGCCGGCCTCCTCCATCGCCGGCGCGCGGCCGATCGCCGTGCCGCTGTCGATGTCCAGCTTCGCACCCGATACGCTCGGCCGCTTCGGAAAGTATCTCGATCCGCTCGGCTTCATGCCCGTTCCGAGCGGGGCGTCGTCGACCTCGACCAGCTCAACGACCGACGCGAAGAAACAGTTTGCGGCCGGCGACGCTATCGGCGCCGTCCTGCTGCGCGGCGACTTCAACGTCGCCGCCACCGGAACCGTCACCTACGTCGACGGCGACCGCGTCTACGCCTTCGGCCATCCCTTCCTGGACATGGGTGAGGTGGCCTTTCCGATGGCCAAGTCGGAGATCGTCGGCGTGCTGCCGAGCCTGGCCAGCTCCTTTAAATTCTCCAACACGGGCGCCGTCGTCGGCGCGTTCCGGCAGGATCGCGCGGTCGGCATCATGGGCATGATGGGGGAGAAGGCCGACATGATTCCGGTCGACCTGGAAGTGGAGGGGAGCGGCCCGGCGCAGAAGTACCACGTGGACGTTCTCCGCCATTCGCAGCTCACGCCGCTGATCCTGGCCATGGCTGCCGACACCGTCGTCGCGGGCGCGCAGCGCGCCGCGGGCGAGCGAACCGTCGTGCTCGAGTCGGAGATCAAACTCAAAGGATTCAACGAGCCGATTGTTTTACATGAAGGCTGGGCCGGTGCGCAGGCGCGACAGGCCATTCCGTCGTACATCGCCGTCGTGGCCGGTTACGTGATGTCGAACGAGTTCCGCCCCGCCGACATCGAGTCGGTGAAGATTCACTTCCGCCATACCGATGACCTCAAGATCGCCAAGATCGTCGAAGCGTCGCTGGAAGTGCCCAAAGGACGCGTGCATGCCGGCGACGTCGTCAAAGTCCGCGCCGTGCTGAAGCCGTTTCGCGGCGATGCCTTCACCGACACCTTCGACGTCACCGTCCCCGAAGATCAGCCGGCCGGCACGGCCTACCTCCTGGTCGGCAGCGGGTCGGTTCTGAATCAGGTCGACTTCATGCTCGTCCCGCCCGATCCGCGCAGCCTCGATCAGGTCATCGCCGTCCTGCGCCGGCTCCGTCCCTCCACCGAACTGACCCTCGGCCTGTACGAGCCGACCGACGGCGCCGTCACCGCCGGCGTCTATCTGCCGAACCTGCCGCCGACGATGCGCGCGATCGTCAGCAGCGACACCTCCAACGGTCCGCAGGCGCCGGTCCGCTACCATGCCTCGCAACATCTCGCGCATCCGCTCGGCTACATCGTCGACGGCGTCGTGAAGATCGACCTCGACGTAAAGCCTGCCATTTAGTAACAGCGTGCCGGGCCAGACGTCAGACATGATGTCGTGCTGATCCTGGCCTTCGGCCGCTTCGAAAGGAACTTTTCTCCATGCGCCGTGTCGCCGCGCTCGCAGTCACGCTGTTGGTAGTATCCAGTGCATTCGCCGTCGCGCCGCAGTTCTGGCGCGTCCGGAACACGGAAGATTTTCTGGCCGGCGACATCGAAGGCTTCGCCGTCACCTCGCGCGGCGAGCTGCGGCCCGGACCGTCGCTGAAAAAGGCCGGCAGCTTCACCGATCCCTTCGTCCTGGCGCAGGTGGCCGCGCCGAACGGCGATCACTTCTTCGGCACCGGCAACGAGGGGAAGGTCTACCGCCTGCGCGGAACGGAGTTGAAGGCGATCTACACCGCGCCCGAACCG
>Ga0157369_10005537_pt1 | contig 14665 bp, 10 predicted proteins | sample C25metaG_FD_113461 | JGI IMG/M metagenome (GOLD analysis project Ga0157369, IMG submission 113461) | Corn rhizosphere microbial communities from Kellogg Biological Station, Michigan, USA - C2-5 metaG | ecosystem: Host-associated > Plants > Roots > Rhizosphere > Soil | place: USA: Michigan...
TACTTCCACACCCAGCTCGGGGCGATCGATCTGCGTCACCCCGGTTATGTCGTACGCTGACCATCGCTGAATGTGTCCACCATGTCCCCGGCCACCTGTCCACCATGTCTCCGGTACGTACAGAGGACGCCAGCGCTCCATTGCGTCCTTGAGTTAACGCCATTGAGGCCCGTGCCCGTGTGGCGAAACCGTGTCTGAGGTTCCGTCGCCGTCGTTGGCTTGTCTAACGCATCAACTCGGAGGAGCTGATGCGTTCGACGATTGCGCTGGGCCTGTCCGTTCTGCTGGCGGTTCCGCTGCTGGCGGGCGATGCGGCGTTCGATGAGCTGGTGGTCGAGGCGAAGGATCACGTTCGCGATTACAGCCTCACGCCGAAGGACTCGATCGGCGGCGTGATCGAGGATGCTCTTCCGGCCGGCAGCGCGAGCGAACTGTTTGCGATCGTGCGCGATCGGTTCGGATTGAAAGAGGAGACGGCGCGGCTGATCTCGATCGCGGTTCTGCGCAGCCTCGTCGCCGACGGCGGTACGAACGCGGAGACCGAGGACGAGCGCGCAGAGCTCATGCGGACGCTCGATCACGAGTACGGCGCTGCGCTGCGCAGCGATCCGTCGAATGCCGCGGTGGCGCGCGAGTACCTCGCGCTGCTGGCCGATAGCGACAACCGGTTTGCCGACGCCGGCAAGCGCGTCCGCGACGTGCTGCATGGACTGCCGCGCGATCAGCGCGGAGTCGTCGCGCTGCAGGTGATGAGCGACCGTCGCGTGCGCAATGGCGATGCGCTGTTGTTCGAGGCGGTGACCGACTCGTTCGGCCTCGATCCGCTGGCGCTGGCCATTGCCGGCGATGAAATGAACAGCAGCGCCAATGCGGAGCTCTTCGATCGCGCGACGTCGCTCTGGCTGGCGCAGAAGGATGTCGACTCTGCCTCGGCGGCCGCAGCGCGTGCCATTTACGCGTACGCGAATCGGCGGTCGCTGTCGGACGTGCTTCGCGTCTATCGCAGTCTGCCGGCGGAAGGGAAAGCGATCGTGTCGAAGGCGCCGGAGGCCGAGGCGACGGTCCGGTCGCGAGGTGTGGAGCGCCGCATCGGCACGCGCGACGTCCGCTTCACCCTCGCCGCCGCCTTCATCCTCGGCGGCGACGCTCGCGCGGCGTTGCCGCTGCTGGAGGTGTCCGATGAGAAGAGGAGCGATGCCGAATTGCTGACCGTCGCCGCGACGACCAGCGTCCTTCTTGAAGCCATCGATTCGCAGGGCGGCGACGCGTTCGATCTCGTCACCGATTACCTGCAGCGCGCGGACGCAAAATCGACGGCGCTGGTCGACGAGGTATTCGATCGCGTAGCCACGCGCGCCGGTTACGCGACCGCGTCGAAGTGGCGTTTGGACACGGTCACGCGCGCGGACGAGCAGCTCGCCGCTACGGAACGATTGGCGTTGCCGTCTGCCGTCGCGGCGCTAACGCCTGCGATGACGGTCGTAAACACGGATGCGATTTTTCCCGCGGTGGCCCGCCTGCTCGATCGTGCGCCGCTCGTTCCCTACGCCGAACACAGCGTCGATGACCGTGAGCGCTCCGCCGAGCCCGACTTGATCGTCCACCTGAGTGGCAGCGGATTTCCGACGAATGTCGACGTGGTGCGGATGGCAGCGCACGGCGATGAAATCGTCGCTCTCGCTTCCTCGCACGACGTCGATCCGGGTGAGGATTCCGGCGGCGGCTACTGGATCGTGCGGTCGGCGGATCGCGGCGCGACGTGGAATCGGCCGCTGTACACCGGCCTGCGCGTCGGGCAGCCGTACCAGGCGGTGGTCGGCTCGACGCTGCCGATGCTGCGCGACGACGGCGTACGCATCGACGTCACCATGACCGACACGGACGGCCGCATCAGGGAAGGAATCGCCATCGATCTGAAGTGGAGCGATCTCGAACGCGATTCCGACCACGATGGGCTGACGGATCTGATGGAGGAGCGCATCCTCACCGATCCGAAGAATGCGGATACCGACGGCGACGGGTTGCCCGATGGCGTCGATCCGCTGCCGCAGGTCGCATTTGTGGAGTCGTCCAGCGACTCCGCGGCGATCATCGAGGCGGTGATCGAGAAACAGTACGATTCCGACCTTGCCGAAAACACGAGCCATCACGAAATCGGAGCGATGACGCTCTTTCTGACCGGCGGCCCAGCCGATTTCGCCGGCCTCGATAGTCGGCTGCGGATCATCGTGGTGAGCGATGCGGAGATCGACGCGGCCTCGAAAAAATTCGGGCCGACGGCCGCCCTGCACCTGTCGCCCGTGATCATCGATCAGACCGGCACACGCGCGTGGGTTCATCAGGCTGAGTCGGCGAACGGCACGGCGTATTTGCTGGAAAAGATCGACGGCCTCTGGGTGGTAGCGCTGGTTCTGTCGACCACGGAACGACCGACCGTCCTCTGAGGCGAGGCCGTTGTTCCGGTCGAGCCGCGCGGATTCCTGAACCGTCCTCAGCTATTTTGAGGTGGAAACACGCCAAGAAGTCTGGCCTGCAAGATGCATCGGTGCGTCGCCGTCCTGAGAGAGAGAGAAGTAGTAAGAAAGGAGCGGGCCGATGACGTGACCATCGTGATTCGTTAGCCACTGGTGTCTCTAACCACAAACCCTGACAACCGATGAGGATAAGGAAATGTCGAAAGGGTGTAGGAGATCTCTGTTCATTCTCGCCGCCACCGCATTGTTGACGTTCGCCTTCGGTGCAGCGGCCCAACAGATGTGCGACGAGTGCGATCCGTACAACTCGTATTGTTCCGATCCGTGCCTGCGCTGCCACGGCTTCACGCAGGACGGCGGCTGCCTCAGTTACACCGAGAGTACGTGCGGTGGTCTGTTCGGAGGCGGTGCCTGCCTCCAGGACGATTGCTACCCGAACTGGGTCGAAACAAGCCGCGTGACCCAGGGTACCTATGATGGCAACTCCTGGAACAGCTGCACCCATCACAGCGTGCAGTGGGTGACTCTGTACGATAACAACCAATGCAATAACGACTCGGACTTCTGGACGCAGCACTACTGCGACAACGTCATCGACGGCACCAGGAGCGGCGGCTGGTATCCCTCCTGTTGCGATCAGCTGAACGACGACGACCAGTACGATCCGTTATTTACCTGCGACGGCAACCACTACTGTACCGGCTAGAGAGTAACGGGCGCATCGAGCGGTGCCGGCCGTGTGCCGGCGCCGCTCAACGCCGATTGCCTGACAGTGCATGGAAATTGTTGCCGTCGTTTCGAAGCGTGCTCGGCCATGTAAGGGTGGAAGCACGCCAAGAAGTCTGGCCTGCAAGATGCATCGGTGCGTCGCCGTCCTGAGAGAGAGAAAGTAGCAGGAAGGAGCGGGCCGATGACGTGACCATCGTTGATTCGCAGGCCACCGGTGTCTCTCAATCACAAACCCTGACAACCGATGAGGATAAGGAAATGTCGAAAGGGTATAGGAGATCTCTGTTCATTCTCGCGTCCACGATGTTGATGATGTTCGCCGTCAACGCCATGGCGCAGATCGATTGCGACGAATGCGATCCATACAATTCGTATTGTTCGGACTCGTGCCAGCGCTGCCGCATTGAAGGAATCGACGGCTGCCAGAGCTACGTCGAAAGCACCTGTGGCGGTGCCTTCGGAGGCGGCGCTTGCCTCCAGGACGACTGCACGCCGAACTGGGTCGAAACAAGCCGCGTCACGCAGGGAACGTACGACGGCAACTCGTGGAACAGCTGCACCCACCACAGCGTGCAGTGGGTGACGCTGTACGACTACAACCAGTGCAACACCGTTTCGGACTTCTGGACGCAGCACTACTGCGACAACGTCATCGACGGCACCAGAAGCGGCGGCTGGTATCCCTCCTGTTGCGATCAGCTCAACGACGACGATCAGTACGATCCACTCTTCACCTGCGACGGCAATCACTACTGTACCGGCTAGGAGAAACGAGCGCATCGGGCGGTGCCGGCCGTGTGTCGGCGCCGCTCCCGCGCGGAAATTGTTACCGGCTTTTCGGAGCGTGCTCAGCCGTGTAAGGGTGGAATCACGCCAAGAAGTATGGCCTGCAAAATGCATCGGTGTCGCCGTCCCTGAGAGAAAGAGAAGTAGCTGGAAAGGAGCGGGCCGATGACGTGACCATCGTTGATTCGCCAGCTACTGGTGTCTCTAATACGCCACCCTGACAACCGATGAGGATAAGGAAATGTCAAAAGGGTTTAGGAGATCGTTATTCATTCTTGCCGCCACCGCGTTGATGTTCTTCGCCTTCGGTGCCGCGGCCCAGCAACTGTGCGAGGAGTGCGATCCATACAGCAACTACTGTTCCGATCCCTGCCTGAAATGCACGTTCTTCACAATGGACGGCTGTGGCGGCTATACAGAAACCACGTGCGGCGCCGTTGGCAGCGGCGGCACTCACGGCCGTTGCATTGCGGATAATTGCGAGCCGAGCTGGACGGAAACGTCGCGCGTGACCCAGGGCACGTACGACGGCAACTCCTGGAACAGTTGCACCCATCACAGCGTGCAGTGGGTGACTCTCACCGACGGAAACAGCTGCAACCTAAATTCTGACTATTGGGTGCAGCACTACTGCGACAACGTCATTGACGGCACCCGCAGCGGCGGTTGGTACCCCTCCTGTTGCGATCAGCTCAACGACGACGACCAGTACGACCCGTTATTTACCTGCGACGGTAATCATTACTGTACCGGTTAGCAGGAGAACGCTCATGTCATCCAGCGGCGCCGGCTCTGTGCTGGCGCCGCTCCCTCACAAAGGAGAAAAAATGAAAACGACTGTTTCCATGATGCTGGCGATTCTGATGATCGGCGCGCTCTCCCTTTCCGCCGCGGACGCGGTGAAGCCGGCTGCGACCATCGGCAACACTTCTATCTCGTTGAGCGATCTCGATACCGAGATCGGCGCGCGTCTCAATCGCCTGCGCACCGACGAATACAACATCCGCCGGGCCGTGCTCGAGGAGATGATCGCCACGAAACTGATCGATGCCGAGGCCGCACGCCGGCACGTCACGACCGAGGAGCTCTTCAAGACGGAAATCGAAGCGAAGATCACGAAGCCGGACGTCGCGGAGATCGAGCCGATTTACGACGGCGTCGCCGACAAGTATCCGGGCATGAGCAAAGATCAGGTCCTCGCGGAGATTGCCGACGGCATGCGCCGCCAGCGCCTCGCGGCCCGGCGCGCGCAGTTCATCAAAGAGCTTCGCGCCGCGGCCGGCGTGAAAGTGAATCTCGTCCCGCCCCGCGTGGCCGTGAAGGCTGACGGTCCGGCGCGCGGCGGCGCGAACGCGCCTGTCACGATCGTCGAGTTCTCCGACTTCGAGTGTCCGTTCTGCGGCCACGCGGTCGAGACGCTGCAGCAGATCGAGAAAAAGTACGGCGACAACGTCCGGGTCGTGTTCCGCGACTATCCGCTGGCCATGCATCGCACCGCCAAGCGCGCCGCCGAGGCCTCGCACTGCGCGGACGATCAGGGAAAATTCTGGGAGATGCACGATCGCCTCTTCTCGAAGGGCGGTCCGATCAATGATGCTGACATCTTCAAATTCGCCACCCAGGCCGGCGTCGACCGCAACAAGTTCGATCAGTGCCTGACCTCGGGCAAATACAAAGACGCGTGGAAGGCATCGCAGGAAGAGGGAAGCCGTGTCGGGGTGACCAGCACGCCCAGCTTTTTCATCAACGGCCGGATGCTCGTCGGCGCGGCCAACTACGAGGTGTTGTCGAGGATCATCGACGACGAGCTCGCGAATGCGGCGCCGCAGCAGCGGACTGCGCAGACCGTGGCCAGCAAGTAACCCGAACCGATTTTCCGGAAGAGGGCAGGCGTTTCCCGCCTGTCCTCTCCGATAGCTTTGCCGCATACTGCGCCGCCATGAATCTGGAAAGCGGACGGCGGCTCGGGCCATATGAAATCGTGACCTTGCTCGGCGTGGGCGGGATGGGGGAGGTCTACCGCGCTCGCGACACACGGCTGGAGCGCATCGTCGCCATCAAGGTTCTGCCGGCCCATCTCACGTCGAACGAAGCGTCACGCGCCCGCTTCGAGCGCGAGGCCCGCGCCATATCCGCCCTTTCGCATCCCAACATCTGCGCGCTCTACGACGTCGGGCGCGACGGTGAAACCGAGTACCTCGTGATGGAGTACCTGGAAGGCGAGACGCTCGCCGACCGGATCGCTCGAGGTTCGTTGCCGAGGAGTCAGCTGCTCAAGTTGGGAGCGCAGATCGCCGAGGCGCTGCAACATGCGCATCGGGCAGGCATAACCCATCGCGATCTGAAGCCGGGCAACATCATGATCACGAGCGGCGGCGCGAAGTTGCTCGACTTCGGCCTGGCGAAATTCGCCGAGGCGGTGCCGGAACGACTCGACCCCGAAGACACGGAGACGAGACGGGAGCCGCTGACCGCCGCGGGGATGGTGGTCGGAACGTATCAGTACATGTCGCCGGAACAGATCGAAGGGCAGAACGTCGATCATCGCAGCGACATCTTTTCCCTCGGCGTGATCCTTTACGAGATGGCCACCGGCCGGCGTCCCTTCGGTGGAACGACGCGAACGACATTGATCGCATCGATCCTGTCGTCCGATCCCGTTCCGATCCGTTCGATCCAGCCCGAAGCGCCGCAGGATCTGGAGCGGATCATTCTGACCGCGCTGCAAAAAAATCCGGACGAGCGATGGCAGACCGCGCAGGACGTCGCGCTGCAGCTGCGATGGAGCGGGGAGTCGTCGCCGGCTGGAATCGCATCGCCGCCGCCACGGCGCCGGACGCCGGTACTCGTCCCGCTGCTTCTCATCGCGGCGGCGGCGCTGCTGACCTTCGGCGTCATGCGATGGCTGGCCGGACAGCGTCCTGCCGTTACGAGAGCCAGTCTTCACTTCTGGCTGCCTCCCACCATGCATCCGGCGCGATTTTACGAATCAGGCAGCTTCGCGTTGTCGCCCGACGGTCGAACTCTCTGCTTTGAGGCGACGAGCGGTGCGGCGAATGGACTCTTTCTTCGCAGTCTCGATTCGTACGCGATCCGGAAGATTGACGGAACCGATGGAGCGACGGGCGCTTTCTGGTCGTCGGACGGCGCATGGATCGCCTTCGCCGCGCGAGGCAAGTTGTGGAAGATCAAGATCTCGGGCGGCGTCGCTCCGGAAGCGCTATGCGATGTCTCGATCGGTGGCGCGGTCGGCTCCTGGCAAGGCCATACGATCCTCTTTGCCGACTCGGCGGGCGGCCGTCCGGAGATTCTTCGAATTTCCGATGCCGGCGGTACGCCGGTTGCGGTCACGAAACTGCGCGACGCCCGGCAGTGGCGTCATTCCTGGCCGCGACTGCTCCCCGACGGTGAGCACTATTTTTATCTTTCCTACCTGGCCGATTCGATCGATCGCCAGTTGATCTTCGCGTCGCTGAAATCGCAGGAACAGTCCGTCGTCATGCGCAACGAGTCGATGGTGCGGCTCGTCGGCGATCAGCTGCTCTTCGTCAGGGACGCGAAGCTTCTCAGCCAGCAGTTCGACGCCAGCCACGGCACGCTCAGCGGCGACCCCGTCGCACTTGCCTCGGACGTCTCCTATTTCTATCCGACCGGCCGCGCCGACTTTGACGCCGTCGCCGGCACGCTCGTCTATCGCACCGATACCAGCATCGGCCGCCTGGCGCTCGTGAACCGCAACGGCGTCGAGACGCGCGTCATCGATGACAAGAATGTGTTCTACGACTTCGGTCTTTCTCCCGATGGCGGCAAAGCCGCGGTCAGCGTCGTCAATCGCGACACCGGCCTCGCCGACATCTGGATCTACGATCTCGCGCGCGGTACTCGGGAACGATTCTCGAGCGAACCGTGGCACGAAGTGACGCCGCTCTGGTCGCCCGATGGCAGCTTCATCGTCTACTCGGAAGCGGCCGGCGGAACGTTTCCGCACATCGTCCGGCGCGGCTTCAACGATTCGAAGGCGAGCGACGTCAGTCCCCGAGGACCGTTCCAGTTTGCGGGAAGTTTCACTCCGGACGGACGCACGCTGTACTACGTTCGCGAAGACGCCCGCAGGCAGGCCGACATCTTGAGTCTGGACATGACCACGAAGCGCTCCACTCCGATTCTCAGCAGCAACTTCATGGAGATGGATCCAGCCGTTTCGCCGGATGGAAAGTGGCTCGCGTACTCCGCGGACGGCACCGGCGACCGGCAGCTTTATCTCATCGCGCTCGGCGGCGACGCGCGTCCGATCCGCATCTCGACGAATGGCGGCGGCACTCCTCAATGGCGCCGCGACGGCCGCGAGATCGTCTATCGGTCCGCAGAAGGTTTCATCATCAGTGCCGTCCCCGGCCCGTCCGGCCGATGGGACGACGCGACTACGCGCGAGCTTTTTCGCGTGCCCGACCTTCAGCGCTTTGCAGTCATGCCGGACGGACAATCGTTTCTCGTGCAGCGAGGTTCGCCCGGCCCGTCCGATTCCATCTACCACGTCGTCCTCGGCTTGCACTGACGGCCGGCGCGTCAGCCGCGTTCTTTCCTCGTCACGTACAGCACGAGGCCGGCGGCCGTGAACAACAGAAAGTACGCGGTGGCCATCGTCTGGATGCTCGCCGGCAACTGCTTGACCATGTGCGTTCCCGTGGCCGCGAAGTAATCGAGCGCGCAATAGGTGTAGGGAATGACGTAGCTGTATTGCCACGAAATCATCCCGATCGCGAACAGCCACAATCCCATCCCGGCGCCGAGCGGAATCGCGAAGTTTTTGAAATGAAGCGCGAGCAGATATTGCACCGCCACCATCGGCAGCGCATCGATCAGGAAGTTGACGTTGCGCACCAGGAAGAGATTGTACGGAAGCGGCGCGGCCGGTGCGGGCACGCCGAAGAGCAGGCCGGGAACGACGCCGGTCAGATACAAGCCGAGGTTGAACACCACCAGCAACTCGGCGAGCAGCGCCAGAATCACGATCAGCTTGGCCATGAAGATCGTCGGCAGCGGCTGCGGACTCGTATGCAGCTGTTTCCAGGTGTTGTTCCGGTACTCGATCTGCACGACGAGGCTGGTGACCAGGATGATGAACATCGGCAGCATCATGATGGCCATCGACTGCCACATCTGCGACCACAGTTTTTCCCAGAAATCGGGCACGCGATTGAGGGCCGGTAGGTTGTGCGGATGTCGCAGCCGCGCCGCGAAAAGGATGGCCGGGACGAACAAGCCGTTGGCGAGGACCAGCCAGGAGGCAAAGCTCCCTTTCTGTTTCAGCCATTCGGTGCGGATGCAGCGGAGCAGCGTCATCACCATTTGCTGTCTCCGATCAGATCGAGAAAGATTTTCTCGAGATCGTTGCCGCCGGGCGCGATCTGGTACACGTCGATTCCCATCTGCACGAGGAGGCGATTGATGCGGCTGATTTCCGGCGGCAGCGAATCGGGAACCAGCAGTTTTTCCTGCTCCCGCCGCACTGCGAATCCGGCATCGTTGATCGCCGCGAATGCACGATCGTTGTCGCTGGTATCGATGATCGTGACCGCCTTCCGCTTTTCGGCGAGCTCCGCAAACGGTCCCTGAAAAAGCATCGTTCCTCGGCGGATGATGCCGGCATGCGTGACGAGCCGCTCGATCTCGGACAGCAGGTGACTCGAAACGAGGATGGTCGTGCCGTGATCGCGGTTGAGCGCGATCAGGAGATCGCGCATTTCCAGGATGCCGTGCGGATCGAGACCGTTCGTCGGCTCGTCGAGGATGAGCAGCGACGGATCGTGAAGGAGCGCCACGGCGATGCTCAGGCGCTGCTTCATGCCGAGGGAAAACTGGCCGGCGCGTTTCGATCCGGTGTGCGCGAGCCCGACGAGTTCCAGCACTTCGTCGATGTGCTTCGCGGGACATCGGAAGACGATCTGCCAGAGGTTCAGGTTCTCGCGCGCCGTCAGGTGTGCGTAGATTGACGGACTCTCGATCGACGATCCTACGCGGCGCAGGATCTCCATCCGATTCCGCCGCAGCGGCATGCCGAAGATCTCGATGCTGCCCTGTTGCTGGCGAAGGAGCCCGAGGACCAATCGCAGCGTCGTCGTCTTTCCCGCTCCATTCGGACCGAGGAAGCCGTAGATGCTTCCCTCGGGGACGCGGAGGCTGATGTCGTTGAGCACGCGGTCCGCGGGTGAGAAGTGATGCGTGAGGCCGGTCGTCTCGATCGCGTACATGCTCGGACGATCATCTGCGCAATCGGGCCGCACGCCAACTCTAATTGCTGCGTACTACCTGACCGCGCGGCGTCGGGGCGGTGCGGTCAGAATCGTCGGCGCGGCTACTCGCGCCCACCACGTTCCCCATCGGTTGAAGGCAGGTTCCGGCGTCGCGGCGTACTCCTGGATGGTCCAGAAATCGAGATCGTTCGTCGGATCGACGCACGCGGCGCTGTAATCGCCCCAGCGGTTTGGGACTATGCCGCCGGGCTTCACAAAGGAGGACTCTCCTTCTTTGAAGACGACTGGTTGCGGGGCGCCGGCACCAACGAACGTATAGACGGCCGACGGATGCGTGCCCGCGCTGAACCGCGAGCAGCCGATCAGCGCCGCGCCGTTGCGGTTCACGGCAATGCTCCCGCGAGCATAGTAGAAGGTTGAAGACAGATCCTCGATCGTTCCGCGCGCGACGATTCCGCCGTCCGGTGCGAGGCGCCACCAGCTCACGGCGCTGCGTACGGGCGCTGCCGCCGGCACGAAGATCGTGTGCGCGGCCCAGATGTTTCCGTTGCGCAGGACCGCCGAAGTCATACGGCTGTCGCCTGTGTCGATCTTTTCGGAGCGGCCGAGTTGCGGCGCGAAATCATCCTTCGATCCGACGAGCGCCCACGTCGTCGTCGTTTGCGCGAACGCGATCGGAACGATTCCGGCCGCCGTCACCGAGTAGAGGCGCACATATCCGCTGTTCTCGAGATTGCCGTTCCACGTCTGCACGAGGAACGTCCGGTTGCCCGCATCCAGCGACACCGTCGGCGAGAGGGAGCCGCCGCCGTCTGTCGCATGATCGAGCCGCGTGTAAACGCCGGTGGGATCGGCGCGGTCGATGACGAAGACCGTGGCGCGCACGAATTTGTTGTCGCTGAGGGCATAGAGGTTCGCGGAGATCACGATCGAAGCGTCGTCGTAGCCGAGTTGCGGAAAATCGAGCCAGCGATCGGCCTCGGGGGCGTCCAGTCGATCGAGGTCCCAGCCCAGCGTAGGATCGCCGGTCCGCGAGATGCCGAAGAGGACTGCCGAGCCGGCATGCAACGGGGAGAGCTGTAAGGTGACTGCGCAGATCAGCCACCGGTTGGCGCGCGCGTCGAACACGATGTGCGGATCGGCAACAATGCCGGATTTGCGTACCGACTCAAAAAAATCTCTGATTGATACGGTCCGTAGCACGGTGCCGCTGCGATCCTGAATTCGGATCGCCATGTTGAGCACCGTGACGACGTGCGCCGGCCCGACTGCCCCATTCGTATCGGGAGGAGACACGGAATTGTCGTCATCGAGCGCGGCGAAACTTTGCAGCGTGACCGGCGGCGAGTAGACGATGTCGCTGCTCGTGACTGGTTCGACGGCATGCGAGCGAATCGCGTCGGCCGGCACAGGGAGGTCGCCCGGCGTCGGCATTGGCGCGTCCGGTTTCTCATCCTCCTCGGCCGCCACCATCGGATGAAGCCGTCGCACGTCCACGGAGCCAGTCATCGCTCGCAGACGTGGCGGCGTCACCGGCACCGAAGGCAGCGGCAGAAAAAGGAGGAGCAGGAGCGCTCGCTTCATGGAAGGGAGCCGCCATTGTGGGCGCGATCGTCAAGCCGCGCAATCAGCTCCGCCTGAGTACAATCCGCGCCATGACGCGAAAGCTGCTGCTGTTTGCCGGAGTCCTTCTCGCCGCCACCCTCGCCGCCGACACTCCCAAGTACCTCGTGCCTCCACCCGAGGTCGTGGCCGCATTCGATGCGCCGCCGTTGCCGGAGGCGTTGCTCAGTCCATCGAAGAAGGTGATGGCGCTGTCGTATCGGAAGGCGCAGCCGACGATCGCGATGTTGTCGCGCCCGGTGCTGCGCATCGCCGGCGAGCGAGTGAATCCGCGCACGAACGGGCCGCATCGTACGCCGCTCATCTACGCGATCAAGCTGCAGAAGATTGCCGGCGGAGGCGAGATGAAGGTGACCGCGCCCGCGAATGCGAATCTCTCCAATCTCAAGTTCTCGCAGGACGGATCGAAGCTCGCCTTTCTCAACACGCGCGATGACGGCATCGAGCTCTGGATCGCCAACGCCGCGACCGGCGACGCGAAAAAAATCAGCGGTACGGTACGCCTGAATGCAGCCGCGGGCGATCCGTGCGATTGGCTCGCCGACAACAAGACCCTTCTCTGCAAAGTCGTTCCCCTCGGACGCGGTCCTGCGCCGGCCGATTCGAACGTGCCCACCGGCCCGAACGTGCAGGAGAACGACGGGAAGGTCGCACAAGCGGCAACGTACGAAGACATGATCAAGACGGCGCACGATGAGGCGCTGTTCGCGTACTACTTCACCAGCCAGCTCGCCTCGTTCGACGCGGCGTCAGGAACGATGACGCCGATCGGCAAGCCAGCCATCCTGAGCGACGTATCGCCGTCGCCGAACGATCGCTTCATCCTCGTCACGAAGGTCAAGCGCCCCTTTTCGCATCTCATCCCGATGAGCGGATTCCCCGAGGACGTCGAGGTTTGGGATCGCAAAGGCGCGGTGGTGAAGAAACTGGCGGATCGTCCCAGCCGCGAAGGCGTTCCGATCGCCGGTGTGGAAACGGGACCGCGTGGACATCATTGGCGCGAGGATCAGCCGGCTACGATTCTCTGGACCGAGGCGCTCGACGGCGGCGATCCGAAAGCGAAAGTGCCGTTTCGCGATCGGACGATGTCGCTCGCCTCGCCGTTTTCCGAAGAACCATCCGAGATCGGGAAGACCGAGTGGCGGTCGGCGGGGATTGCGTACACCGAGAAGGGCGTCGGATTGCTCAGCGAATTCGATCGGCTGTTGCGAAGGACGCGGACCTGGATTCTCGAGCCGGGCGCGGCGCCGAGAAAGTTGTGGGATCGCAAGCAGGACGCGGCCTACGACAATCCCGGCACGCCGGTCACGCGCGATGCCGGCTCGCGCAGTTTCGCCGGCTTCGGCGGGCGCGGGAACACCAGTCCGATCATTCAGATCGGCGATTCGATTTATCTCATCGGCCAGGGAGCGTCGAAGGAAGGCGATCGTCCGTTCCTCGACCGGTTGAACCTCAAGACACTCGAGAGTGAGCGGCTGTTTCGCAGCGCGAGCGATGTGTACGAATCCGTCGTCGCGCCGCTGAGCAGCGACTTCACCACCATCCTCACGCGCTACGAAACGCCGAAAGATCCGCCGAACTATTACGTGCGCACGGTCGGCGGCGATGCGCGCCGCGCGGTCACCGCGTTCAAGGATCCGCAGCCGCAGCTTCGCGGCATCGAACACCAGTACGTCACGTATCAGCGCAAGGATGGCGTGAAGTTGTCGGCTACGTTGTACCTCCCGCCCGATTACAAGAAGGGCGAGCGCATCCCGGTGATCATGTGGGCGTATCCGCGCGAGTTTGGCGACGCCGATACCGCCAGCCAGGTCAGCGGCTCGCCGAATCGCTTCACGATCGTCAGCGGCTACTCGCACCTCTTCCTGCTGCTCTCCGGCTACGCCATCTTCGACAATCCGACCATGCCCATCGTCGGACCGGGGGAGACGGCCAACGACCATTACGTCGATCAGCTCGTGGCCAGCGCCGAAGCGGCCATCGACAAGGTGGTGGAGATGGGCGTCGGCGACCGCGATCACATCGGCGTCGGCGGCCACAGCTACGGCGCGTTCATGACCGCGAACCTGCTCGCGCATTCGCGCCTCTTCCGCGCCGGCTTCGCGGAGAGCGGCGCCTACAACCGCACGCTGACGCCGTTCGGTTTCCAGAGCGAGCGCCGCACGTTCTGGGAAGTGCCCGACCTCTACGCGAAGATGTCGCCGTTCTGGTACGCCGACAAGATCAAGGATCCGATCCTCCTGATGCACGGCGAAGCGGACGACAACTCCGGCACGTTCCCGATCCAGTCCGAACGTTTCTACATGGCGCTGAAAGGCCACGGCGCAACGGTTCGCTACGTGACGTTGCCGAACGAAGCTCACGGCTACGCCGCGCGCGAAACGCTGCTCGACGTCCTCGCGGAACGGATCAACTGGTTCGACAAGTACGTGAAGTACGCGCGGCCGCGGGAGTTGGATAACGGGAGATAGTCGGATTCATAGCGCGAAGCGTGTGGCACAGACACTCTTGTCTGTGCTTGTGATGCTCGCGAGAATTGATAAGACAAGCGCGGGCGCTGATGCGCTGCTTGAGAAGTTCAGCCGCTGCATCTTGCGAAAGCACAGACAAGAGTGTCTGTGCCACACGCTTCGCGCCGCCTGACTTTTCAGTCCTTACTGACCGCGAGGTACACCGCGACCGGCGCGAGCGCCAGCCATGACGCGAGCCCGATGAGCAGCGGAAGTCCCCATTGCGCGAGCACCGTCCGCGACACCTCGGCGGGTGAAAACGCGAACGCGCGGCCCGTCGCGACGAGGA
>Ga0157369_10005539_pt1 | contig 14664 bp, 8 predicted proteins | sample C25metaG_FD_113461 | JGI IMG/M metagenome (GOLD analysis project Ga0157369, IMG submission 113461) | Corn rhizosphere microbial communities from Kellogg Biological Station, Michigan, USA - C2-5 metaG | ecosystem: Host-associated > Plants > Roots > Rhizosphere > Soil | place: USA: Michigan...
CTCGCTGTACTCGTAGATCATCGCGAACGTGAGGTCGTTCTGGTGCCACGAGCGGTACATGGGGTCGCGCGCGAAGTAGCCGAGCGTGTCGTGCATCCATCCCATGTTCCACTTGAACGAGAAGCCGAGGCCGCCCTGGTCAACGGGTTTGGTGACGCCCGGCCACGCCGTGGATTCCTCTGCGACCGTGATGCATCCGGGATGGCGCTCGCGCACCACGCGATTCATCGTTTGCAGGAACGCGATCGCGTCCAGGTTCTCGCGTCCGCCGTACTTGTTGCGGAGCCATTCGCCGGGCCGGCGGCTGTAGTCCAGGTAGAGCATCGACGCCACCGCGTCCACTCGCAGGCCGTCGACGTGAAATTCCTCCAGCCAATAGAGCGCGTTGGCGACGAGGAAATTGCGGACTTCGTTGCGCGCGTAATTGAAGATGAGCGTGCCCCAATCGGGGTGCTCGCCTAACCGAGGATCGTCGTGCTCGTAGAGCGCGGTGCCGTCGAACCGGCGCAGCGCGAAGTCGTCGCGCGGAAAGTGCGCGGGCACCCAATCGACCAGCACGCCGACGCCGGCGTCGTGCATCGTGTCGACGAACGCACGGAAGTCATCGGGCGATCCGTAGCGCGCGGTTGGCGCAAAGTATCCCGTCACCTGATAGCCCCAACTGCCGGTGAACGGATGCTCGGCGATGGGCAGGAGCTCGACGTGCGTGAAGCCCAATCGCTTCACGTGCTCGGCGAGCCGGGGCGCGATCTCGCGATAGGTGAGCACGCGGTTGTCTTCCGGCGCGCGCATCCACGACCCGAGGTGCACTTCGTAGATGGCCATTGGGCTACGGGCCACATCTGCCGACTCGCGCGATGCGACCCATGCATCGTCCGCCCAACGGTGACGTCCGGCCTCGACGACGCGCGACGCGGTGCCCGGGGGCACCTCCATCGCGAAAGCGAACGGATCGGTCTTCACGCGCAGTTGGCCCTGCGCGGTGAGGATCTCGAACTTGTACAGCGCGCCGGCATCGGCGTCCGGCACGAACAGCTCGAAGACACCTGAGCTGCCGAGTGAGCGCATGGGGAGCAGGCGGCCATCCCACCCGTCGAAGTCGCCGACGACGCTCACGCGCTTGGCCGTCGGCGCCCACACCGCGAATGATGTGCCGCGCTCCCCGTCGATGTCGCGCACGTGCGCACCGAGCACGTCCCACAGCCGCAGATGCGTGCCTTCGTTGAACAGGTGCAGGTCGACCTCGCCTAACGTTGGCAAAAACCGGTACGGGTCGCCGCGCTCCCAGGTGCCGCCGCCGGCGAACGTGAAACGGAGCCGGTACTGGAGCGGCAGCGTTGCGCCGGCAACGAAGCCTTCGAACACACCCTGCCCAACGGGATCGAGCGCTACGGTGCGACCGCCGGCGAGCAGCGCATCGGCGCCGCTCGCGTCCGGGTGGAACGCGCGGATGACGACGCCGCGCTCGTCGCCGCGCGCGGCCGCGTGCGCGCCGAGAACGCGATGGGGATCGGCGTGCTCGCCCGCGGCGAGCCGCGCCATGTCGCCGCGCGACACCGCCGGTTCGGACTCGATCGCCGGCGCGCGCGCTCCACCTGGCTGACGGCCGGCGCCGGCGCGCGGTAATTCGCGGCTCATGGCCTAACGCTCACCCGGTCCCGTTGGCGCGTATCGCAGCAGCACCAGCGAGAACGGGGCCATCGTGGTTTCGTGATCGCCGGGCGTCACGCCCTGCCGAACAGCCGTGTGGATCATCTCGGCCCACGTGCCCGGCATCGGCATCGTCGGCAACACGAATCGGCGAATCTCCTCCTGGTTGTTCACAATGAGCAGCAAACTGTCGCCCTTGATCGGTCGCCCGTGATCGTCGATGTCGTCGGAGGCGTCGCCGTTGATCAGCATGCCGAGGACGTGCGAGTTGGAGTCGTGCCAGTCGGCGTCCGTCATCTCGCGGCCATCGGGGTGGATCCACGAGAGGTCCTTCGCTCCTGAGGCATCGAGCGCCTGGCCGCGCAGGAATCCGCGGCGCCGCAACACCGGATTCTCGCGACGGATCTCGAACACGCGCCGCGTGAAGTCGAGCATCGCGCGCTGGCGCGCCTCGAGCGACCAATCGACCCACGTCGTCTCGTTGTCCTGCGCGTAGGCGTTGTTGTTGCCGAGCTGCGTGCGGCCCATCTCGTCGCCGTGCGACAACATCGGCACGCCCTCCGAGAACGCGAGCGTGGCCATGAAGTTGCGCATGATGCGCTCGCGGCGCGCGAGGGTGCGCGGATCGTGCGTCGGCCCCTCGACGCCCCAGTTGCGGCTGTAGTTGGCGTCGGTACCGTCGCGGTTGGACTCTCCGTTAGGCAGGTTGTGCTTGTGCTCGTAGCTCGCCAGGTCGCGCAGTGTGAAGCCATCGTGCGCCGTCACGAAGTTGATGCTCGCGTAGGTTGGGCGGTCGCTCCACTGGTAGATGTCGCTGCTCCCGGAGAGGCGCGACGCGAGGTCGTTCACGATACCGGCGTCGCCGCGCCAGAAGCGGCGCACGTCGTCGCGATACTTGCCGTTCCACTCCGCCCAACCGATGGGGAAGTTGCCCACCTGGTAGCCGCCCGGCCCGACGTCCCATGGTTCGGCGATGAGCTTGACGCGCGACAACACCGGATCCTGGTGGATGATGTCGAAGAACGTGGCTAACCGATTGACTTCGTACAGCTCGCGCGCCAGCACCGGCGCCAGGTCGAAGCGGAATCCGTCGACGTGCATCTCGGTGACCCAGTAGCGGAGCGAGTCCATGATGAGCTGGACGGTCCGCGGGTGCCGCATGTTGAGCGAGTTGCCGGTTCCCGTGAAGTCGACGTAGAAGCGCGGATTCTTCGGATCGAGCCGGTAGTACGCGGCGTTGTCGATGCCGCGCAGCGACAGCGTTGGGCCGAGGTGGTTTCCCTCGGCCGTGTGGTTATAGACGACGTCGAGGATGACTTCGATGCCGGCCGAGTGGAGCGTCTTCACCATCGACTTGAACTCGCCCACCTGCCGGCCCATCGCGCCGCCCGCGTAGCGCACGTCGGGCGCGAAGAATCCGATCGAGTTGTAACCCCAGTAATTCGTGAGCCCGCGCTCGGCGAGCGCGCGATCGATGGCGAAATGGTGCACCGGCAGGAGCTCGACGGCCGTCACGCCTAACGAGAGGAGGTGGTCGATGATCGCGTCCGACGCCAGGCCGAGGTACGTGCCGCGCACGTGCTCCGGTACCTGCGGGTGCCGCTTGGTGAGACCTTTCACGTGGCATTCGTAGATCACCGTGCGGTGCCACGGGACGCGCGGCGGACGGTCGCCGCTCCACGTGAACGCCGAGTCGCACACGACGCACTTGGGCATGTGGCCGGCGCTGTTGGAGTGGTTCATCTCGAGGTCCTGCAGCGGACTGCCCACTTGATAGCCGAACAGCGCATCGCTCCACTGGATCGAACCGCCGATTGCTTTGGCGTACGGGTCGATGAGCAGACACGATGGATTGAAGCGATGCCCTTCCTCCGGCCGATACGGTCCGTGCACACGGTAGCCGTACAGTTGCCCGGGACGCACGTCGGGAAGATAGCAGTGCCAGATCTGGTCGTTTCGCTCCCGCAGCGCGATGCGCGTGCTCTCGACGGCATCGTCGGGTCCGCTGAACAGACACAGCTCGACGCCGCTCGCATTCTCGGAGAAGATCGCGAAGTTGACGCCTTCGCCGTCCCAGCTTGCGCCGAGCGGATACGGCTGGCCGGGCCAGACGCGCACGTCAGCGGCCCTCGAGGCGGTAGAGCACGGCGCTCTCGGGGAGCACGCGGACGCGCGAGACGCCGCCCTTCTGCTTCGTTAGGCGGGGCGTGTCGCTCGGTCCGCCGTAGCGCGCGTTGCGGGTGGAGAACCGGAGCCGCCACAGCCGACCAGGCGGCGGTGCCGGCACGGGTACGTGGTACTCGAGGGCCGAAAAGTTGTACGCGGCGAACAGCATGTGCGCGTGCGCTTCCGTTGGGCGGAGCTCGACCGAGAGCCACGCGCCATCCGGATCGACGGCTGTCGAGAGTGCCGCGCGACCGGGTTGGAGCGCGCGCTCTTCGCGTCGCAGCGCGAGGAGGTCCCGGAAGAGCGCGAGCGCCGCACGCGACGAAGGCCCCGCGGCCGCCCGATCGAGACGCGAGCGGTCGAACGTGGCGGGATCGGCGGGATCGGGCGGCGGCGGGTCGACGGAATGGCCGCGCTCGATGATCTCTCGCACGCGACCGTCGCGCACCAACGCACAGAGCGCGTCGCTCTCGTGGCTCACGAAGTACAGGAACGGGTGCGTCTCGCCGTATTCCTCGCCCATGAAGACTAACGGAACGTACGGCGACAGCAGCAGCAGCGCGGTCGCCAGCGCCCGCTTTCCGGGCGACACGAGCGCGGCGAGACGCTCGCCGCACGCGCGATTGCCCACCTGATCGTGGTTCTGCACGTAGAACACGAACCGGTCGGGCGGCACGTCGGTGGCCGGCGCGCTGGGCACGCCGCGCAGCGAGCGCAGCATGGACGTACGCTCGAGCGCAGAGGCGACGTCGGCTGCGCCGCGCACGCCGGCGTACGACTGCACGTTCTCGCGCGTGAGGGCGACGTGCGCGCCGCGCTGGAAATCATCGCTCCACTGCGCGTCGAGACCGAGTCCGCCGGACGCCACCGGCCGCACGAGCACGGGATCCATCACATCGCTCTCGGCGATCACGTGCACGCGGCGGCCGAGGATGGCGGACTGGGCGTGGATGGCAGCGGCGATATCGTGCACGATGTGCGGTGTGCTGTCGTCGTGAATCATCGGCACCGCGTCGAGGCGCAAGGCATCGATGTGGTACTCGACAATCCAGTAGAGCGCGTTGTCGATCACGTATCGCCGAACTTCGGCGTGCGACGGCTGCGGCCCATCGAGGTCGAATGACGCGCCCCACGGCGATCGATGCGTGGTGGAGAGATACGGCGCGAACGCGTGGAGCGACGATCCCTCGGGGCCAATGTGGTTGTAGACGACATCGAGCACGACAGCGACGCCGGCGGCGTGCGCCGCATCGACGAATCGGCGCAAGCCTTCGGGTCCGCCGTAGCTGTTCTGCGGCGCGTAGAGGTGCGCGCCGTCGTACCCCCAGTTGCGCGTTCCGGGGAACTGGGCGACCGGCATGAGCTCGATGGCGGTAATGCCTAACTCAGCGAGCGGCGCCAGGTGCTCGATGGCTGCCTCGAAGGTACCGGCGTGCGTGAATGTGCCGACGTGCATCTCGTAGATCACGTAGTCGGCCATGTCGATGCCGCGCCAGGCAGCATCGCGCCACGGGAAGGGGCGCGGGTCGACGATGCGCGACGCGCCGCGGACACCGTATGGCTGAAACCGGCTGACGGGATCGGGGAGCGGCGGCCCGCCGTCGAGCGAGTACGCGTAGTCGTCGCCCGCGGCCGCTTTGGAGACGAGGCCGCCGAATATCCCCGCGCCGATCGGTTCCAGCCTCTCCCTGCGGCCGCGTATGATGACCTCGACACGTGCGGCGTTGGGCGCCCAGACGCGGAATTGTGTACCGGTGGACGGGCGGACGTCTGCGCCGCGATCGAGCACCCAGCCGGGCGCGGTCATCGGTCGGACATCGAGCGTCAGCGCGCCCGGGCTATATTGACGTGTATGCATGTTTGATACATCATCATATTATGAAAACGACACTCAACATCGATGATGCTCTGCTCGCCGAGGCCGAGCGCCTGACGTCGATCGCGGAAAAGACAGCGCTCGTCCGCGCGGGGCTGGAAGCGCTGATCGCGCGGGAGCGCGCGCGCCGATTGGCGCAGCTCGGCGGAACTGAACGCGATCTGCGTTTGCCACACCGGCGCCGTACGACGCCCAGAAAGCGTGCTGCTGGCTGACACCTCCGTCTGGGTCGACCATTTTCGCCACAGCAACGGGACGCTCGTCTCGCTGCTCAACGATGGCCAGGTTGCGACACATCCATTTGTCATTGGCGAGTTGGCGTGCGGCAATCTACATGCACGGCGCACGATTCTCGCACTGATGGCCGGGCTCCCCTCGGTGACAATAGCCACGCACGATGAGGCCATGGTGTTTGCCGAAGCGCATCATCTCTATGGCCGCGGTCTCGGGTGGATCGACATCCATCTTCTTACGTCGGCTGTGATCTCGAATGTCCAGCTGTGGACGCTCGACCGCCGACTGGCCGCGGCGCACCTCCATACGCCGCGACGGTGACGCGGCGCGGCACCCGCAATGTCGAGGTCGAGGTGACGGGGTGGGTAACGTCGGAGAAAGCCCCGGCGTAACGGACATCCGCGAGTTTGCGCGTCGTGCGAAGCGCCACCGCCACCAGGAGATCATCATGTCGCGCTCGATAACACGATTCGCCGCCATCGTCTGGGCCATGTGCGCAACGAGCGCTTGCTCGAAGTCTCGCGCCAATACTGCGTCCGCGGCAACCAGGGACCCGGCCGGCGCGTCGGCATCCGCCGGCGGGGATACGTCCGCCGTCGTGCTCGACTGCAGCACGGTGTTCTCGCCCAACGACGCGGTGGGTCTGATCAAGGGGCCGGTGACGATCAGCCAGGGTCCCAGTAGCAACCGCTGGTGCGCTTTCGACAACGAGGGCTCGGCTGAGATCATGGTGCGCAGCGGCAGCAGCGGGAATGACGAACAGATGTGGAATGAGGCCACGATGAGCACGCGGTCAGAACAGGCGCGCGACGCCGCGCAGCGGGATCCACACCCATTCGGGCCGATTGTTCAGCTCATAGCGCAATTCGTAGAAGAGCTTCTCCATTTCGAACAGCGCGACCAACGGGTCGTCGGCGCTCGCGTCGTAGCCCGAGAGAAACGCCGCGCGCACATCGCGCTCCCAGTGCGCGGCGGCGATCTCCGTCTTCGCGTCCACGCCTAACCCACCGCGCTCGGCGGCGGCGGTCGCGGCCGCGTAGGCGAACGACCGCAGCATGCCGGCGACGTCGCGCAGCGGGCTGCTCAGCGCGCGCCGTTCGGACAACGGCCGCGAGGGCTCGCCCTCGAAATCGACGATGAACCACACGCCCCTTTCGCCGCGCAACAACTGGCCCAGGTGATAGTCACCGTGGTGCCGTGTTTTGCGCAGCGCACCGGCGCCGGCCGACTGGAGCGCCGAGCGGACGCGCACGGCGACGTCGTCGAGGCGCTCGAGCGCGGCGGCGCGGCGGCCGGCGATGGCACGCGCCATCGCCTGGTGGGGCTCGGGCAGCGTGCCGGCGCGCTCGCCTAACAGCGTGAGCGCCTCCTCCACCGCGCCCCGCGCCGCACGCTCCCAGTGCTCGGCGTCGCCTAACGTGACGGGATCGGTGCGGAAGCCCGGCGTGTCCGGCGAGGAGGCGAGGGCTGCGTGCAGGTCGCGCGTCATGCGGCCAATGCGCACCGCCTCGCTCGCGAACGCCGTGGTGCCATCGCCGGGTGCGGCGCGCACCGCGGCGCGTGCCTCGTCGAGGGCGATCGCCCACCCGTCGCGCGCGCCGCTCACGAAGCGTGACAGCATGCCGGTCACGTAGGTGGCGCCGACGGCGTCGCTGTAATGGATCACGCCTAACACAGCAGGCGTGTGCTGGAACGTCGTGTGCGTCGTGAGGAACGTGCCGATCTCGACATCCGGATTCTCGCCGTGCTCGAGCCGGCGGAAGAGCTTGAGCATCGCGCGGTCGCCGAAGCGGACGGACGTGTTGCTCTGTTCGGCGCGGCTCACGTCGGACGGGAGTGCGTCGAGCCCGCGTGTGGGCGGACCGACGGGATCGATGGTCCAGCGTGCGCCGTCGCCTTCGAAGGCGGCGCCTTCGCCTAACGCAGCGCCCAGGCGCGCGCGGAAGCCGGAATCTTCGAGGGCGTCGATCAGAACGCCCTGCTCGTGGCCCGCCGAGATGCGCGCCAGCACGGCACCCGCACCGGGCTCGTCGTGCGGCTCGCCGGCACGCGCAACGAGCGGCAGCTGGTAACTCTGCTCGGCGCCGGCCGCGTCTGTCGTGAGGATGCGCGTCACCACCGCGCGGTCATCGCCCCAGTGCAGCGGGATCACCTCGGTGATGTGCGCTTCGGCCGGCGGCCGTCCCTTGGCGCCGAACCAGCGACGCGTCACGAGCCATCGCGCCAGGTCGCTGGGCGCGAGCTCGCGCACCACTGCCGGGTCGAGCGCGTCGGCCACCGACCCACCGTGCACGCGCAGGAGCGGCGCCGGCGCGGCCGTCACGACGATGCGCCGTCGGACTGAGGCGGGACGAGGTGAAACCAGTAGAACGTGTGCGGGCCTAACGACAGGAAATACGGCTGATCGCCGATGGCCGGAAAGCGCACGTTCCCGATGATCTCGAGCGGTGTCCAGCCCTTCCAGCGCTGCAGGTTGATCTCCACCGGTTGGACGAACCGCGACAGATTGTTCACGCACAGGATCACCTGGTCTTCGTGACGCCGGAGAAACGTGAGCACCTTCCGGTTCTCGGGGAGCAGCATCTCGAATTTGCCGCGGCCGAACGCGTGAAACTGTTTCCGCACTTTGACGATCCGCCGCATCCAGCGCAGCAGCGATGTCTGCGTGCGCTCTTCCGATGCGACGTTGATCGCCTGATATCCGTAGGGCGGGTCGACGATCAGCGGATAGTAGAGCGCTTGTTGATCGCCCTCGGAAAATCCCGCGTTCCAACCGGGCGTCCACTGCATGGGCGTGCGCACGCCGTTGCGGTCGCCCAGGTAGATGTTGTCGCCCATGCCGATCTCGTCGCCGTAGTAGATGATCGGCGTGCCGGGCATGGTCATGAGCAGCGCGTTCATCAACTCGATCTGACGACGGCCGTTGTCGAGCAGCGGCGCGAGCCGGCGGCGGATCCCGATGTTGATCCGCATCCGTGGATCGCGCGCGTACTCCCGATACATGTAGTCGCGCTCGTGGTCGGTGACCATCTCGAGCGTGAGCTCATCGTGGTTCCGTAGAAAGATCGCCCACTGGCAATCGTTGGGCAGCGCCGGCGTCTGGGCGAGAATTTCGACGATCGGACTGCGGTCTTCCTGGCGCAGCGCCATGTACATCCGCGGCATGAGCGGAAAGTGGAAGGCCATGTGGCATTCGTCGCTCTCGCCGAAGTACGGCATCACATCGCTCGGCCACTGATTGGCCTCGGCGAGGAACACGCGCCCGTCGAACTCGTCGTCGAGTGTGCGGCGCAGCTCTTTGAGAATTTTGTGCGTGTCCGCCAGGTTCTCGCAGTTTGTGCCGTCGCGTTCGACGAGGTACGGAATGGCGTCGAGCCGCATCCCGTCCACGCCCATGCGAAACCAGAATCGCATCACATCCTTCACCGCTTCGACGACGGCGGGGTTGTCGAAGTTGAGATCGGGCTGGTGGCTGAAGAACCGGTGCCAGTAGAACTGTCCGGCCACCGGATCCCAGGCCCAATTCGATTTCTCCGTATCGGTGAAAATGACGCGGGCGTCGGCGTAGCGGGTGGGATCATCGCTCCACACGTAGAACGCGCGCTCGAGCGAATCCTTCGGCGCGAGTCGCGCGCGCTGGAACCACGGGTGCTGGTCGGACGTGTGGTTGATCACCAGCTCGGTGATGACGCGGATGCCGCGCGCGTGCGACTCCTCGAGCAGGCGCTGAAAGTCCGAGAGTGCGCCGTACTGCGGGTGAATTGCCTGATACTCGGCGATGTCGTACCCGTCGTCGCGGAGCGGCGATGGATAGAACGGCAACAGCCACAGGCAGTTGACGCCTAACGATTCGATGTAGTCCAGCTTCTCGATCAGCCCCGGGATGTCGCCGTAGCCATCCCGGTTGCTGTCGCGAAAGGACTTGATGTGGATCTGATAGATGACGGCGTCCTTGTACCAGAGCGAGCTCATAGTGGCGATGTGGTGGTCCGCCTAACGCCGCACGAGGAGCACGTGGCCGGGTTCGTCGCGGGGGTCGAGTCGAACGTAGTTGCGGGAGCCGCGCCACGTGTAGCGCGCACCGGTGAGGAGATCCTCGACGCCGTATGCCGCGTCGGCGGCCAGCCCGAGCGCGTCGAGGGGGACGTGCACCATGGTGTCCTGGGCACGCAGGGGATCGAGGTTGACGGCGATCAGCAGGTCGTTAGGCGCGCCCACATCCGCCGAGGTCTTGTGGTAGAACAGGATGCGGTCGTTTTCCGAGCGGTGGAAGGTGAGGTTCGCGGCCAGCTGGAGCGCCCGGTTCTCGCGGCGAACGCGATTGATGCGACCGATGTCGCGGTCGATGCTCTCCGGCGCACTCCAATCGCGCGCTTTGACCTCGTACTTCTCCGAGTGGAGGTATTCCTCGCTGCCGGATCGGAGCGGGACGTTTTCTGCGAGCTCGAATCCGCTGTAGATGCCGTAGAGCGGCGAGAGCGTGGCGGCCAGCAACAGGCGCACGCGGAACGCCGGGCGTCCGCCGAGCTGCAGGTACTCGTGCAGGATGTCCGGCGTGTTGGCGAAGAAGTTGGGCCGCAAATACTCGCGCGGCGGCCGCTGCGTGAGCTCTTCGAGATACTCCTGTATCTCGCGCGCAGTCGTCCGCCACGTGAAATACGTGTACGACTGCGTGAAACCGAGCTTCGCGAGGTGCTTCATGCGCTTGGGGCGCGTGAATGCCTCGGACAGGAAGATCACGTCGGGATGGCGCGCGTGAATATCATCGATGAGCCACTGCCAAAACGCGAACGGTTTCGTGTGCGGATTGTCGACGCGGAACGAGTTCACGCCGTGCGAGATCCAGTAGAGGATGATGTCCCGGCAGGCGATCCACAGGTTGTCGCGATCGTCGCACCAGAAGTTCATCGGATAGATGTCCTCGTACTTCTTGGGCGGATTCTCGGCGTACTTGAGCGAGCCATCGGGACGCGAGAAGAACCAATCGGGATGTTCGCGCAGCCAAGGATGATCGGGCGAGGCCTGGAGCGCGTAGTCGAGTGCGATCTCCATTCCCAAGCGGTGCGCGGCAGCCACGAACCGGTCGAAGTCCTCGATGGTGCCTAACTGGGGCTCGATGGCCGTGTGGCCGCCGGCGGGACCGCCGATCGCCCAGGGACTTCCTGGATCGTCCGGCGCCGCCGCGAGCGTGTTGTTGCGACCCTTCCGGTTGGTGACGCCCACCGGATGGATGGGCGGGAGATACACGACGTCAAAGCCTAACTCAGCGACGCGCGCGAGTGCGCGCTCGGCATCGGCAAATGTGCCGTGGCGCGACGCGTCGCCGCTCTGCGACCGCGGGAACATCTCGTACCACGCCGCAAAGCGTGCGCGTTCGCGGTCGACCCACACGCGGAGCTCACGGTCGTACGACGTGAGATCGTCCGGTGCGAGATGCTGGACCATGAGCGCGAGCAGCTCGAGATCGAGTCCGTCACGCGCGCGCGCGCGCCAGGATGCCGATGCCTCACGGAGCCGCGCCGCCCACTGCGCGAGCTCGCGGCGCGTGTCGCCGAAGCGCGCGCGGTGCGTGGCCGTGTCCACGAACTGTGCACCCTCGAGGAGGTCGAGCGACACGTCGTGTCCAGCATCGATCTTCTTCTCGAGTTGGGCGCGCCAGGTTCCGAAGTGGTCGGTCCACGCGTCGACGGTCAACGCCCACGCACCGATTGCATCGAGCGCGATGCCGCCGGTCCACCGATCCGAGTTGTAGTCAAAGACCATCGGCGCGGTGCGCCAGTCGGTGATGCCGGGCGGCTTGAAGCGAAGTCGCGCGGCCACCACGTCGTGTCCGTCCTTGAAGATGTCGGCGGTCACCTCGAGTGAATCGCCAAGGATGCGTTTCACTGCCCAACGGCCATCGTCGAGCGATGGCGACACGCATTCGATTGCGATGTGCGGCGGTTTGCGCGGCGGTTGCTGCGTACCGATCGATGTACGGCGCGAGCGCGCCTGCGGTGAAGGGCGTGTTGGGCGAGGTGACTGTGAAGACGAACGCGGGGCCGCCATGCTCTGACAGTGTGTGAAAAAGGATGCCGGCGGGTGCCCACAGCGGACGACCCGCCCCAAGAAACCTTCTCCCCGCGTCGGTGCGCGCGCAAGGCAGGGATTTCGGAGGCGGGGGAACTTCCGCTCATCGTGGTGGAGTATGTACTGTGTGGCCATGCTCGCACCCGACATCACGGCAATGCTCTCGTCGCGACCCATCGTGGCGCTGCCGTTGGTGTTTATCGGCGGCGTCCTCACGAGCCTGACGCCGTGCATCTATCCGATGATCCCCATCACGGTGTCGCTGGTCGGCGGACAATCGGGTGTTACCGCATCGCGATGGCGGCCGCTGTCGCTCACGCTGAGCTACGTGCTCGGGTTGGCGCTGGTGTATGCGGCGCTCGGTCTCTTCGCCGGCCTGAGCGGCACGCTCTTCGGTACAGTGAGCACGAACCCGTGGTTGTACTTCGGGATGGCCAATTTGTTGATCATCGCGGCGTTGGCCATGGTGGACGTGATCCCCGTGCGGCTTCCGCAGGGCCTGGCGCAACGGGCGGCCAACGCGGGGAGTGGCGGACAACTGGTGGGGACGTTCGCGATGGGCGCGGCGTCGGGGCTGGTCGCGGCGCCGTGCTCGGCACCGGTGATGGCGGCGGTGCTCACCTGGGTCTCGACCACGCACAGCGCGGTGTTAGGCTTCGTCTATCTGTTCGTGTTTTCGTTAGGCATGAGCACGCTGTTGGTGGCGGTGGGGGTGTCGGCGGGGACGTTGTCGCGGCTGCCACGCGCGGGCTCGTGGATGATGTGGGTGAAAAAAATCTTCGCGATCATCATGCTCGGCGCGGCCGAGTATTATCTCATCAAGATGGGACAACTGTTGATATGACATCGACTCGACTGGCATTGCTCATGGCGTGCGCGGTGGCAGCCGCGGCGCCGGCGCTCAGCGCGCAGGATGAAATCGGCGTGGCCGTGGGAACGACCGCACCGGGCGCCGTGGTGCACGCGCTCGACGGCAAGAGCGTGAATCTCAATCAGTACATCGGCAAGGCTCCCGTGGTGCTCGAGTTCTGGGCCACGTGGTGCAGCAACTGCAAGGAGCTCGAGCCCAAGTTTCTGGAGATGGTGAAGAAGTATTCGCCGAAGGTCACGTTCGTGGACGTGGCCGTGTCGGTGAATCAGTCACCCGAGCGCGTGAAGTTGTACGCGCAGAAGTATCACTACACGCACACGCTGGTGTACGACACGGACGGCAACGCGGTGAGCGCGTACAACGTGCCGGCGACATCGTACGTCGTGGTGATCAACAAGGCCGGGAAGGTGGTGTACACAGGGCTTGGTGGCGACCAAGATCTGGAGAGCGCGATCAAGCGGGCGTTGTAGGCGAGCGCCATAGCCACCCCGGACAGCGGTGCATGCGTCGTCGGATTCGGCGCAATGAAACGAGCTCCGGTGGGAATGAAATGCTGCCGGACCCGATTGCGTTTCGTGACAAGTTTGCGCATGCCACCAATCGGGTTGATAGGCGAGGAGCTCACAGGCTCAGCGATCGGTGCCTTTTTCGCCGTGTATGATGCGCTCGGTTCCGGATTTGTCGAGCATATCTACGCAGAGGCGCTCACGCGCGAACTTAGGCGGCGGGGCCATCGCGTCGCACGAGAAGTCCCCGTTCCCGTCTTCTACAGGGGCGAGAAGATCGCGCTGCAACGACTCGATGTGCTCGTCGACAGCAGATTGGTTGTAGAAGTCAAAGCTTCGCCGGACACATTTAGCGCAGGGAAAAGGCAGTTATTCAACTATCTCCGGGCGACGCGCCTCGAAATCGGGTTGCTCTTCACTTTCGGCCCGAAACCGGAATTCAACCGTGTTGTTTGCCGCAACGCAGTGAAGGTCCAGCACGACTGATCGATTTTGCGAATCCGCCTCCGACGGCGATGAAGGTCTGACGACTGTGAGTGCGGACAACGCGCGGACACTCCGGACAAGACAGGAACTTGCTGCTGGTTTCGAACGCTGGCATCTCGAGCACCTACAAATAATTCCGCTTTGTCCGGCTTTGTCCGGGTGTGTCCGCTATCAACTCGTGGATGCTTGTCAGACAGCGGAGGCGGACACGCGCGCACAACGGAGCGCTCGCGAATCCGCCTCCGACGGCGATGAAAGTCTCACGACTGTGAGTGCGGACGAGGCCGGACACGAACGGACAAGACAGGACCTGGTTGTTGGTTTCAGAACGCTGGCATTCCGGAGCAATTACAAATTCCGATCTGTCCGGCTTTGTCTGGGTGGGTCCGCTATCAACTCATGGATGCTTGTCAGATTGCGGAGGCGGACACGCGTGCGCAACAGAGCGCTCGCGAAGTGAATGCCTGTCCGACGGCGGAGGCGGCCACGCTGGAACTATGTCCCTTCGACGAGAGACGCAGGCGCCTCGTGACGCATGTGGGCGGCCTCCTGCGACAACCCTTCCAACAACGTGATCACGTGTGCGCGCGTCGTGCGTGGATTCATCACCGTGACGCGCAGCACGCGGCGGCCGCCTAACACCGTGGTGGTGATCCAGCCGCGGCCGCTCTGGTTGTAGCGCTCGCGCAGGTCGCGATTGAATTCGTCGACGGCCGCGTCGTCCTCATTGGCGCCGCCGACCCACCGGAAGCAGAGGATGTTCGACTCGGGCTCGTGGAGCGCGACGAACTGGCTGTGGACGGCGA
>Ga0157369_10005541_pt1 | contig 14664 bp, 14 predicted proteins | sample C25metaG_FD_113461 | JGI IMG/M metagenome (GOLD analysis project Ga0157369, IMG submission 113461) | Corn rhizosphere microbial communities from Kellogg Biological Station, Michigan, USA - C2-5 metaG | ecosystem: Host-associated > Plants > Roots > Rhizosphere > Soil | place: USA: Michigan...
CCCGACGGTCGCCCTGGGTGGTTGCAGATTTGGCGTCCAGTTGCAACTCAGTGCGATTTGCTCGACCTCACTTTCAGAAAGGGGAGGGTCGCACCATTGCTCATTGAAATTCTGGAGGTGCGCGCCCAGAAGGTCTCTGTCCATCTCGGTGACCGCTTGGATCGCCCCGGCTTCCCGCACAAGCGCGTCATGGCGTCCACCCTCACAAATCTTCTCGCGCGGCACACGCTCACGTGGGCCATCATCCTTGGATCTACACTCGCGCATGAAAGCCAATAAGCCAGCGGGGAACGGTATGAGAGGGCGATCTTGAATGATGCGGTACACGTTGCCAGTAATTGGATGGATACTGCCCTCCGCCACGACTTGGCCCCCCAGGACCTTCAACTCAAAAACGTTGCCCTCAATGCCCGGCTCTGCCCATTTCTTATTGCCGTAGTCGCGCACTTCATTCGTCATCAAGTAATAAAAGTGCGCTCGGTCATGCCGTCCGCTTGTGACTGAGTAGGTGTCAAACCATTCCGCCGCGTGCTCACTGGCTAGCTCTCGTAAGCGGCTGACTCGGTCAGAGTCCACGATGGCGACAACGACACTGGCATTCGCGTCGGGGTGCCCGGCTGCTATCCCAACGTTGTAGTCCGGGAACTTTGCTGCCCAAGCGCGTATCTGTGTTTCGTCTCCAGTGGCAACATTGGGCCAATCTTTGAGGAATGCATCTTTGCCGCGGAGCGGGTGCACGCGAAAACCACGGCGAGCGTTTCGGAGTGCGACTTCTAGGAAGCTCACTTGCCACCTCGAAGTTCTTCCCTGCTCTGAACCACGCCAGTCATATGCCACATCGTGTCTGCCTGGAGTGTCTTGGGGTCAATGTGGGTGTTGTGCAGGAGGTTTGCCAAAAACGTGATTAGTGATTCACTGCGGTGAAATCCAGCACCACGGTCTAGCTTGAATGCACACGCCCCCATGTGCGCGTGTGCGACATTTCCGGCATCGTCCCACAAGGTAAATCCCTTGTCATCTTCGATCGGATTGGAGCATGAGTCACAAAAAATGCGCGGGAACATCCCCGATGAGTGCATTTGATACTTGATCATCTGTGATTACCATCCTGTTGCTCGATGTAGCGACCGCGGGGGAAACTACAGGCAGGAGGACGCCAAATTGCAGCAACCATCTCTTCTACCGTCGCGGAACGGAGATGTCAGTGATTCAAATCACGATAGAACAGAACTCCGGAGGCAACTGTTTTTAGTTCCTGACAAGGATCACAAATTTGCGGAAGGGTAGTGCTCTGCGAAGGCGGGTCCTTCCGGCACACCTCTGGCACAACAGTCCGCTCAGGAACAAGCACAAAAGGACCACTATGGTTTGCCGACAGTCAGCCGCCGCTTTCTAGCCGACAAGCGTTTGGCTAGCTGATTTGCTCCTCATCTAAGCCAGCTTACTTCTTGATCGTCTTTACGACTTCAATGCCCAGTTTGGGCGTGATTTGTGGACGGTTTCTGGATCAAGTACGTGTTCTCGGTTAACCAAGCCCTGCTCTTGTGCCAACCACTGTTCGTAGTGCTTACGCATGTTGTCCCGGAAGACCTCCAGAGCTGGGTTCTTAGGTTCACGTTGCGCTCCTATGAACCATCCGGCGCCAGCCGGAACACCTGCGACAGACGCCAATCCCACACCGGGACAGAGAAATACTCAACTCAACTGAGTCTGTGCTGGTCCGCGACAAGGCAGCGCGTTTGAGGATAGGAAGTACAGGCGAATAGCTTACGAACATTCGAGAAGCGAGAAGACAATAAAGGAGGGAACACGGGTAGTGTTTCGTGCTCCCTCCAGACAAGAAAGCGACTATGACTTCAGGCCTGAGCCTTTCAGGTCCTGCTTGGCTTCGGCGTTGCCTTTCTTCGATTCTGCCGAAGCATCGGCCTGCGGGTACAAGCTCCGAATTGCCTTGCCTAAGCTCATGGTTCCTGTTGTGGCTGGACACGTTGTGCCCGTGGGTACCGCAGTTCCGGTCATCGCCTGACGCAGGCAATAGAAATTACCCCCGTCCAAGTTCTTGGCAACGTGCGCCGCTGCAACGCATTGCCCGAGGTTTCTAAATCCAGTGCAGGCATCGGACGCAGTCGCTGCACCCGTCAGAGTCGTGATCTTGTCACCTATCGCCGGGTTCTTCTGCAGGATGTCATTTACCGTAGGTTGGCCAGTTCCGTTTGTGTTTGGGTTGCCGTGCGTTCCCGAGCTGTTGGACGAACCCATCGAACGGTGAGCCATGCTGTGATCCATATCGCTACCCATGCCTTGACCCATTGCTCTCCCTGAACCCGAATGTTCGTGCTGAGCAAAAACGTTACCCGCATACAACAACACCGCCAAACTCAGTGCTGCGAACGTCAACTTCTTCATCAGGTTTCCTCCGTTCGATTTCGGTCAACCTACCAGACGAAAGGTTCTCATCTACTCTTGCGAACCAGTTTCCCTACGTTGAAGCCAAGCGAAAATGAAATGGAATTCAGATCGAAAGAAACGCTCCGCGTGTAGCCGATTTCCGCGTCCATATAGCGATTCAGGTTTGCATCTACCCACGTCGCGTAACCGTAGTCTTTGGCGAGGCTGGCTGTACCTGTTGCGATTTGGGTTGGAACATGAGGATTCTTCCCCTGGCCCGCACTTCCGGCTGGCGGGGCCTGCGATTGGCGTCAGCGTCTGATTCCCGGAATGGCGAGATGTCGTAACCGGCATGAAGAAAAGGACGCTCGGATGCCGTACACGCATAAGGAGCCTAGTCTTTCGACAGAAACGGGTTACCTACGGATACAGGCTGTTGGGCTGAGGCGCAGTTAAACTGAATTAGTTCGAATTCTGCGTCGCGCCTGTCGGTGTGATCTGAGGTGCGGTGGCACTGAGTACAAACCCATTCTGACGCGTTAGGATTCCATTGGATTTCGTGTTTCATTCTTTATTGAGCATTGGGCCAGTTGCCCGGACTGCATTCACCAGCTTGTCGTATTTCCGAGGCATCAATTCGTGTGCATTCCCGCAAATCGGACCGCACCTTGTATTCACTCCCCACGAGAGTAAAGGTGTGGTGAACGAAGGTTGAACCGACGAGCAGGGGACTGCTGCAGCGATACTGCCCAACTCCATTGCACACCTGGCTCTATGATGAATTCCCTGCCTTCCGTACCCGCATCTGCGGAGTAGACTGCGAACGCTCGCTTTGCTCCCTCGCCTGAAAGGAATCGGAGCTCACGGATTTATCGCATGCAGCGGAGGGCTGTGAACCTTTGAGAAGTACCTTGGGATCTGCGGTTGGACGCCCTAGCAAGTATCCTTGCACTTCGTTACCGCCCATCTCTTCAATTGTTTCGAGTTGCTCAACCGTCTCTATACCTTCAACGACAACCTGCATGTTCAGATTATGGGCAAGACTTACTAGTGATCGAATCAGAGCTGCCATTTCCACGCGCTTATCCAATTCGCTCACAAAAGTACGATCGATCTTCAGCACATTGAAAGGGAGACGCGGAAGATAACTGAAGCAGGAATATCCAGTACCGAAGTCGTCCACCGCAATAGAGATTCCCATTGCGGCGAGTTGCTTCATGGTGCTGCCGGCGCGGTCAGTCCCGTCTAACATGATTGACTCAGTTAATTCAAGCTGGAGCAGTTTAGGATCGAGGCCAGAATCGCGTAAGATCGCTGCCACCTCATCTACGAACCCTGCTCGTCTGAACTGGACTGTTGAAACATTGACAGCGACCTGGATGGGGTGATCCGAAAGGCTTTGCCAGGTTCTCGCTTCACGACAGGCGTGCTCGAGAACGAATGCGCCCAGCGGGATGATAAGTCCACTCTCCTCTGCAATGGGAATAAACCTGTCCGGGGGAATACTTCCCAAAGTGGGGTGCTGCCATCGCGCCAGCGCTTCAAATCGGACGAGTCGTCGAGTAGCGATATCAAACTCCGGCTGGTAGTGAACGGTGATCTCTCCTCTGACAATCGCGCCCCGTAGCTGATTTTCAAGGTTGAGACGTTCGCGAACTGAAAAGCCAATTTCCGCGGTAAAGTACATGATCCGGTTCTTGCCGTCTCGTTTTGCCGAGTACATGGCACTATCAGCTTGCTGCAAAAGCTCATTAGCATCTGCGCCATTCTCCGGGAACAACGCTATCCCAATACTTGCACTAATGTTGATGTCATGGTTCTCAATGAGAAATGAGCGGGAGAGCACTTCCAAAAGGCTTTTTGCTACTAGCGCAGCTTCATCGCCGCCTTTCAAGTGCGTTAGTACGACCGTAAACTCATCGCCCCCAAGTCGGGCCAATGTGTCCGATTTGCGGATACGGCTCTGTAACCGCCGCGATACTTCCGCTAACAGCATGTCCCCCACAGTATGGCCCAGGCTGTCGTTGACCAGCTTGAACCCGTCGAGATCCAGATAGATCAGAGCCACGATGCTGCGATCCCTCTTCGCCATTTCGAGCGCCTGCGAGAGTCGGTCGGAAAGTAAACGCCGGTTTGGCAAACCCGTCAGATCATCGGTGAGTGCTTGATGCTGAAGCTTGGACTCGGCTTCAGACTTGGCCAAATCGCGTGCGTACAACTCAGAAAGCATGTTGTTGAACTCGGTGCCGAGCAGGCAAATTTCATTGTTTCCTTCGACCGGCACCCGCGCGGTGAATCGCTTGTTGCGGCTCACTTCTTGAATAACCGAAATAAATTTGTTAATTGCTTCATTCTTGTCTTTTGCTTTTTGCAGAGCCTGCCCCTGCCGCTGCACATGCCGCCCTAGAACTGCAATCCAGGCCAGGCTAGCGCATACCGCGAGGAAAAGTGCCACAACGATCAACACCGCACGCTGCGCATTCCACCACGCGGAGGCCTGCAGTACGCGAATATCAGCTGGTGAGGGGATGATCAGCCTTGCGGGAACACGTGCCTTCGTAAGCAGTAAATACGTGGTACTGTCCTGTACGGGAACCCAGCAAATTCCTGTCACACGCAGCCGGCTCCCCTTACTAGGAACAACAAACTGCTGGCTGGACGTTGCCATGTAAAGAATGGCATCTAGCGTGCGACCGTTCGCCTGTAACACCAGGGTTACTGAGTCAGGCGAATTTTGCACGCTTACTAGAGTTCCTTCGGTACTAACCAGTTCTGAGTCAAACCTTCCGTCTCCGATACTTTCAGCTGTGATCTTTTGAGCCGGCAAAGGCTGATCGTGCCGTTGCAAACGAACTGTCGCGTCCTTCAAGATCGGGGAATACCCCTCGGGTGAGGGATAGCCGACGACATCCACAAAGTCGCCAACTCGCAAGCCCTTAGCATCTGCGTCGACTCGTGTACCACCGGTGTGATCTTGAACATAGAGAAACCCATCTCCGATCATGGTAGCCGTGCCAGTGACCCTGGTGCGATGACCGAAACGCCCGGTGGGAGAAAACCGCAATAGGCTGTCTATTGGCGTGGCGGAACTCTGGAACGGATCTTTGGTTCCAGACTCGATTATTCGAATATCGGCGGCTTTGGAAACATCAATCTGCAACCCGATTAATTGCCGGCGTGCGTTGAAAATTACGCCGCCCACTCCAGTTACGCTGACTTCGCTGTCTTCGATTCGCCGCAACAACTCCATGTCACCAAATTCCGGGGCAGCAACAACGTGAACTGGACCAAAAGCGGTATAGACATCAAACGTTAGGTGGTTGGGATTTTGCCTTCCCTCGACCGAATGAATCACGCCTTCTGCTGTGACCAGGACACCATCCAGAACGCCCGACCAGGCTTTTGCCGTCATTGCTACCGGATGCGGCAGAGTATCTGGGTGGTGCTCCAAGAACTTGGGAGCGACTACGATCGGCGCATAGTCGCCTGAGTTGGTCAGCCCGCTAATAGTAACCCGTTCGCCTCTAGAAATTGGGGGATGACCGGCGTACTTGACAAAAATTCCGCCGCTGGAATCCTGCAGAAACAGTTGCTGCCAATCGCTATCATCAAAGGTGACGATGCCGGTGAGTTTCACCGGTTGGGCCGAATCGGCCATTGCTTCGGTTAGGCTTCGCACCGCAGCCACTGTTCTCAGCGGGACAGTGCCCGCAGTGGTAGCCCTTTCGGACTGTCGGCTGGTGTCGAATCTGAATTGTGCGTGGAGTAGATCTATTCTTACTCCATTCCGTACCGCATACCCAACAACCTCGACCGCGGTGCCCGGGGTGGCGAACACAAGCGCATCCGATTCACAAGCTACCGTTCCGAAGTCATCTTCAACCAGCAATTTGGTTGGGCCATCCTGCGCTGAGACGACGCCACGGAGCACCACACGGTAGCCATCGTTGCTGGCGCGAAGTTCGTACAAGTCGCGGACCGACTTGGACTTGCTTGCAACATCCGAATGTCCAAGGTTGCGCACATCTCCTGCGGCATTGACCCATATATACCTGGAGCCGACGCTTCCGCCTGGGTCTAGAACAACATCACTGACGCCTGTAATCTGCAATCGCGAATTGATCCAGGACACGAGTTCGTCCGCTCGTTCGGGCACTATTGCTTGAAGCTCCTCCCCAGACTCACCGAAATACAGAGTCTTCAATCCATCGCTGCGCTCTGATACGTGGTGTAAAACGCCGGTCACCGTGACACGAATTCCGTTCTTGTCCTTATCGGGAAGAGTCTTGACGGTTGCCGGCGCAGGTTGAGGAAGCGCGACCTGAGCCTCCAACACCGTGACTTGCGAAATTTCCAATTGAACGCTACTTAGACCGATAACGGGATCGAAAAGGTGTCGTTTGGTGGCCTGAATGGCCACTTCTTCGCCGGGGGCAACGTTGGCTCTTGGAACGCCATGGATCGCCACTGCGCCTGTAGCATCTTGCAGCCAAAACCGTTGGTTCGACGGTTCGACGTACGTGACGACGCCTTCCAGGCGCACTGGCCCGAGTGGCAGCACTTCCAAATCGCGAATACAGTCGTGCGGCTCGCGCCAATGCCAAAGTGAGCGGGGCGCGGTCAGCAGCGTTACGGCTGCCGTCGCGATGAGGCCTAACGAAGCAATGATTCCAAGTGTAGTTCGGCGCAGTTCTTTCATCGTCGGGTTGTTGCGGTCTGCACAGCTTATCGGTAGCGTGAGACGGGATTAGGTTTTTGGACGAGGCGAGCTGTTACGGTGGTACTTGCTGTCTGTCCCACTCTGGAAATAGCTCAGCAAGGAGTCAGAGCCGGTGACACTCATGAGTTAGAGTCACGAGTCCCATTTCGGTGATTCAAGCATGACCGAAGTTCCAATGTAGAGATGACGTTCAATTGGCGAGCTCCTTTCTTCTGGCACCATCCTGTTTGTTGCTGTTAGTGCAACACGCGGATAGTAATGTTAAGTCAGAATGACTGCATAGTCGTTGTGAATGACGCGATGCCTAATATGAACTCGCATGGAGTCCATGAACGACGGCGATACCCGCGAATGAAGATCGCGGTCCCGGTGGAATTGAAAACGGATTCTGCATCTTGCCCGTTGCGTGCAACTACCACTGAGCTGAGCCTCTGCGGTTTTTATGTCGAAACAATGTTCACTCTACCGATCGGTACGGAATTATCGGTGGTGTTTTGGGTAGACGATCAGAAACTAACCGCGAAGGGGGTCGTCGCGACGCATTATCCGCAGGTCGGCAATGGCGTTGACATAATCGAAATGTCGAGCGCGGATCGCGTTAGTCTGGATCATTTTTGTCAGAAGCACGATTCTTCGTCGTAAATTGGACGGGATGGAATCCCTGGTGTTTAGTGTCTCTCCCTTCACATTCACGTCAGCTGAAAACATTCGATATTTAATATCTCAAGAGAAGGGTGTAGCTGAGTGTCGATCCTACCCCAATCTCCCCCTTCTGTTGGTTGGTAAGGTGCGGATCACTAGAGGTAACGGTCGTGTGAAACCAAAAGGGTGTGAAGTCCATTCGAAATAATACGGGGCTCCTCGACATGGGGGAAGGCATAAACCAAAGGAAGTCGATGCCCTTAACCCCATTCGTGCATTGCCCGGCAGGAACGAGGCATCCTTGACGATTCACGTGTTCAGAAACGGTCCACAGATAGTCGACACTGATCCGGGTAGATGTCCAGTCCCTTCCCCCGCCGAGGAACGGTCTTACTCCCTGCTTTACATAGTTTGTTGTCGATAGCTCGCTCCAGCGCAGCCCCCCCCCAAGAAACCAGCCGCTCTTCAAGCGGTACCGCGGCGCAGCATAAAGCGATCGCGTGCGGCCGCTGTGGTTGTTGATCGTGTTGTCGTCGGTCTTTCGGGTATTTGTGTATTGTGCATAGCCATCAAGCAGGAAGCGCGGTGTGTTCTCTTGCACCCCAGCTCCTACCAAATAGTCGAGTACATCACTCCCATTTCCATCAAGATCCAGACCTCCGTAAAAATAAGGGCGTGGGCGCTTCATTCCAAGCGGACCAGCCTGATCTTGTGCGATGCATGTGGGAAGTAGGCTGAGCAACGCGGCCAGGATTCCGGCTAGCTTTGCATGTTGAAGATGGTTCATGTTAATGAACTCATTTGTTTCGCGGCACATGCATCGAGCCACCGGTCCAAGTTGGTCTGCATTCGAGGAGTAGTCGCGTGGAAGTGGATTCCAGTCTTGCCGTGCTTGTCGTCCCAAATCACCGCGCCGTGACCCTGTATGCTAGAGCCATCGGAAAGTTGCAAGTCAATTTCGACAGGCGCCCCAAGCGTCTGTGGTGCGGGAGATGTAATGGCGAGTCCGTTGCTGCTTACGTTTATAGTGAGACATTGAAATGTCACTCCAGCTCCCGTCCTAATCCGCACAGGAAGGCTGGTGGCGCAACGGAAGTACCTGCGGCGTTCGCCTCTCATCAATTCGTACGCGGCACAAAGCGCCTGCTTCATGGTCGCTGTATCGAGAGGGCGCCTTAAAAGAAATTGCGCTCGATCATCAAGAGCGCTGAGCGCGTTGGTGGCGTGCGATGCGATTGCAAACAGCACTGCATTCTTGTTCGATGGGCTCTGGCGCGCCGCTGCAAAAATTGGGCGTGCTTCGGACACCGTGTCAAAGTCCACTAACACTCCTTCATACTTCGATTGCGCCAATTGCTCTGCCGCGTCTTGGGTAGCCGAACTTGGGTGCGCTTCAATCCCGAACTCTTGAGAAATATCTGTGAACGTGTTGACGAGCAACGGGTCGGCGCTCAGGAGCAAGACGTGTAAACGCTCGGCAGCGACGTTCACTTTCGCCTCTCAGGGTTCCGGTGGTGGCCGCCCGTGAGCGTCTCGCGCAACACTAAGGAAAGGGGAGTTGATAAGGAAGCTTCGAGCGCAGCCGCCAATGTATTCGACTTTTGAGTTTCTGGCGAGGGAGTGTCTTCAGCAAGGACTCTCGCCTGTACGACCAAACGCCAATCTTCCCTGCTCAGGCCCCACCTGTGTAGCAGCCGGTAAATCGTGGTCTTGCCAATTCCCAGCGCCTCCGCTGCCGCTCGCAGATCTCCTTGGTAGGCGATGACGGCGCGAATCACCTCTCGTTTCTGAGTCTCCTCCAGCGGTATGACTCGCCCAGAGGGAAGATCCGATGCTGCCCAGTCACTCAGGATCTTTGCTAATTGGATAAGCTGCCCGGGCGCAAGTCTTCGTACCCAGGCGGGAAAGTTGTCGAGATTGTCATAAACAAACGCCAGTGCGCGCATGTATCCAATCGACTGCTGCATCACCACATCCCCATATTGTTCCTAGCTCGTACTAATCCGCCTCGTTCGGGCGAGTGTCCTCCTTGAAGCGGCACGGCGAAGTACCCAGTGGGCTGAGTCGGGCGCCGTGGGGCCGGATTAGGTAGATAACCCCCGCAGCGACATTTCTTCTCAATTTCCTCCTCAACAACGGCTTTGAGATTGCGTCGAAAAAACTCTCGAGAGAGAAATGCTCCGATGCCCATACCCATCAGCAGCAAACCAAGTGCGATCGCAGGATCTGCATAGTTCACGGTGCACTCCAAGAACTTGACCCACACTAGATCACAAGGCATAAGAACCTGTTTACTCGTGTGCGATTTTTACAAAAACGAAACAAAACTGTCGTAACACGATGGAATGTGCGAGCCCGAGAAGAACCGTCAAAACGAGGCATTCTGTGTGCATTACGGCGCTGTACCGGAATGGAACGAGAAGCGCAAGAGGGTTGGGCCTAAGCTAATGAACTGAGAAGAACGAACGACTCACCTCACACCACAGGCTCGCGAATGCATTTCGTCGAGAGTAGTCCCAATTTGGAAATATTCGGCGTCAAAGACGAAGCCGTGCTTTCCATGATTGCGAGCTTGGGCGAAGCGTGATTTTAGGTTGTGGAAAAGCTGTCCGAGGAATGTAGATACGTTACAAAAATGGAACAAGCACGCTCGCGCGTCCGTTTTTCTTCGAGCGTGTACAAATCAAAATGTGCTGAGGTGAGGCGTCTCTAGATCTGCGCGCGGGCCCCCGGGAATCTACCACTTTGCCACAGAAGACACCGTTGCGTTGTCTTCAGCCGGTGGCGGCGTATGGAAGCTTTCGAGGCCAGTTCTCTTGATGGTCTTCCAGGTATGGTCGCCTCTGAGGTATTGCCACATGCCCTGAAGGCGCCAGTAAATCTGGATTTGACGATACGGGAAATGTTCCAAAAAACAGTACATCACCAGTCGTGCCACATCGCGCCAATCGGTGTAGCGGCGATACGTGAGTTCCTCCTGCAGAACCGAGCCAATCGAAATTGCGGTGGCAAATGCATACCCAAACAGCAAGAATTGAATAAAGAAGTCGCGGTTCAGGATGCCGAGGCTAGCCGCTGCCATGATGCTGACAATGCCCAGGCTCTCAATTAGTGGCGCGAACAGCTCGAAAAACCATAGGTATGGCAGCGCTAGGCAGCCAGTTCGTTCGTATCGCGTGCGAAAGAGCATTTGCCGGTGCCGCCACAGCCCATCCAAAAGACCCTTCTGCCAGCGAGAACGCTGCCGGCCCAGGGACTTCAAATCGGATGGAGCTTCGGTCCAGCAAACCGGGTCGGGCAAAAATGCGATTCTGTATTTTTCTCGGTTGTCCAGCAGATACCGGTGCAGACGGACCACCAGTTCGAAATCCTCTCCGATTGCGTCAGAACGATATCCGCCCACCTTCCGGACGAGATCAGTTTTGAAAACGCCGAATGCTCCGGAAACGATCATCAGCATGTTGGCGGAAGCCCAAGCTTCTCTTGCCACGAGGAATGCCCGCAGGTACTCGATTACCTGGATGATTTCGATGCTCTTGCGGGGCAGCCGAATACGCTCTATGCGGCCATTGCGGATCGCCGAGCCATTTACGACTCGTACAATGCCTCCCACACATACCACTCGGCCCGGGTCGGCCAAGACCGGGACCATTATTCTCAAGAGCGCATCGTCTTCCAACACTGAATCAGCATCGACAACGCAAATGTACGGACACTTGGCGGCATTCACCCCCGCGTTGATCGCATCGGACTTGCTTCCGGCTGACTCTTTGTCCAGAACCATGAGCCGTGGGTCAGCCTCGCTACGATAGATCCTTCGTACCGGCGCGCTCTGAATCTGCGAAACATAGACTGCCCGGATCGGCCTCAGCCGAAAGCGCTCGCTGAGAGCGGAAAGAGTTCCGTCTGTCGATCCATCATTTACCACAATCAATTCGAGTTCCGGGTACTGGAGTGTCAGTAGACTCTGGATGCTGATGCAAATCGACTTTTCTTCATTGTGCGCGGGAACAATGATGCTAATGGGAGGGGCAAGAGGCGCTTCTTTGATCCATCCGAGCTTGAAGCTTTGTAGATTGCGATGGTGGGCGATGCTCGTCCGGAAGGCAATAATCAGCATTAGCAAATAGCTGAAATTGCAGAGGAGGTAGTAATACAACAAAGTTTGGTTTGAGATTGCCAGCAGTCGAAGGATCATGGCGCGCCCGCGGCTCTTGCCAATGCAGTCTCCTTGACTTTCTCCGATCTGTCGTCGTGCAGGTTGCCGATTCGTAGTGCCTGCAGCAGTGCGGATTTGGTCGCCTCTGAAAAACCGCCATGTCGGGTAATCTCCTCTCGAAGCATTTCCTGAAACCCGTTGTTATCGAGCGCAGTGAGATACGCGTGCAATGCGTATTTGTCTTTTGCCGCGAGTACTTGGTGAAATATCTCTGCCTGTCCTTTCTTAATTTTCAATATCGCTTCGGCGGAGCGGAGGCGGATCAGCCGGTTGGGATCGCGCAGGCAGCGAAGCAAGGGAGGGACCGTGGCAGGGTCGGCGACTTTGCCCAGACTGACCACGGCACGGAGACGCACGAACCACACCGGATCGTTTACTAAATCTGTGAGCGCTTCAAGTGCCAGGTTGGCATCGCAGCAAGGCAGGGCGCGAGCGGCTGCGGCACGCAGCTCTGCCTCCTCGTCCTGCACGAACGGCAAGAGATCGTTCCCGAGCGATGGGACGGCTACTTCACCCATCACGCGGCCGATAATCTGCCGGACGGGCATTTCCGAATTCTGCAAAAACTTCAGCAACATGCGAGGACGTTCCGAACAGCACTGCACCAGGGCGCTCTGAAGCGGGAGTGCGGGCACTTGCAGCCCAACCTCCATTAACGAATTCAGGAGCTCATCCCCGGCTTCCGGGCACGCCATTCTGCCGAGCCCGCGTATGGCTGCTAGGCGTGTCTCAAGATCGCGATCACGCAGTGCTTCGGCCAGAGCGGGTATTCCTTCTGGCGCCCGTGTGCGCCCCAGGGCGACCAAGGCCCGGTTCTTTCTCCACCCCGTGTGCTGCCGCGCCTCGAAGATCAGTTTTTCGATCAACCTGCTGGCACGCAAAAACTTCAATAACCGAGTCGCCTCTTCCCGATCTGCGCTCTCCAACTTGTCGAGCACCACCGTCTCGATAATGCGCAAGTCGAATGGTTTTCTGCGCCACGACTCGTATGGAATTGCGCCCGAGATCAGTCGATCCCAGTCGCGCTGGATATCGAGCAGTCGTGCGTCGCGTTTTCGAAAGAAGCGCTTACGATAGCTTCTTCGGAAAAAAATGAAGCCTAGGAGCAACAGGTTTGCCGCAATCGCGACCAGGAGAGCTTTTAGTACGAACCCTGCCGGGCCAAGGCTCACAAAATGTTTAGAAACGGATTCCATATTGCGCTCCAAATCCTAAGTCGGTTTGGTGATGAGTCCGTGTCTGGTAGAGCGCGAAGCCTTTGAGCTCCTGCCCCTTCACGATCTCGAAACCCAGGCCACCGCCGTAGGTATGCGAGGAGAAGCTTCCGACTTGATCCAACTGTGAAAAATCCTCTCGGCCACAGGCGAACAATAGATTTCCATCAACTCGGTGCTTCTCACTGGGAAAGATCGGAAACTGCAGCTTGGAGCTTTCGGAGGGAGTCCATTGCGAGGGAATACTGCCGAAGTGACTTTTGGCGGCAGTGACCGACAACGACCATGTCCAATCACGCGGCAGGTAGAGAACCGCAGTCTGGATGATCCCGAGTACACGGGCCGACCTATACCAGTACCAGTGCTGCCCGTAGATCAGCTCCAGGCCGCGGAGAACTGGTGCCCCAGTAATGCGGAAGCCGCGGTCATACGCAAAGAAGGCCTCGTTCTTCGGAATAATGCCGTTGTCGTGAGCTACGGTAGTGCCGACCGTAAGAGCACCCCCATGGCGAGAGCTGAATGTGCCGCTCGCCAGGAACTTCGAGGCATAAACACTGTCCCGGGTATAGACCCCTTGCGAGAAAGCTGTGGCCCAGTGCTCCGACCACCGGGAAGACAGTGAGACTTCGTTCTGCTGAGACATTCCTGCAAAACTGAATAAATCACTTTCGCTTCCGATCAGCAATTTGTGGCGCGGGATTTCTTTTAGCGAATCACGGGCTGCTTTGGCCTCATTGTTTCTGGGATCGAGTTCAACCGCCCGTTGGAACTCTCGCCGCGCTCCGGTCGAGTCTTGCAGGGCAAGTAAGGCGCGACCCCGAACTACATGAGCATCGGCGCGCGCCGGATCAAGATCAAGGGCCGTCGTCACTGCCGCCAAGGCCTGTTTCGGATTGCCCTGTCGCCAATAAACGGATGCCAACGCAATCCAGTTATCTGGGTCCGCGGGGGCGATGGTCACGATGTATTTCCATTGAAGCGCTGCTGCGTAGAGTTGTCCCTCCCACAGGAACAGGCGGGCTCGCCACTCCAAGAGTTCAGGAATTTGCGGCCCTTTCTTCAGCTCTTCGTCAACCACGGCGATGGCAGACTCCCATTGCTGTGCTTTTGCGTATTCCTGAACCTGCGTGCGCCAGCCGTCGGCTAGCTGCTGGCAGCCACATACGGAGGTGAACAGCGCGACGAATGCACAGAGAAATCGAAGAGCACGCATAGGTGACCCCCAGGCAAGCCCGGATGATTAGTTTCATCCAGTGAGATTGGGAATGTCTCACTTAGGGTTATGACTGGATTACTGCTGTAACATCAACAGTCCCAAATTGAAAAACCCAGCGAACGCCAAAGCGAGCAGTTAGATCACCGTATGGCACTTAGTTTTCCAGCTAAAGGTGCAAACAACAGCGCATCTCCCAACGCGCCGCTAGCGAAGCCGGTATGTGACCCGTATGTGGCCTTCTGAGACCACTGCCATCGCCAACCCA
>Ga0157369_10005543_pt1 | contig 14663 bp, 12 predicted proteins | sample C25metaG_FD_113461 | JGI IMG/M metagenome (GOLD analysis project Ga0157369, IMG submission 113461) | Corn rhizosphere microbial communities from Kellogg Biological Station, Michigan, USA - C2-5 metaG | ecosystem: Host-associated > Plants > Roots > Rhizosphere > Soil | place: USA: Michigan...
CTCTCCGACCACATAGGAAACGGTTCCATAGATTCCCAGCCCCGCGAGCAATAAAGCGCTGATGGCAAACAATCCCACGATCTGGAGGGAGAATCGGCGAGCCGACAGGGAATCGGAAAGCACGGTATCGAGGGGCTCGGCGTAGAAGACGGGCAGTTCCGGGTCCACCGATTGCACCTGAGTGCGCACCTGACCGGCAATCGCACCGGTATCCAATTGACCGCGCAGAAGAATCGCGAGATCTTTCGCGCGCTGCTGGTAGAGGCTGAGGAAGATTTGAGGAGTGCCCGCTTGCGAGGGCGATTCGGTGCGAGCGTCGGCGATGAGCCCCGCGACCGTAATCCAGTCCTTCTTGAAGAGCTTGAAGCGCTTGCCGATGGGATCCTGGCCGGGCCAGTAGGCGCGGGCCATGGACTCATTGATGACGGCCACCAGGGGTGTTGTTTCGACGTCCTGATTGGAGAAGACGCGACCGCGCAGAAGCGTCATTCGGAGTAAATGAAAATAGGCTGGAGAAACGACGGCGGTGTTGACGAGCGGGGCCTGATTGCCGGACACATCGTGTCCCTCGCGCACGAACGGGAACCTGTTCAGATCATTGCGTCCGTGCCCAAGGGGCAGCGCGGCCAAATCGCAGACTGCGACTTCCTCCACACCGGGAAGTGCAGCGCTGCGGCGAATGACTTCGCGCAGCAGGACGGCTTCCTGTGTCGCGGTTCGATAGATGTCGGTACTGGGATCATTGGGAACCGGCAGCCACGTCTGAACAGAGAGAACGCGATCAGGGTTGAAGCCGAGCTGGACTTTGAACAGTTGCCAGAAGCTGCGCAGAAGAAGTCCAGCGGTGATCATCAAGACCAGGGAGAGCGCGAACTCGGTGATCACGAGAATGCTTCGCGCATGCGTGCGACTTGCGGAGCCGGTGGAAGACCGGCTCTGCTGGCGGATGGCAGTGACCACGTCAAGCTGACGTGCGAGACGGACGGGAGCGAGGCCGAAGATTGCTCCAGCCGCGATGGAGAGAACGAGCGCGAATCCGAGGACCGTCCAGTTCATCGAGATTTCCGTTAACCGCGGGAAGCTCTCGGGAATCATGCGAATGAGCAGGGGCTTCATGCAGGCGAGCGTCATGAGTCCGGCAATGCCGCCGAGGAGGGAAAGCAGAAGGCTTTCTGTGAGCAACTGGCGCACGAGCCGGTTCCTTGTTGCTCCGATGGCGTGGCGGACGGCAATCTCGCGAGATCGGCTGCTGGCCCGCGCGAGCATCAGGTTGGCCACGTTGACGGAGCCGATGAGGAGCAGCAGGCCCACGGCGCTGAACAGGAGCAGCAGAGACTGCCTGAGATTGCCGAAGACGCTCTCGCTTAGTGGCGCGATGCGAATCTTCCAGCCGGTTTGTAGTGGGTAGTCGGCCGGATACTGCTTCTTCAGCGAAGACACCGTCGCATCGAGGCGGCTCTGCGCAGCCTCGAGGGAGAGTCCAGGCGCGAGCCGCGCGATCACGCCGAGCTTCAGCCGGTTACTGCGCACCGGATCGGGCGCCGGCGCGCCGGCAAACCCCGTCCCCGCCCACAATTCGGTGTTGCGCTCTCCCGGAGTTCGCCCGGCATCGCGGAAGCCGCGAGGCATGACTCCGACGATGCGATACGTATCGTTGTCGAGGCGCACACTGCGGCCGAGAATCTGCGGATCTGTGCCGAAATCGCGTCTCCAGAGCTCATCGCTGATCACCACTTCGAGGTTGAACCCGGGTGTCCGGTCATTGGGATCGAAGGTGCGGCCGAGCTCGGGCTTGATGCCGAGCAATGCGAAGTACGAAGGCGTTACCGGCTCGAACTGGATGCGCGCGGGCTGGGCCGTTCCCGTCAGGTTCACCGAGCCGCCGCCGATCACCGAGACATACTGGAAGATTCCGGAGCGTTGCAGGTCCCAGAACTCGGGGATGGAGATCCCGGCGTCGCTCGCGCCGATTCCGGGCAGGTCGTCTTCAATGCGCACCAGTTGCTGAGGGTCAGGAAACGGGAGGGGATGGAGGAGGGTGGCATCAATCACACTGAACATCGCTGTGGTGGCGCCGATACCGAGGGCCATGGTGAGGATCGCGATGAGGGAAAAGCCCGGTGCCCTGGTGAGAGTGCGGCAAGCATAGTGCAGGTCGTGCACCAGATCGTCCAGCCAGGCCCATCCCCAAGCCTCGCGGGCCTGTTGCTCGATACGCAGTGAGTTGCCGAAAGTGGTGCGGCCGGCGCGGGCTGCCATCTCGCGGTGGAACTCCATGTCACCGGCCAGCTCGGCATCAAAACGTTGCCGGTGGATCAGGTAGCGAATACGGCGGAAGAGCTCGCCCATGTTCGGCCTCCTTGCGAGTTCGAGTCACCGCGACCGCGATGCGGCCCGCGGGGGGATACATTTTTATGCGGTTCGGAGAATCTCCTGGATCGCGCGGGTCACGCGGTCATAACTTTTCATCTCCGCCTCGAGCTGCTTGCGGCCTGACGCGGTGAGCCGGTAAAAGCGCACCTTGCGGTTGGTCTCGGAGATGCCCCATTCGGCGGTGACCCAGCCCTTCACGAGCATCTTTTGCAGCGTGGGGTAGAGCAGTCCTTCATCGATGGCCAGCACCTCGCTCGACAGCACGTGGATACGCTGGGCAACGGCATAGCCGTGCAGCGAACCCGACTTGAGCACGCGCATGATCAGGAGGGGAAGCGAGCCGGAAGGCGTTACCGGATTAGGCCTGTCATTCATAGGCATAATAGTTTTATGCCTCACGACAATTATGTCAAGAGTGTTTTTTTGCGAGGCGGAAAGTTAAGACCATGGCAGCGTCCAGTCGGGGCCCACATTGCAGATCTGCGCACGAGCCCATTCAAGGGGCGCAAACAGCAGCGCGGAGCGATCCTATCGGTGCCACGGGTCAAGGCGCGTCGGCGGGTGCGGATACAGGTTCTGCGCGCCCGGCTCGCCCAATGCCTTTAGATCGGCCATCACGTTCGCCAGCGCGTCGTCGAAGTTCTTGTCGTGGGTCTTCTGCCGGTAGGCTATGTAGATCGGCTCGGAGATGGTCCACAGCATGAAATGGCTCTTTGCGTCGTAGATGGCCAGCCTGAAGAAGGGCAGGGGATCGGCAGTACCGAGCTGCTTTGCATCGTTGTGTGGACCGGTTGGCGCGACCAGGCCGATCTCCATCACCAAATCGGCCTGCGAAGGATCAGCTACCAGGTCGTACTTGCCCATCGCCTTGAGCTGCGAATACAGCGAGAAATAGCCGCGGTTCGGATCGCCCGAGAATGGCTCCGGGAACAAGCCTCCATCGGCGCCGCCGTTGGCCAGAAACACCGCCTTGGCGCTCCGGATAGCCGCCGGAACGGGGGTGGCGGGCGTGTCGGGCGGGGTTTGCGCCAGGCACAACGCGGGGGTAAGGAGAAGAAGAGCGGCAGTGAATCGAATTCGGGAAAAGTAATCAGATGCTACGGAACGCGTCGCCATGTGAGCCTCCCTGCTTTCAGTAGACTGCCACGCGGCGCCTGCGGTTAGGTGACAGCGTCCTGACGGCAAACCGGCAGCGGACCGGTGGGGCGCATCTACTCTGTAGCATCTGCTGCGGCGCGACCGCCCGGCCACGGAGAAACCCATGCGATCCCCGTTCCACCGCAAACGCGCCGAAAGTCCCGCGCCGCAGCCCGTTGAATCGAACCAGAAGAACCTGTCGCGGCCTTCCGCCGAGGACATCTACAGGCAGGTGGCGACCAACGCGCGCCAGGAGCTTAAGCGCACGAATGTGGCGCTCGCTATTTCCGGATTCGGCGGCGGAGCGTTCATGGGCTTTTCCGCACTGGGGACCGCCCTGGGTGTCGCCCTGCTTGGCACTTCACCCGGTGCGCACATGGTGGCATGCCTGCTTTATCCGCTGGGGTTCATCGTAGTGATGATTGGGCGCGCGCAGCTCTTCACGGAAAACACGCTCTACCCCGTGGCCCTTGTGCTGGCAGAGAAGCGCGAGTTCTGGAACACGCTGCGCCTGTGGTCGATCGTGCTGCCCGCGAACATTGTGGGTGCGCTGGCGTTCGCGATGCTGGCCGCGCGAACTCCGGCGCTCGAGCCGCGTTTCGTTGCCGCGCTGAATGACCTCGGGCTGCGCGGGCTCTCGCATCCAGCGTCCGCCATCTTCTGGTCGGGAGTGATCGGCGGGTGGATGATCGCGCTCGCCGCATGGCTTGTATCGGGCTCGCACTCGATTACCGGTTCGGTGGCGCTGATCTGGATGCTGACGTATATCGTGGGCGTGGGCAACTTCGCCCACTGCATAGCGAGTTCGTGCGAGATCCTGGTGTCGGTGCTGACACATCACGCCACATGGACGGCCTACGCGCAGTGGCTCGGGCCGGCGGTTGCGGGGAACATCTGCGGCGGAGTGGGGCTGGTCACCATCCTCGAATACGGGCAGGCAATCTACGGCAAAGACACGCTGGAAATTCAGAAAGCAGCCGACGAAGAGGAGAAGCAGCTTCTTGAGGTAGAGCAGGCGAAGGCGTCGTAAGGACAGGGCACGGGGAATGAAAACACCTGCGGCTACTCGGCCCCGAAGACACGTTTGAAGAAGTGGCCGATTCGGCGGAACAGGTTGGGCTTCTTCTGCGCCGGTGACTTGGCGGTCGGCGTACTCGCCGGCGGGGCTTCCGATTTCTTTGCTGATTCGGGCGCGGGCGGAGCTGGTGTTTGGGATTTGTCCGCTTGTGCGGGCTGAGCCTCGTACTCGAGTGGCGTATCCAGCACCGTCTGGTTCGGCGTGGCATGAGCCGGGGCGGCCGGCGGCGCGGTCACCGGCGGCGCTGTGGTCGTCAGCCCGGCGCTTTCGGCAAGGGGAAAATCATTGGTTCCCGGGCGCGGCTCCGCGGGGCAGCCGCAGGGCTCCTTCTCGTCGTCGACCACTTCGCGCAGGCTTCCATGCTGGAACATGACTCGCTGACCGGGCTGCACGCGATACGTGCCGCCATCGAAGACGCTGGTGACGAGCACATAGGGCGCCTTCTCGCCGGGATTGTCCACGCACGTATCGCCATGTTGGCCGAGGCGCACCTTCACGTCAGACGCTCCCGGGCCGCCAATCAGGATGCGGAAGTCCGGTGTGAGGACAATGTCCGCATTGCGGCCTGTGGCGAAGCTCGTCTCCACGGCACCCTGGTCGAGCGCCATCATCAGCCCCGGCGTTTCCCCGGCCGGCACTGACTTATCGGCTGCGAGGCGCACGCTGGTCGCGGCGCACACGCGCAGAGTTCCACGTCGCGGCAGGATGACGTCGGTCGCCTTTGCGCCGGATGTGACCGACCCCGCCGTGGCGATCAGAGCCTTGCCACGCGTGACCTCGAGCGCCCCTGTCACCGTTGCGGAGGCATCCACCGGCACGATGGCGATCGGTGTGGACGCCCCTTCCACGACGGTGGGAACGGCAGCGGCAACCTGGCTGGGCTGCAGAGGCGCCTGCGCCTGAGCGCATGCCGCGAACAGCATCGAGAGGAGCGCAGCGCACGCCACTCCGGTGCGCTTCGGCTGCAACCGCAAGTTCAGCCGCACTGCCATTTACATGTCCAGAAAGTTGCGGATCATCTGCCGTCCGCCTTCGGTGAGTACGCTCTCGGGATGAAACTGCACGCCTTCGATGGGCAGCTTGCGATGCCGCAGCCCCATGATGACCGATCCGCCGTCGGCCTCAGGCGTGCGCGCGGTCACTTCAAGCTCGGTGGGCAGCGTGTCCTCGGCCACAATCAGCGAGTGATACCGGGTGCAGGTGAGCGGCGTGGGCAGGCCTGCAAACACGCCTTTACCGTTGTGTTCCACCGGGCTGGTTTTGCCATGCATCAGGTGCTTTGCCCGCACCACATCGCCGCCAAAGGCTTCGCCGATGGCCTGGTGTCCCAGGCAAACGCCGAAGATCGGCGCCTTTCCGGCCATGTGCCGAATGAGCGGCACCAGGATGCCGGCCTCGCCCGGCGTACATGGGCCCGGCGAGAGCAAAATCCGGTCCGGCTTCATCGCCTCTACGTCCTTGACCGTAACTTCATCGTTGCGGCGCACTTCGATCTTTGCCCCCAGCTCGCCCAGGTACTGGACAAGGTTGTAGGTGAACGAATCGTAGTTGTCGAGAACGAAGACCATTGCTCCCAGTGTAGCGCGCGCCGCATTCCCGAAGCTCTGCTTCAGCCGGCCATAAAGCGGTCGCGCAAATCACGCAGCCAGCCCGGAATCTCCGGGCCGCCCCCGGCACAATGCGTAATCAAGGGACCGACGGAAAGCTCCGACGCCTGCGCAAAGAGCGCCTCAGCGTCAACCCGGACACGCTCGGCGAAATCCCGGAAGAGTTCCTCGAAATAGGCATGGTCCGCGGGTCGGCATATCCGTCGCCATTGCGGGTTCACCAGCACGAGGGGCGGCTTGCCTGGGACCGCCAACAAAAGAATCACGATTTTCCCGGGCTCGGGAAGCGCGCAGTCCGAATCAGGCGACCTGTACTCCAGAGCACAGTACCGCGCCTGCGCCACTGCACCTGCTTCGGGAGTCGTCCGATTCTCTTCCATACATTTTTTGGCAGATTCCCCGGAGCAATTCAAAGTTCGCGTTCAAGGCTCCCGGACTGGACATGGTCTGGAGGCATACAGCAAAGGCCCGCAGATATGATTCACATTTCCAATCGTTGGGAATTGCGCGGATTTCCTGCCAGAGGGTTTCCAGTTTCGAATGTAGCAGACTGCCGATACATGAAGACCAGTCCTTAGTCACCGGCGGATAGATTCGGGAATCGAGATAACGCGACGCGCAGAAATGGGGGTGCTTTCCACTTTCGGAACCGCTGAACATGTGACCGTGATCGATAAAGAACGGCTTCAATGTCCGCTGCCTCTGTTCCACAAACAAGACCTGCCGGTTGTCCGAGTGTTGCGCGCAGACATCCACCAGCCATGCCAGCCAGAAGAGCTCCCGGCCCTCAACACGCTTCAATCTTGCCGAGGGAAGGATTTCAAAGACCTGGCTCTCCTGGTCCCCAAGGTAAAGCGATGCAAAACAGAGCCCGGGCCGCGGAGTGCTGGTGTCCCCATCCGCCGCACTCCACCATGCCGGATATTGATCGATGAATTTCTGCGTCACGCGCAGGGCTTTCCAGCGTGCCACCGGAAGGCCAAGCGAGCGATACAAGGCCGTTCCCGCGGCTTCATTGAACAGGACTTGCGCCCCTTGAGGATTCTCTCGGAATTTGACGACGTATGTGCAACCGTCACTTGCTTTCACCAGGAGCGGGTCCGATCCCCCACGCAATCTACGGACAGGCTGGGAAAGTACTACAGGATCTTTCACCACCAAGGCTCGTTCTCCCCATTCCTCCATTCTTCTTCTCTGCATCGAGGGTTCGGATGGAGTTTGTAACTAAGCGTCTCAGGGTTCTGAAACAAGCATGCAAAACTGAGTTCGGCCGTCTGCGCGACCAGTTGCCAGATTTCCATGTTGGAAATATGAGAGCCATAAAGGTGGAAATCTGATTAACACGCGACCCTAGTTGAAAACTGTCCCAAAGTCAAACATTTTATTGGGGTTTTCCGGACCGAGCAGGCCCAAAAACCGCCACGATCCGGTGGAATCGGCCAGAGTGGAACACTCGGACTTTGGAACAAGGGCATCTGCCGGCAGCATGGCAATTTCCCCGAGTATCGACAGAGAAGTGTTACGAGGTTGACCCATTCGTGGGAGCGGATGAGTGATTTGTCTCACATACTTTGCGACCGGACTGTCCTATAACCAAGTCATCCGAAAGCGAATCACGGGCCACTCGGACGACTTGCAAGTTTCAGCCGGCTCATGCCAACTGACGTTCGTTGCCCTTCTCCCCAAAGGAAAACGACTCCATGCGACTCCTCTCCACCTCCCCGCAGAAACGCCTCTCAACCCGCCAGCTTTCCTCCGCCGCCGAGAACTTTGCCGCGGCGCAATTTGCGATGTACGGCTTCGATGTGCTCGAACAGGGCAACCAGGCTCGCTACTTCTACGACCTCGGCGTGGCGAACCCCGTCGGCATGCTGAAGGTCACGGTCCACGGAAGCTTTCGCGGCTTCTGGAATCTGGTCGACCCGAATCTCAAGAACTGCCCCTCGGCTTGCGCCGCATACCACAAGGCCATCGATCGCTGGATCGACCGCCAGGGCGGCCGCGTCACCTTCTGCCTGGTGCAGTTCGATTCCTCTGACCTCACCAGCATGCCGCGCATTTACCTGGCCAGCGCCGCGGAGATTGCCGCACGCCTGCACCAGAGCGTGGACATACTGGGCGACACCGCGCTGTACGAGCAGTTCGAGGTCGAGGACGGGAGCGGCCACCACACAGTCGAGACTCTCCCCGAGCACTGGCGCTTCTCGCAGACCCGCATCGCCGAGTTGATGGATGGCCCGGAAGGCAAGGCGCTTCATTTCCCCCTATCCACGGCGGCGACATGCGCCGCGGCCCAGCCTGCCGGCGTGGACTGCCTGCCGATGGTGCACTGAGTCAAAAGCGGCGACAACGCGCCGAGACCAGGCCACTGGTACCGGACCGGCAAAGCCGGCCCGGTACCGATCGCTTTCTATTGCGTCGTGTCGGAAGCGGGTATACCTTGAATTCACTCCTACTGTTTAAAGGAACACCAGTGCAGCACCCAGTTTTCCGGCTTATCTGCCGTCACGCCTTTGCCTTGGCCCTCGGCCTTTCCGCTCCCCTTGTGACCTTCGCCCAGACAGCCGCTGACGCCCCCGCACCAGGCGGGCATTTCACCCGGCCCGCCAGGGATCTGTTTGCTGCCGCCAGCGCCGGTCCCGCCGATGGAGCCAACATCGCCATCCTCGAAGACGATGATTCCTACACCTTCGATGAACAGGGGCGCATGACTCACGTGGGCTACACCGTCTACAAGGTGCTGACGGAGAAAGGCGCCGAGGCCTGGGACTCCATCTCAATTAGTTGGGAGCCGTGGCACGAGGCCCGCCCGGAAATTCGTGTTCGCGTCATTACTGCCGAGGGCGCCGAGCACCAGCTCGACCCTAAAAATATCAACGAGACCCCCGCCCAGGACGGCGACTACAAGATCTACTCCGATGGCAAGCGGCTGCACGCCCCGTTTCCCGCCATCTCCGCCGGCGTGGTGGTCGAGGAAGAGTACACGCAGCGCGAAACCCAGCCGCTTTTCGCCGGTGGGCGCGCCGGCTGGACTACATTTGGCCGGGAAGAGATGCCGGTCGAGCATAGCCGGCTGGAGTTCGACTTCCCAAGTTCGTTGCCCCTCCGGACCGCCAAGATGCTGCTGCCCGACGTAAAGCCGCAGCGCACCGAGAGCGACGGCCGGGTGAAGCTTGTGTATGAAGTCGGCCGCCTTGAAGGCATTAACGACGACGACCCCAACTTCCCGCCGGACGTGGCGCGCTTCCCGCAGGTGAGCTACTCCACGGGCCAGTCGTGGCAGGCGCTGGCGTCAGAGTATTCCAAGATAGTGGACAATCGCGCCGACGCGGCAGCGGTGACGACGGTGGTGGAGAGGCTCATCGCCGGCAAAAACACCGTCGCCGAAAAAGAGGCTGCGCTGCTCGATTATCTGGATCGGAATGTCCGCTACACCGGGATCGAATTTGGGGGCGCGGCCATCATTCCCCACGATCCTGCGGAGACTCTCGGCAAGAAGTACGGCGACTGCAAGGACAAGGCGACTCTGCTGGTAACCATGCTGCGCGCCGCCGGCATCCCGGCCAACGTGGCCCTGCTCAACGCCGGGTCGCGCATGGACGTTCCCGCCGATCTGCCCGGCATGGGCCTGTTCGATCATGCCATCGTGTACGTTCCGGCAATCGCCGCCTCCGGTTCGCAGCCTGCGATGGCTGCGGTGTGGATCGACGCTACCGATCGCTATGCGCGGCTGGGCCAACTGCCCATTGCCGACCAGGGCCGATTCTCACTGATTGCACGCCCGGAAACGACGGCTCTGACGCAGATTCCTCTCTCCGGCGCAACCGACAATACGCTGGTCGAATACCGCACCGTTACGCTTTCGGAAAACGGCCCGGCCACGGTGGTTGAGAAGACGCAACCGCACGGCGTATACGAATCGCGCTACCGCTCGTACTATGCCGACAAGCCCGACAAGGACACGCGCGACAACCTGACCAGCTACGTGAAGGCGCAGTATGTCAGCGAGAATCTGACCACGGTTGACCGCACCGACCCGACTGATCTCGACCACCAGTTCCAGCTCACTGTGGCGTGCGAAAAGGCCAAGCGCGGCTTTACTTCGCTGAGCGAGGCCGAGGCGGCCATCCGCTACGAACCGCTGTTTTTCCGGCTTCCCGACGCGTTGACGCGCAAGGCCGATGATGACAAGAAGCAGGGCAAGGACACCGCCCCCGCGCGCACGGCGGACTGGGAGCTGGTGGAGCCCTACGTGGTCGATTTGAACTATCGCATCGTGCCCCCCGCCGGGTTCATCCCCAAGGGTCTGCCGAAGAGCACGACGATCGCGCTCGGCCCAGCGAGCATCACCGAAGAGTTCTCTACCGCTTCAGATGGCGCTGTGACGGCGCACCTCACCTTCGACAGCCGCAAGCGCCGTTACACCGTTGCGGAGGCGACCGAACTTCGCAATAAGATCGTTGACCTTACCGCCGGCCCCGCCATCGTGGTTTCGTTCGAACCCAGGGGCGAGGCCCTGCTCCGCGAGGGCAAGGTGAAGGAGGCGCTGGCCAGCTATCGTTCCCTGGTAGCGCTCCATCCCACGGAGGCCATCCACCACCTGCAGGTGGCGAACGTGTTGCTCGATGCCGGAATGGGCGAAGCCGCTCGCCAGGAGGCCCGGCTTGCGGTCAAGCTTGAGCCCAACTCCGCGCTCGCCCAGAAGACTCTCGGCGTAATTCTCGAGCACGATCTTGTGGGCCGCAATCTCCGCCCGGGCAGCGATCTCGCGGGCGCGGCGGCGGCGTTCCGCGAAGCCGCCAGGCTTGACCCCGACGACAATTCGATTGCGGGAAATCTCGCCATCGTTCTCGAGTACGACCGCGTGGGGCGGCGTTATAGCCCGCAGGCGCCGCTCAAAGATGCCATCGCCGAGTACGAAAAGCTTGGCCAGGACAAATTGAGCGACCTCGATCTCGGAAACAATCTCGCCTTTGCGCAGTTCTACGCGGGCGACTATTCGGGCGCGTGCAAATCGGCACAGTCGCTCAACCCGCAGCCCAAGGCGCTGATCGCCGCCTGCATCGCGGTGCAACAAGGAGCCAAGGCCGGAATGGCCGAGGTGAACAAGTTCGCCAGCAACGACGATGCGTTCAAAGACACCGCGCACACCGCCGGCGAAATGCTCATGAACGTGCGCGAGTACCCGTTGGCCGCGGACTTCCTGCAGGCCGGCGCCGGGGGCGATAACGCCGCGCAGGCCGTCGGGCTGGCCTCGCTGCTGCGCGATGCTCGCCACCACGAGGACCTGAAATTTACCAATACTCCGCAGGACGTGGTCAAGCGCTTCTTCCTCATGTCAATGGATTCCGACCTGACGCTCGCGAAACTGCAGGCGGTCAGCTCCCGCAGCGCGCGGGCCGTGATGGCCCGCGAAGATCCCGACGAGATCAAGAAGGCTCTCGATGGGCCGCGCCAGCTCAATTCGCAACTCGCCCGCCAGGGTTCTTTCCTCGACGTCACGCTCGACATTATGGCGCAGGCGTTCGAACCCAAGGTGGAAGGCGACGACACCACCGGGTACCGTCTCAAGGTGCAGATCCCGGGCGGCTCCAATATGACCTTTTTCGTGGTCAAGGAGGACGGCGAATACAAGCTCCTCGATAGCTCGCAGGAACCCAACAATCTGGCCTGGGAGATGCTCGAGCGCATCCAGGCGGGCGACCTCCGCGGAGCCAAAATCCTGCTCGACTGGCTGCGGGACGACATGCATCTCCAGGGCGGCGACGATCCGCTCGGCGGACCCATTTTTCCGCGCTTCTGGATGCGCGGCGGCGCTCCCGACGCCGGCCGCATGAAGCTCGCTGCCGCCTCGATACTGGTGGGCAACAAATCCACCGTCGACCGCGGCATTGAAATTCTCGAGCCGGCTCTCAAGGCCGCCGCCACCGAGCGCGACCGCGAGAACATTGAGCTGGCTCTCAGCGCTGCCTACGGGATACAGCAGAACTTCACGGCCATGCTGCCGGTGGCATCCGCACTGCTCAGCCAGGTGCCCGACTCCCGCGTCGCCTATCTCGACAACATCGAGGCACTGCTTGGCCTCGATCGCTACGACGATGCCCTCAAACTCGCCGACGATCGCCTCAAGCTGCTGGAAAACGATCCGGATGCCCTCCGCTCCAAAACGGAGATTGAGAGCGCCCGCGGAAATTACTCCGTCGCAAGATCGTGGCTTGCGAAACTAGCCGATCTCGGCCGCGAAGACGCCGAACTGCTCAACCAGACCGCCTGGCTGTCGCTCTACTCAGGCAAGGTCACGGACAAGGACATCGCCACCGGCATCAGGGCCACTCAGCTTGCCAAGGATAATCCGCACATCCTGCATACCCTGGCCTGTCTTTACGCCGAATCTGGCAAGACCAATGAGGCGCGCGACCTGCTCATCCGCTCGATGGACGAGCTCAACCTCGACGAGCCCAGCGACGACTACTGGTACGCCTTCGGCCTGATCGCGGAGCAGTATGGCGAGCGCGATGTAGCCATCGCCGATTACCGCAGATTGCAAAAGCCCAGGGATGCCCTTTCGGTGCCTACCAGCAGCTACGAGCTGGCACGGATCCGGCTGAAAGCCTTGAACGCCGCCGGCGAGCCCGCCCCGCTTATGCAGGCCTCGAACCAGCCGGCCTCAAACGCAAAAAGGCGCTAGATTTCCTGCAAAATACCGGGAGCGCGTGCCGCCGTTACTGGCGGCGCGCCGCCTGTTTTTTCTTGTCGGTAGAATTGTCGTCTGCAGAACGTATCGCGGAGCAACCCGCACCGGCTGGTCTGCACCAAATTTCATCAGAGAAAGAACACTAGACGTGTAGAAAGTCATTCGAGCGTGTGGGTGATTCATTTAAATCATGCAATTTCAAGCGGGAAATGCTCGGTAACCACCCTCGCCTTTGTACATTGCGATCCTTGGTAGATAAAAGTTGGAGGAGCGGGCCATGGACCGCCAGGAATGCCGTACTTGCGAAATGCTTAAAGAGTACTATGCCCTGAAATTCAATCAGTTTGTTCTTGCGGGGCGTTTCAACCCCGCATCGGGGCTTGGCCAGGGTACCGATCAAGAACAACTCATCGCCCTGAAGGATGAAGCACTGGAAGCACTTACCGCCCTTATGCAACACGTCAAGGCTTGCTATGGACTTGAGGACCTGGAGCACGAGATCAAGGAGCAAGAGATCAAGGAGCACGAGATCAAGGGCGAAGCGGCCTGAGCGGCGGTGTCTTTTCGCATCGGTTCCCAAAAACAAAAACCCCGGCCTGGAGCCGGGGTTTTTATGTGGATTCGGGGAGGCCTAAGCCTTGGCGGTGACGCGGTCAACTTCCTTCAGCCGGGCAGCCTTACCACGGAGCCCGCGGATGTAGAACAGCTTGGCGCGGCGCACCTTGTAGCTGCGGATCTTTTCGACCTTGTCGACGACCTTCGAATTAAATGGGAAGATACGCTCGACGCCCTGGCCAAAGCTCATCTTGCGGACGGTGAATGTGCCCTGTGGACCGCGGTTGATGGCGATCACGAGACCCTCAAACGCCTGCAGGCGTTCCTTTTCGCCTTCCTTGATCCTGACCTGGACGCGAACCTGGTCGCCGGGCACGAAGTCGGGGAGATCGGTGCGCTTCAGCTTGTCGGCCAGGCGCTGCATAACGGGATGGATTGACATGGCTTCTTTCCTGCGTTGAACTCAGAATTTCCAGTTTACCAGAAGGCAGGGATTTGCGCCTAATGCCCTGCGTCTTCAGTGGCGCAGCCGGGCTTGCCCAAAACGAACCGTGAGGCGAACGGTCTCCACCATCAGACCGATGCAGGCGTAGATCGCGGCGTTCATCACGATGGACCAGTACCAGGTGATGGCGTGAGTGCGCCCGAAAAGAGGCCGCACCGGAGCCGTGATGTTCACGATGGTTTCAGTGGTCGGGCTGAATTCGAAGGCCGGCCCTCCGTGATAGGCGCCCCAGGTGAGCCACGTGAAATAGAGGAACCAGAGGAATGCAACCACTGCTCCCGCCAATGCCCAGAGTGCGATCCGTCGGCCCATGAGACCTCCTTGGCGCGTACTGGCATCATTGGATACCCGGCGAGCGCAAAACCGCAAGCGATCCCGACCGGCACTAAGGGAACCGTCGGGCATCTTCGCGCTCTTCGCTGGCGCGGTTATAGTGGCGTACATGGACGACAAGCGGCAGTTTTTGAGGCACACATTGGCCACGCTGGCCTATCGCGCCGCCCGGGCATTGGATGGTGCGCCGGATGACTTCGCACAGTTCAACGGATGCGGCCGCACGCCGGGCGAGATCGTGGCCCACATGGGCGACCTGTTCGACTGGGCGTTGAGTATCGCCCAAGGAAAGCAAAGCTGGCACAACTCGAAGCCGCTGGCGTGGGCCGAAGAAAAGCAGCGGTTTTTCGCCGCGCTGACGGCATTCGACGATTACCTGGC